>MDTA01152742.1_pt1 | contig 17212 bp, 1 predicted proteins | sample 811151 | NCBI WGS metagenome assembly MDTA01 (sample SAMN05326648, study PRJNA326480) | marine metagenome | isolation source: seawater | place: Indian Ocean: South | collected 2010
CAACTAAAACTCCAACCACAACCCCAACTGTCACTCCAACCACAACTAATACCTTAACTCCAACAAAAACGGCAACAAATACCCCAACAGTGTCACCCTCAGTGTCGCAGACCACAACCAAAACTCCCACCCAAAGCGTTACTCAGTCATTAACTCCAACAAAGTCAATCACCCCTACGATAACGCCAACAATTACTCAAGACTGGCGTTCTGAATATACTTACAATCACACTTTTAGTGGTTCTCCAATAGCTCCACAACCAGTGCCACCAATTCAGTCTCTCGGTGGAGTGGTAGATGTAAATGGAGATGGAACTGTAGTTGCTACTTATGTTATTCAGGGTCAGTCTGGAGGCACTTCTGGAAATACCGATTATGTCGATGGGGTGGTAGTATTTAAAAAAGTGTCAGGAGTATTTCAGCAAATTGGAAACAAAATACTAGTTGACTCTACATTTTATACGTCTGTTGGAGGAGTTAGGGGGAGAGTGTCAATAAGTAAGGACGGAAGCAGGGTTGTCGTGACTGGATTTTACGCTACTGGGGCAGATGTGCATGGAAAATATCGATCATCTGCTAGAGTTTTTCAATACAATAGTACATCTAACCTTTGGGAGCAGCTGGGTGGTGACATATGCAGTTCGAAAATTACTGACACTAGTAATGCGGCATACTATTCACATTTAAACCAGTACTACACATTGGGAGAGTGGTATTATTCAGAAGACATAGAAGATGCAAAAATAAGCGGAGATGGAGATACGGTAGTTTTATCAATACCGCACGAAACATTGTGGAGCGGTTCTAAAAAAGGTCAGTATCCAAGATATAAATTTTGCGGAGTAGTTCAGGTATTTAAGCTTTCATCAGACCAAACCACTTGGAGTCAAGTAGGCCAAACTTTAGAGGGAGATAGATTGGATACGAATTGGAATAGCCCTAATAACCCAAGAATAGGATTCCCATATTCAACGTTATATGGAGGGAACGCTTTAACTATTAGTGAAAATGGAACAGTTATTTCATTTGTGGGTGGTGGTGCCAATGGTACGTATATGGATTCATTTAAATTAAGGAACGGATCTTGGCAGCAATATGGAAACAGAATTTCATCCTCTGGGGGGTTTGCTGAAAATTGGACTATATCTTCAAATAAATGGGGCAATATTTTAGCTGTTGGAAGTCAATTCAGTGACAGTGTTACAATTTATGAAAATCAAGATAATGTATGGTCTGAAATGGGGGATTCAATTATGTCCACTCAAGACGGATTCGGGTATTCTGTTGATATAAATGATGCTGGATTTGTAGTTGTTGTAGGTAATCCTTTATATGATAGAGCGTACCCTGGTATGTGGCCACATCCATACATTGCGGCTAATAGCGGTAGAGTTTTTGTTTACCAATGGAATGGAAGTTCTTGGGGTATAGTCGGAACTAAAAGCTTAGGCTCAGAAGAATATGATAGGTATGGACATAGCGTTGCCATAGACAGTACTGGAGATACGATAGTAGTAGGGGTTCCAGAGTTTGAAAGTATGGCTAATGATATAAATAATTTAAGCTGGAATGCAAACGGAACTGTCGACGTTAATAAGGCTGGAGGTTTCGATGTGGTTTCATTCCCAGGTAAGCCAATACAGCCATCACCAAGTGTCACCGCAAGTTTGACGGTCACCCCGACAGTTACCCAAACAATTACTGCATCACCCTCTAGAACACCAACCGTAACAGCAACACAGACTCCAACAATCACTCAAACCTCAACACAAACCCCCACACCAACTACAACATCAACGCCAACCAGCACCCCGCCATCAACCCAAACTCCAACCCCAACACAAACTAGCTCAGTGACTCTGACAGCTAGCCAAACCCCGACAATAACACAGACCCCAACCCAAAGCGTAACATTAACGGTTAGTCCAAGCAACAGTATTACCCCTACAAGTAGCCAGACCCCAACAGCGACAAATACCCCCACCATAACCCAAACACCAACTTCAACACTTACCACAACCAGCACACAGACCCCAACAACATCGACCACTCCCACAAATAGCGTTACCCCAAGCCCAAGCCTTACCCCAAGTACTACACACACACCAACCCCAAGCTCAACAATAACACCGACAAGCAGTGTGACTCCATCTGCTTCCCTAACTGCCTCTATAACTCCAAGTAGCACAATTACGCCGACTTCAAGCATTACCCCAAGCTCGACATCGACACCAACCCCAAGCATTACAGTAACTGCAACATCTAGCATTACCCCTACAGCCACAAATACCCCAACCAATACATCGACGCCAACAATCACACCGACCAACACTGCAACGCCAACAATTACACCAACACCATCGAGTACCACCCTTCATAATCAATATGTTTCATTTGGGTCGCTTTCGTATTCCATGACGGAAGGTCAAAGTGTTGAGGTGGACGTATTAAGATATTCTTCAAGCCATCAGTTTGGAAGCTATCCAACATATCCTTATTTTGAAGTGGACTATCGTACGACATCAAGTGACAGTTCAGCAATAGCGGGTGAAGACTATATACCAGAAACTGGAACCTTAAAGTTCTTTGCAGGTAACCCACCGCAGATGTCAAACAATATAAGAATATTCTCAAAGCCAATACCTAGCGACAATAATAATGAACCTATTGAATTCTTTTATGTAGAGTTGCATAACCCAAGAAGCTCCGAAGCTACCGTAGTACTTCTCGAAAACCAAGAGCAAAAAGATGTTATTAAGGCTCAAATAACAATTGTAGAACCGTAGAATGCCCCAAGTTAATAAAATAGGTTTTGAAAATATATCCCTCGTCCTAACAGAGGGGCAAGAAATTACTGTTAAGGTAGAACGGAAAGATAATAATTCAGGATCTTTTTCTGTAAAGTATAGAACTTTCACAGATTGGAGTAAAGATAATCCTGCGGTATCAGGCTTAGATTACATTCGAACAAAGGGTACGTTATCTTTTGGGCCATCAGACCAAGAGAAAACATTTGTTATTCAATCTTATCCATATGACGCATCCAGATTGGTGCTGGAAGAAGATGAATTTTTCTTTATTGAGCTGTACGACGCAGAAACTAACGATTCTAATGTATCAATATCAATAGTGGGAGAAAATCCAAAAGCTATCAAGTCAATAGAGCCGTCAGTGACACCCAGCACTACGCCGACTAACACGCCGACTAACACTCAGACACCAACAAACACACCCACTCAAACCCCAACTAAATCTACCACCCCGACTGTTACTCCTACGAGAACAACCACGATAAGCTCTACCCCAACGAAAACGATCACTCAAACCAATACCCCAACAGAAACTCCAACCAATACAGCCACAGCAACCCCTACCGTTACCCCCACTAAAACTAGCACCCCCACAGTAACACCTACAACTACAAATACCCCGACAAGCACAAATACCCCAACGAACACCCAAACCCCAACAAATACAGCAACCCCAACAAACACTTCTACACCAACCAATACTCCTACCAATACTCAGACCCCAACCAATACAAGAACTCCGACGCAGACACCGACAAACACTCAAACACCAACTAATACCCAGACCCCCACAAATACAAGAACACCAACAAACACTCCGACTAACACTCAAACACCAACTAATACCCAGACCCCCACAAACACAAGAACTCCCACCAACACACCTACCAACACAACAACACCAACTTCAACACCCACAAACACGGCAACCAATACCCCCACAAACTCAATCACCCCAAGTAATAGTGGTCCAGCGATATTACAAAAAATATCTCTCAGAGGGGGCAGTCATACATACAAGGAGTCCGAGGATATTACGATATTCCTCGATAGGACGGACGAAAATAGAACTCCGTTTAAAGTAAAGTACAGAACTTTTACAGATTGGAATATTACAGATCCCGCCCCAGCATCTGCGGGCCATGATTATATATCCTCAACAGGGATATTGTTTTTTGATAATAATAAAACCAGCGACTCTTTCGTAGTTTCTGGATACCCATTTCAGTCTAGCGATTTAGTAAGAGAGCCTGATGAGCAATTTTTTGTAGAGTTGTATGATGCAGAATCTGCTGTAAGCTCTGTGGATATATTTGTTGAGGGGCAAAATCCAATGCCTGTATACATTATAGAGCATACCCCAACCCCTACAGTTACCCCTTCTTTTACACCAACAAACTCCGCAACTCCGCCAGTTACCCCCACTAGAACTCCAGATCCAAGCGTAACACTTACACCTACCAAGACTCCACCCCCGTCAAAAACTACCACTCCAAGCAAAACTGCGAGTCTGACACCAACAATATCTTTAACCAGAACTCCAACACCTTCGATATCTCTTACCAATACTCCGTCAACGACACCAGATCCAAGTATGACTCCGTCAGTAACTCCAACGCCAACAGAAATAGTTGGAAGGTATTGCAAGGAGTTTCCCTTTGTAGTAGGAGACAATACTTCATTTACTGACCTTGGGGTTTTTGTTAAAGAGCATATGTATGCAGTTAGCAGCATAGGGACGTATACTGGATTGAGTTATAGCGTTAATTTTTGAGACGGAGAAGTCATTAGAGATCTACCTCTTAGCTGGGATAGTCAAAATAATGGATACGAGGGGCAAACGAGTCACTACTATGCAAATCATGGGGTCTACAACGCTGTAGTTATTGTAGATAACAAAGAGACTAAGCGGAGGTCTTTGTGTGGCAGCGTAGAGGTTATTATAGAACAGGAAAAACCTGACGAATGCTCTCAGTTTCATGTGAGAGCTGTAGAGGAAAGCGGTAGCACGGACTTTTTTGATGCTGGAATCAACAGTTTTGAGTTAAATAGATTTGGGAATACGGTTAATTCTAGCGAAATTAATCCAGTTTACGGAATATCAAGCATAAAATTTGATGGAGATTTGGACTATATTACTGCAAGTAAAACTTATAATAGATTTAACTGGATACATAATAACACTCAAGACAAGTGGACAATTGAAACATGGATAAATCTTAATGCAGTAGACAATAATAACCCAATAATACTTAACTCAACTCAGGACGGAAGTGTTGGGTTTAGGCTGGGATTTTTTAATGGGGAAGGTTTATCTTTTAATTTATTTAATGAAAATTCTGAAGAAAATTCAATAGCTTTAAGTGATCAAGGCTTTCAATGGAGTTCTGGAACTTGGTATCATATTGCAATTGTTAAATACCAAGAAGATGTGTCAATGTATATTAATGGAATATATATTGATTCTGATCAAATTGATGAAGATAAAGTGTCTCGAAAAAATGCCTCTTTAAATATTCACATAGCAAAACAGTATGATAATTACTTTAATGGATATATTCAAGATTTGAGAATCGCCCAAGACTCAATGTATCCAGAATATCCCCACAGAAAAACAGACTCTTTCGATGTTCCAACTGATCTACTTTTTGCTGAGTGTTATATTGAGCCATTACCATGTTCAAGTTTTCATATTCAGAGTAACGCAGACCAAAGCGATCCTGCTCAGTCAACATCTTTCGTTGATTTGTCTATAGAAGATGTTAACATTTTTGCTCAAGATGGACAACCTGAGCACGTATATGATGTAGATCCAATTTATGGAACTTCCTCTCTTCATTTTTCTGGACAAGGATATCTAGAAGCTCAAGAAAATTTTAACTTTATACATAAGAATAGCGAAAACTGGACAGTACAGTCTTGGGTAAATATAGAGGATGTAGATACTGGGACTCAAATTTTAGACAACAACTCAACGGTGAATGCGAATGATTATCCTGTTGCTATAATGCATAATACGGTAAATTCCAATGGGTTTAAGTTATGCTATCATGTAGATGGGTATTTTTCAGTTGAAATTTGGGACGGAAACTCCCTAATAGTTAACTTGAGGTCTGATGCAATGTATGATGATATTTTAGTTGGGGAATGGAATCATGTGGCAGCCATATGCAAGGAGAAGAAGTATCAATTATATATCAACGGATCTATAGCTGATTTAAAATATTCGTTTGATAAACACTCTGGGATTAGTTCTGACTATTATTTAAGAATTGGAGGTGGATACAGTCATGATAGCACTGGATACGAAAACAAATTTAGGGGATACATTCAAGACTTAGTTATATACAGGGCGTCTATTGATAAAAGAAGGATTCCCCCTAAAGAGTTGATGTCAAACTCTTGCAGAATACCGTTTGAAAAACAAAACCCATGCCCACACCTATTAATTCAGAGCAACTCAGAAACTGAAGGCGGAGTCTTGGAGGATTTAGGTTTGAGGTCATTTGAAATCATAGGTAATGCTACTCACTCTTTTAATAAAAAAGTATTTGGAGAAAATACAAGTATTAGAACTTTTGGAACCAATGAGTATGCATCCACAAACTTCATTAAGCCTGAAGTATTTACGGTAGCTAGTTCTGGAAAAGTAAAATACCAAAACACACTAGAAACTGTTATAGATAGTCAATTTGAAAATATGCAAATCTCTAAAATTGATATATTAATCAATGGAGCTGTGCATAAGAAAACGCCAGGTGGTTGCATAAGCCCATGCTGGAGATCTCACTATGGTTACAAGTGGGGGCATAAAATGCTGCACTACTTATCTTTGCAAAAGCAGAATCCCGACGGAAACTTTACAGAGTATGAAATATGGGATGAAGACCAGTTTAATGTAAATGTAGGAATAGACCTCTTGCCTCAAAATTTAGGTGTAAGATACACGTGGTATAGGGGGATGGGCAGCGGCACGATTGATTGCAGGAAAACATATAATCATAGCATAATTGGCGACCCAAAAAACATATTCCAAGACGATGGTGATGGATTTGGCTTTGCGGGTAGAGGTTTAAGCTCTACAAATAAAATATCATTAAATATATGGCCTCCTATTGATGGGTTGTCAAAAATTAAAATGGTTACAGATTTTGGAGTTAATGAAAGCTCTTTCCCCTCTCATGTGGATGATTGGAGAGAATATTCTAAGTGTATCATGGGTAGCAATGGAAGGCCTGTTTCTGGTTGTGAAACTCATGTATACGGAACTAAATGTAGAGGGTATGCTCTTTCTTTAATAGGGTTTGATGATAGAGTTATGGAGGTCACTCGATATGTTCATAAGAAAAATTTAAATTATGACTTTGTTAAGGGAACTACAGATTTCACTATTGAAGCTTGGGTTAATTTTAGCGACTCAAATCAAGAGCATAACATAATTAGAAAAGAAGATTCAAGAGGGGAAGATTATTTTTGGTCTTTAGATCATATAGGAAGTTTAAACAATAGTCCGTTTGAACAAACTGAACCCAGCGGATTAACTAGGTGGTTCAACTGGTCTGTATCTTATGGCGAGAGTTTAATCAGTAGCATTAATTTCTTTTCTCCATTTACAATATTCAATCAGGCTTGGTATCATGTTGCACTGGTTAGGTCTACGGTTGGTGAATGGAACCTCTATATAAATGGAACACCGTGTTCTGTTCAGGCTGAAGGTATAGAAGATGGCGTAATTAAGGGGAGTCTTGTGGGTTCTATACCAAGCTTTGACGGAAATCTTTTCATAGGTAAGCATAATTCTGACACGGTTAATAATGAAACATATTTTCAGGATGTAAGGATCATAGGGGATCAAGCATTAGACCCAAGAAACTTTCCTCACGATTCACTCATAACCCCGAACTGCGAAAAAGTATGTCCTGTTGTTCACCTTCAAAGCAATATCAATAAGGGCGAGCATTTATTTTACGATTCAACCACTGAATTAAATCAGGTTATTGATTACGGAGGGATTGGGCATGTTACGGGAGATATTAAGTATGGAAATTCTTCGTTCGGATTTGAGGGCAGCGGACAATACCTTCTTGTTTCTGGAGATGATATAGGTATTCGTGATGACGATTTCAATATTGATTTTTGGATCAAGCCTACGGGAATGGTTTTAAATTCTGGAATTAACGAGATTACTATTTATACTGGCGTAGAAAACGAGCAGCCAGATGAGCCCGCACCTACGGGAAATGATGGAAGTTTAAGTGGGGCTAGCTTTATTGAGCTAGATGACGGAACAGAAGTTCTGTATTTCCCAGCTGATGGAGAGGGTGATGGAGATGGGGATCCTTCTGAAACAGGGGTAGCCTCAATAAAAGTTGAAGAACAGTATCTTTATTATGGAGGAACCGTACTAGATTTTGATTCATCAACACAAGACGCCTCTGGCCTTCATAATTTATACAATATATCTATAGTTGGGGAAGCATATGTAGAGTGGATGAGCGGCAAAGATTATTACTCATCGGATTATGTATATCAAAATAATTCTGGCGTTAACGAATATTATAGGCTATTAACTCCGCAGTCTGTAGATGAAACTCCTAGTGAATATACTGGAATATGGGAACAGGTTTCCATAGAGAGTCAAAATTTTGATTTTATTTTTAGTAGGGGAGATATAGGTGCTCCAATATTAAAAACATCAGTTAAAAAGCCAATTAATAATTGGTATCATTTCGCTTTGTCTAAGGAGGATGGGAAAACTTCACTATATGTAGATGGAATCAGGGTCGCTTCTCAAACTGAATCCGATGGATTGTTGGATGAATTTTTAGTTGACTTAATGCACATAGGCAAAGGTAGGGGCGAGTTGAGTTCAGATTACCTCTTAGGATCTATTCAGGATTTAAGAGTTTTCAATGGATTTTCTTATTATGGTGACGTGGAAAGCTTCGAATTATCTACAAATTTAGAGGAAGTATGTGCAGAAGCTCCTATGGAGCCAAGTTGTATTTTCACAGACTTACATCTTCAAAGTAATAAAAACAGAAGCAATGTTATAGATGTGGCTAAAAGCAGACAAGTAATAAATCATGGCGAAGTGGAGATTTCTGAAGAAGAGATAATTAGAGGGGATTCAAGCTTTTATTTTAAGGGGGATAATTTCTTACTTATTGAGGATGACGAAGACTTATCTGTAGGGGAGGGTATTTTCAATTTAGAGCTATGGGTGAATTTCCAAAAAAGCATTCCAACATCACATGCTCGCAGCGAATCTGGGTTAACTCTAATAGAGCAAGGTAGTGTCGGGGATCCCGATGAATATGCGTGGATGATTTTAGCTGTAGATAATTCTATTAAGTTTTATTGGTCTGAGCAGGGTGATGACTCATGGACAGATTCAGTAGATATTACTCCTGTGGGTTTTAAAACTAAAGAATGGTATCACTTAGCTATATCAATAGAAGATAAGAAGATTAGAGGGTTTGTTGACGGAAAGCTTTCGGGACAAGGGGTTTCTGTTAACACTATTAAAAACTCTAACCAACCGATAATCATAGGAAGAAGATTGGGGGCTAGTGGGGCATACTTCTTTAATGGATACATGCAGGATATTAAAATATCAAGAAATAATCCATACAGAAATAATTTTGTAAGGCCACCCGCATTGCTTAAGAATTGCAACTTCAACCTGAAGGATTCGAGTTGCGATAACACAGTGCTACACTTGCAGGGAGACGGAAATATAGACAGCCCGTTTGACCTCAGCATTAAAGATCATAATATCACAAGTAGCAATGTGGAGATATCTCAAGCAGAAACCCCAGTTGGGGATTACGATTTAAATTTTACTGGAGACGGTTCAATTTACATACCTCCCACGATAGATTTTAGTTTTGAATCTAAAGATTTTAATATTGATTTTTGGGTAAGGTTTGATGAGTTGCCTGAAGCTAAAACTATTGAGTTATTGAATTTTGTAGATGAAGAATCTCAAAATAGAGAAGATTTAATTTTTTACTATTATCAGGGGCACATATATTTAAAATATAATAGAGTTAGGTCTCAGCTAGAGATTGATGAAATAGAGCAGGCGGGTAATGATGGAGGATTTGATCCTATAGAGAATATTATAGACATTGATTATGAATTAATAGAAAATAAAAATTACCATATAGCAATTTCTAGAGAAAGTGGAAACTTGGTTATATATGTAAATGGAGAAGGCGTATATGCTATACGAAATTCCCACATATTCCAGACGGGAGAAAAATCTTTATATATCGGGGGAGGGTTTAGGCCCAGCGTAGGATTAAATGGTCGAATGCAAGACTTAATGGTAGTTACCGACCAAGACATATATGGAGATAATTTAGGTGGGTCTTTTGTTGTTAGTGAACTAGATATGAATCTAGCAAATTGCCAAAATATTTACAGCGGATGCAGCAACCTACATATACAGAGTAGTACTTCTGTAGATCAATTTCATATAGAAGACTTAAGTTTAAGCCAGCATATAGTGCAGGTGTACGGAGGGGTTTCTCACTCATTGGAAGCTAGCCCAATGTCAGGAGGGTCAAGCCTTAAGTTTGGAGGTCAAGATGATTTTATTTTTATTGAAAACAGTCAGGACTGGGATCTTGGTAGCGAAAACTTTACTTTTGAATTTTGGGTAAATAAGACTTCTCATAATAATGCATTAGACTTAGATGTTTTATTTTCAATAGAAAAGTACCAAGAAAGAAATCAAGGAGAATACTTGATTGAGGTTGCTACGAATGAATCTAATCAAATTGTATTAGTGGATGGTAGCGGCTCTCACGCTAGGAATGTAAAGTCAAATGCTGTATTAAACGGAAGCTGGAACCATGTAGGGGTTGTTCGTAGTAGCGAAAAACTTACGCTATACCTTAACTCTGAAATGGTTGAATCTATCGACATGGGCTCTGATAGTTATCAGTTTGACTCTTCTTTCTATATGATTATAGGTGGAAGATTTCAATCAAACTTATTCAATGGGTTTTTGCAAGACTTTAGGTTTATAAAAGGGAGGGCGATTAACCCAATAGTAAACTTCGCTCCTAATTCTTTACACAATACAGATTGTCATAAGCCATGTCCAGAGTTGGCTATAAGAGCAAATGAGGAAACTGTAGGTGATGATTTTTATGATTTAAGCTTATATAGAAGTTTTATTGCTACCGAAGAGGGTGTGACCCATTCATCAGAAGTTAGTGATCCTTACGACGGAGTAGGGAGCATTAAGTTTAGCGGGAGTAAGAGTAGAATGCTAGTGGGGCCAAGGGATATATTGAATATAAATGGCGACTTTACTCTAGAGTTTTGGGTATACATACAGGGAACAAGTAATCAGGTAATAGCTAAAGGGGGAACGGTGCAAAGCTCTGGGTGGGAAATTGCATTTGACTCCTTTGATGATAAAATAATATACAATCAAAATCAGGGGGGTAACAATATAAACTTAACCTCGCAAAGTCAGGTTGGTGTAAACCTCTGGCATCATGTCGCTATTGTTGGGGTAGGGGATAACCTTACATTATTTATCAATGGGCAATCAGAGCAAAGCAAGCAAGGGCATCAGTCCTTTGGGCGATTCGGTGGAAGCGTGGAGATAGGGGGAGCAAGCGGAAATTACTTTATTGGGTTTATTCAAGATTTTAGATTTTTTCAGTCTTTTGGGTTTTACAAGCATAACTTCAATCCACCATCGGAGTTGCTTTATTCTTGTGCTGAAGATCCAATCAATCCAGATTGCTCCAATGTAATGGTTCATGTACAAACTAGATTTGATGATATTTATTTATATGATAGAAGCGGAAAATATAATTCAATTAGATCTTTTGGTGATGTAATTATAGATCAAGATAGCTACCTATCTCATGGAGCATCCATTCTGTTTGGTGAAGATAAATCAAGCAAGATTAATATAACTTCTGGAAACAGGTCAGACTTCGAGCTCAAAGATAGTGAAGATTTTACGATAGAAACATTTATAAATTGGGGTCCGCACCTTAACTATCAGAAAGATATAATCTTAGCAAATATTGAAAGCTCGATATCAAACCTTCAATCTATTAGGTCTGGAGATTTTGTTTTGGGTATAGAGAGCGAAGATGGTTCTGACGTGATATTCTTTACATACAGAAACACCTATGTTAATAAAAATCTAAAACATTCAGTTAAATTAAAGCACCATCATCAGGCCGATTGGTTTCATTTAGCGATAGTGAATAATGGTGGGCAAATAGACATATACATAAATGGAATAATTCAAGATAGGGAAGTATCTGAAGATGTTGGGCAGTTTTATCCAAATGCCAATCTTACCTTGGGTTCTGATAAATCTGGCACTAGCGAATCAGACTTTTCATTCGAAGGAAGTATAGAGGATTTTAGATTTGTTAAAGGTCAATCTATATATAAAAATAACTTTTCCGTAAGGGGAGAGGTTGCGGAGGTTTGTCTGGAGGACTTCATACCTACACCGACTCCGACTATAACACCTACCGCAACCTCAACCCCTACGTTAACGCCAACAAATACTATTACACCAACTAGCACAACGAGCGCTACTAACACTCCGACAAATACGGTAACACAAACCGCTACTCAAACCCCAACAATAACACTAACCAATACTAGTACCCCCACGGTAACCCAAACTCTAACGGCGACTACGACCCCTACAAACACACCAACCAAAACCCCTACAAATACACCTACCGTAACCTCGACAACTACATCTAGCCCCACTAATACATTAACACCAACCCCAACAAATACTAATACTCAGACATCAAGTGTTACTTCAACACCCACTCAGACAAATACAGCGACTACCACTAATACCGTAACCCCAACAAGTACGTCTAGCCCGACAAGCACACCCACTAATACACCTACCCCCACAAGCACCATAACCCCAACGCTAACGGCTACCCCTACAGTCACCCCGACTAATACTGCGACTCCCACTCCATCTCTAACTCAAATACATAATAAGAATTTAAATATTAGATTTCAATATGCCCCAACATATGTGGTTGAGGGATACTCAGCAAGAGTTAAGATTAAAAGAGTATCTAGCTTTGAGGGCGAGAATAATGACTGGCGGTACGATTACACTGGACCCTTTGAGTTAAGGTACGATATAGAGTCTGAGCCAATGGGGGCCAAGGAGGGTAAGGATTTTATTGGTGGAGATGGAGCTCTTATTTTTGAAGAAGGTCAAAATGAAGCAGTCATAGAAATAAAAAAGCTAGGAGATAGGGTTCGCCAAGAGTCTGAATATTTTAATATCACAATTAAAGAGATAAAAGTAGAGATACCAGAAGGTTCCTTCTTGAGAGTTCAGGAAAATATTGTAGGGAAGAATCCATACCAAGTTCTAATTCTTGATGATGACCCTATTACGCCAACACCAACACGAACCCCAAGCAAAACTCCAAGTTTATCAATTACCACCACAAACACAAGCACACCAACCCTTACCCCAACTAATACCCTCACGGTAACCCCAACAAGAACCCCAACAAAAACACCTACCGTAACACAAACCCCTACGAATACTGCGACAAACACGGTTACTCCTTCCAACACTCCAATATATAAGAGTTTTGTCAGAATGCAACACGATCCATCATATTTGATGGAAGGTAAGCACACTAAGGTTAAAGTTATTAGGGATGAAACTAGTGAGTCTGACGATGGATCTTTTACTGTAAAGTATAAAACTCTTGATGCTAACAATAGCGCAACAAGTGAAAGTGATTATTTTCATAGCGAGGGAACTATAGAATTTCATAGAGATCAAACTGAAGCAGAAATAACTCTTTTTAGTAAACCAATACCTGAACAGGCTGGGGAAGAAATAGAGGAATACTTTTTTATAGAGCTTTATGATGCTCAAGGAGAGGACTGTAATGTTGAAATAATGGGAAGAAACCCATATCCAGTATTTGTGGTAGAGCCAACCGTGACCCCGACAAGCACATTGACTCCAACCCAGACTCCAACTAACACACCAAGCAGCACACAAACTCCAACCAGAACTGCTACCAACACACCAACCAGAACCGCAACAAGTACTCAGACACCAACAGTTACTCCTACGAATACGGCTACCCCAACAAGAACTGCGACCAATACGCCCACCAATACCCCCACAAGCACGCAGACCCCAACAAACACCACAACTCCAGACAGAACCGCAACAACAACTCCCACGGTAACCCCCACAAATACATCGACACCAACCAACACTCCCACAACAACTCCAACATTATCATTAAGCGCCCCACCAATTGGAGACTGTTTACTGAATGAAACTTTAATATATTCAGCATTATCAAGTAGCAATTCGGAATTGGTTAGACTTGGCGACTTTGATGATATATTAATTCTTGACCCAACAAAAAACACCGACGATAAAATATATAAGGAAATCGAAGGGCAAAATCTTTATGATGAAAGTCAGTCGATTGAGCTATATGAGACTGATGGAAGAACTACCCATAATGGAATGGGGTCTTCTTACACACATACTGGATATAGAGCTGATTTAAAGATTTCATCAATGGGTCAATTGATATTAGTTTCTGAACAATCTACTCCTTGGCAAGATGATTACAGGTTTAATGTTATAAACGCAAATAAAGACTGCGATGGAAATACTTGCGAACCAATACTTACTCATGTAATAGAATATCAACCTCCTCAAATGCCTGTTGCATATACTGGATTGTATCAAAAAATATGCTTTAAGAAATTGAATGCTGACTGGAGAAGGTATACAATGTATTATAAGTCGGGCAATAGTTATGTAAAGCTTGGTAACTCGTTTTACTCAAGCTTTCAAGCTGCCAATATAGGGCATGGCGTATCAATATCTAAACTAAGCGCTACAATTATGTCGTACGAGGAAAAGACTTGGGGGCTAAATACAATACCTTCCGACGCGCCAACTAATAATAGTTTTAACCCATTCCTTTTCTTCCCCCCAGGGCATACTGGGCACAAACTAAGAGAGTTATGCGATAATGTGATTGGTTGGGGGCCAACAATTAGTGGGCCAGCAAGAAAGTACAAACTGATCAACTTTAATAGCAGTATGGCTCAGGATTACTCAAATATTGCGAACGGTTTGGCGTTTAGGAAAAGGGTGGGAAATTCTTGGTCTACATTAAAAGTTACAGGAGTAGCAAGGCCATATGAAGTGCAGGAATACAGCATGAGTGAAGACTCAACAGTGGTTATGAATATAGCTCTTCTTTCTTATAACAAGCTAAATATAAACACATATCAATACAACTCAAATACTGGAGCATTTACTCAAGGGCAGAGCATATCTTGGGCAAGCGTGGCAAGCGCAATAGGTGAAACTACAGTTTCAACCATGTTTAGCGGAAGAACTAATTCCTGTATATCAGTTGATGAAAACACCATAGTTGTACTTGGTACGAAATTAATTTTATTAAACAAGCAAAGTGACGGGTCTTGGGTTGTAGCTGATCACATTGGGGTCTCTCAACAAATATCGGGCAACCCAGTTATGGAAGTGGATGCTAGTGAGAGTAGGGAAATAATATCAGTGTGTTATAGCAATGGAGATTTCAAGGTTTATAGGTTAAGAAACAATAGCAGCTTTGAGGTTTTGACTGAAAAAAATATAAGCTATCTAGATGCTCAGTTTACTAACGTAAGGAAAGTGGCAATTTCTGAAGCGGATAGTTGTATGCTTGTTGAGGGATATAGGAATGCAAACAATGTGGATGATTGTTATAAGGTGTGGAAGATAGATATAGACCCAAGGTGCTTAGAGGCATTTCCTGTACCATCGCCCACTCAAACACCAACACAAACACCCACTTCTACTCAAACCCCTACACGGACACTGACTTCTACCCAGACGCCAACTGTAACGCAAACCCCAACCAAAACTTCTACATCGACCCAAACCCCGACAGTTACGACGACAAGCACATCAACTCCGACACCTACAATAACTCCAACACGCACTCAAACAAACACTCCTACAATCAGCCTTACTGCAACAAACACACAAACACCGACAAGAACAAGCACTATAACCCCCACATTAACAAAAACCCCAACAAGCACACTTACGCCTACCCCCACTCCAACAACATCCCTTGTGCCCCTTCAATCAATTTACATAAAAGGTTATGAGGTTGGTGATGTTTCCGCAATGCAGTCTACAGACCCTCAAGTTTATTCAAGACCTATAGTTAATGAGGGTAAGGTGTTGGCTGTGGAGATAAATAGAAGGGAGTTAAGTCACTATGACCCTGTTGTCGGTCACCAAGATCAAACCTTAGTATCTTATGAAAATATAGATGTATTTTGGGAAATACAAGAAAATGGAGAGGCGAATTTATCGTCTGATATAGGGGTCGACAGCTTAACTGGAATGGTTAGTTTTCAGGGTGGGCAGAATCCGCAAAATAAATACTCTTTTGAGGTCACTGGGGTTCAGGATCATATTTTAGAAAACACAATAGAGAGTTTTGATGTCAAAATAACTGGGTTTAGGTTTAATGAGTCAGAAACTAGGAGTTATGTTGCTCCTATTTATGCAGGGCAGCCGCAATTTGGATTACAGGACTCAATTCATATATCTCTTTTAGATCAAACCACGCCCACACCCACGCCGACAAACACAAAAACTCCTACAGTCACCGCTACAAGCAGTATTACTCCAACACAGACAATAACAAACACTCAAACTCCAAGCAATACAGCGACTCCGACAACCACACCAACAAGCTCAAAAACTCCAACCACGACACCAACTGTAACACAAAGCAAGCCTACAACGACACCGACACAAACCCCGACACAAACACCAACGCTAACTAGTAGCGTTACCCCTAGTAATACTAGCTCGAATACACCAACGCCAACAATGACAACATGCAATCAGCATGTCAGATTCCAGTATGCTCCAACCACAATACTTGAAGGTAACTTAGGTAAGGTTTGGCTTTTTAGAGATAAGGTTAGTGGGCCTGCTTCAAGTTATTTCGAGGTAGATTGGAAGACCCATAGCAATGAAAATGCTACTGCTGACGCGGGCGAAGATTATTACCATTTAACTGGAACACTTAAGTTTTATCAGGGGCAGGAATCTGGATATATAGACTTAGCAACAATACCAGTTCCGAATGAATACAATAAGGAGGTTGATGAGTTTATGTATGTGGAAATATACAAAACAAGATCTCCTTACTGTGATGTGCATGTGAAGGGAGTTAATCCGTATCCAATATTTATTATAGAGCCTACCCCTACCCCAACAGTTACAGCAACAGCTACGAATACTCCAACTCCAACCAATACCCCAAGTAACACAGCTACGCCTACAGTTA
>MDTA01139177.1_pt1 | contig 17210 bp, 11 predicted proteins | sample 811151 | NCBI WGS metagenome assembly MDTA01 (sample SAMN05326648, study PRJNA326480) | marine metagenome | isolation source: seawater | place: Indian Ocean: South | collected 2010
GGACTGCTGGATCATACTCTCGTGGTCTGGTGTACCGAGTTTGGGCGCATGCCTTTCCTCCAGAGTAATGGCACGGGACGAGACCATAATCCTGGAACTTTCACCTGCATCCTGGCCGGGGCAGGGGTTAAGAAGGGTTTTAGTTATGGGGAGAGCGATGAGTTTGGATTCAAGGCAGCAGTAGATCCGGTAGAGGTCTACGATTTCAACGCCACCATTCTGCACCTGCTGGGTCTCGATCACGAGCGACTGAGCTATTACCATAACGGCTTGGAGCGTCGCCTGACCAACGTCCATGGGCACGTTATCAAGGAAGTGCTGGCATGAGATGAAGCAGCGGTGCCCCTATTCCCTTTGAAGATCGTCCGGACTTGATGTCCGCCCGTGCCTTGTCAAGGATCGGGAACTGGAAAACCGGTAGATTCTGATGCAAGCTTACGTTTATCTCGGGGTGGCAATCGTTGCGGAGGTGATTGCAACCTCCGCCTTGAAGGGAACGAATGGGTTTTCGAAGCTCGGCCCCTCTCTCGTTGTTGTGGGGGGCTATGCGCTGGCCTTCTACATGCTGTCCCTCACCCTGCGGACAATCCCTGTCGGCGTGGCCTACGCTATCTGGTGTGGAGTCGGGATGGCCCTCATCAGCTTGATCGGCTGGGTTGCCCTGAAGCAGAAGCTGGATGCCGGTGCGATGATTGGCATCGGCCTGATTGTAGCCGGGGTGGTTGTCCTCAGTATGTTCTCCAAGGCAGCGGTACACTAGAAGGCGGAAAACTCCCCCAAGCCTGGCTTGCCGTGATGTGCCATCGACCGGCAGTTTCCCTCTAGCCGATCAGTTCCCGGATCGGCTTGACCCCGGGGTCGACGAGGAAGTGAGGCCTGCCGCTTGAGTCCTCAACGGTGGCGCTTGAGAGGTCGATGCCGAGATTGTGATAGAGAGTGGCGAAAACTTCCTGGAACTTGACGGGACGTTCAACCGGTTCGTTGCCATGCTTGTCTGTAGCTCCAATAACCTGGCCAAGATTCATTCCCCCACCAGCAAGGAAGGCAAAGTTCGCCTTGGGCCAATGGTCCCGGCTGTTCATCTTGTTGATTTTAGGGGTGCGTCCGAATTCTCCCCACATCACGATGGATACGTCGTCCTGCATGCCTCGCTCGTGGAGGTCGGTAATGAGGGCGCTGAGCCCCTGGTCGAGGAGAGGAAATTCCTCGCGCGAACGGGGAAAGTTCAGGCCATCTCCACCATGCCAGTCCCAGCGACTGTAGTTGAGTGACACCACGCGGGCCCCGGCCTCCACAAGCCGACGGGCGACGAGGAAGTTACGGATCATCTTGGGGGCACCATCGCGTTGGTATTTCGGATCGTTGATCCCGTAACGTTCGGTGACGCTGGGGTGTTCATTGGAGAGATCAAGGGCGGCAGCGAGATTGCCGTCGGCGAGTATTTCAAGGGCCTGCCGGTTGTAGGTATCGAGTCCTTCCATCTGTCCGGTGGTGTCGATCTCGCTCTTCAGGGCGTCTATCGACGAGCGGAGGGCTTCACGATCCATGAGGCGATCGAGGGACATCCCCTGCAGGGTCATGCTCTTGGCCCGGGCATTTGGGTCCTTGTCCACCAATCCCATCGGCGCGTGCGAGTTGCCGATGAAGCCTACGGTGCCAGCCTCACCCCATGTCCGGTTTCCGGTGGGATACATGAGAGATACGTTGGCGGGAATCCCTGGCTTGGATCCCTGCAGCTTGGAGACCCAGGAGCCCCACGCGGGCCACCCCCCGGGGGGTGCATTATCGCGCTTCTTGTGGCCGGTCATGCACTGGTAGCAATCATGGGCCCCGTCAGAATCGGCCAGCGAGCGAATGATGGCAAACTTGTCGGCCATCCTGGCAAGCCGGGGAAAGAGTTCACAGATCTCAATGCCGGGAACATTTGTGCCGATCGGGGCGAACTCACCCCGGAATTCGGAGGGGGCGTCCGGCTTGAGGTCGAACATGTCGATGTGGGACGGTCCTCCGGGCAGGTAAATATTGATGACCGCCTTGTGAGAGGAGCCGGTCTGGGCCTTTGCCTCCATGCCGAGGAGCTGCCCGAGGGAGAGGCCCCCGGCAGCCATGCCTCCGACCTTGAGGAAGTCACGGCGGGAGTAGCCGTCACAGTGTGTTTTGTTCCGGTCTTGGTTTCCGAAGAGATTGAGCATGGACAGTCAGATCAGGGTTGGGGTGATCGGCGAGCGGGCAATGGAACTCCTTCCAAGCGTGCCTATTATAGTGCTTTTGGCGGGGCGGGCCAAGGGAGATTCCGGCATTGTGAGGCCTCAGGCCTCACCTCATCGCACGATACCAGTAAATGCGAGGAGGGTGGTGGGAATTGGCTTTTAGTGGCGCAGAAGAGGGAGGAGGGGAGCTGCAGCCCCGTGCTCCCGTGAAAATCAATTCGGGGGCGTGATGGTCACAATGACGCGCCGGTAGGCAGTGAGTGCTGGTTCTCCGTTGTCCCTGGCCTCGAGGATGAAGTGAATGGTCCTGGGCTTCGCCACCTTTGGGGCGACGAAGCTGGCAACCGGGGTTCCGCCATTCTCAAGCTTGAAGTTGCGGTAGTAGATGGTGAGGGGAAAGGTCCCCGCTTCCCGGTAGGGATACCAATGGAAGCTGACCTCGTCTCCATCGGGATCAGTGGTGGGAGAAGCGTCGAGAAGAACCTGCGTTCCGGATGGTGCGGTCAAATGAATCGTCCGGCGGGAGCGATCGTTGTTGACGATAGCATGAGGCGGGTGGTTGGCGTCTGCGAAGTCGCTGGCATTGCTCCAGTCCATACGGGCAGCGAAGTCGTGCTGGTAGCCTGTGCGCCAGCGCCAGACGGTGGCGTGGTTGCTGGTATACCATTTGCCGTCCACCCCCTTGACCTCATCCATGGTATTGGTCCAGATCGGCCGTGTTTCGGGCTCGTGGTAGTAGCGTTTCGGGGGGGCTGTATAGAGCTCATAACGCCCACCCCATCCGCCCCAGTCTGGATGCTCGGGTTCGTTCAGTCCGTTCCGGAGCGCCCAGAAGAAGGACGGGGTATCTCCCTCCATGAGGTAGGCAGTGCGCGGGTACATGGCGCCCAGCGGCCCGTGATCCTTCCGGATATTCTGTTCAAGCCATGGATTATCCACGATCGAGAAATCAGGACCCTGGAACCTCCCGTGATACTTGTCTCCCGAGATGCCAACCCACGTGGCATAGTGGTAGGATCCGCCCTGCCCTTCCTCATGCCCGGGGCTGACCACATAAAAAAGCTCCGGGAACTGATTGCGCATCCATGGACCGGCATCGTCCTGATCGGAAATGGTGTAAACGCGGAGCTTGCGGATGAAGCTGGCGAGCTCTTCCCGGGTCCTTGTGTTTTTTACTTTCCAGAGGGCCTGTGCGAGGCAGTTGGCCCCGCCCCATACCGAAACGTAGATGGGTCGGTCGTCTTCCCTGTCCACGATCCGGATGATGTGCTCGGATCCGGCGGAGTCCTGATCGGGGCCCACCCCTTCCATGCCAAATCGGGGGACGCCTCTCTTGACGGTTTTCAACAGGGTATCTGCTTCCGGCCATCCCCCGGCGTGGACCATCAGGTTGGCGCGCACCTGCCGGTAGGCCTCGATACGTTCCACGATCTTTTCGGGTACGGTCCGGTTGCGGAGCCAGCAGGAAGTTGTGGCAATGAGCCCCTCGATCTCGAACTCGTTGGCATAGCTGAGGAGCCGGACCATCGATTGTTCGTCGTCAGGTTCGTTAGTGATGTCGGTGAGAACGACAAGACGTGTTTTGCCAGAAAGGGCCGCAGGAACCAGAAGGACCAGAAGAGCAAGGACAAGCGTGGGCGACATGAGGTCATCGAGTACGAGATTCCCCGGAGTTTCGAGCGGAATCGTTCCCCGACGCTGTCTGTTTTAGGGAGGAACCCCGGTTGCGCCTTGCTGGAGCAGTCTCATAATGGCCTCGCAGCATGACGGATATTGACCGGGCGATTGAGGAAGGCTTTCTGGTCCAGGTGGGAGTATTCGACTCCCTCCAGGTTGCTAATGAATATGCCCTGGTGATCCTGGCAATGAATCTCGATTGCTGGATGCTGATGGGGGCAGGTGGATCCGAATATACCCTCTATGCTGAGGCCGCTTTTCAGATTGCCGTTGAGGAAGAGTTTCGCCTCTACACGGAAGAGCAGGCGCTGAGTGGAAACCAGCGCCCCGAGGAACTCATCTACCGGGCAGGAATCGAGCCATTCCTCCTGTGGGCCATGGCCCTTAGTCTGGTGTTTCTCGTCCAGACCCAGTCGCTGGTGGAGCGCTTCTGTAACTCAAGCCACGGTCTTTTCAGGGAAGCTGAGTGGTATCGGCCCCTCACCTCCCTGTTCCTGCACGCTGATATGGGACATCTTCTCGGGAACCTTCTGGTTGGTGGTATCTTCTGTATATTTGCCGCACACACCTTTGGTCCGTTCGTGGGGTGGGGTGCGATCCTTACGAGTGGCTTCGTGGGAAATATATTCACTTCGTGGCTGCATTATCCGGAGCCCTTCAAGTCGCTGGGGGCCTCTACCGCCACCTTTGGGGCGCTCGGGTTGCTGGTTGGCGGTAGCGTCCTGTGGGCCTTTCAGTCCCGTTCCATCCGCAGGCTGGGAGCTTCCATTCTACCACTCATTGCCGGGGGCATTCTTCTCGGCTGGTTCGGAGCAGGAGGGGGAGACCCGAATTCCCGGGTCGATGTCCTGGCCCATGTGATGGGCTTTGTCGCAGGGATCCTGATTGGATTGCTTCTCGCCCGGATGCGGACGGGTGCCGGCGCGCTGGACTGAGTGGCAGCGGGACTCAGAGGCCCGCTACTTCCCAGCCCTTGCGGTAGTCCTGGTGCAGAAGGTTGTCGGCTTTCTTACTGTTATTGAAGCGGAGGGCTTTGGCGTTCCACTCAAGTTTAATCCCGGGAACCTGTGAGGCAACACAGCCCAACAGAACGGTCTCGCAGAGGGGTCCGGCATAATCGAAGCTGGAGCTGGGCTTTTTTCCGCCCTTGATCGCCTCAACCCATTGCCGGTAGTGGTCGGTAGTGGGGATCACCTCGAAGTCGAGGCCCTTGAATTTCTTCTCCGGGTAGAGAGTGGGAAGCTTGCCGGAACCGTGGGGGCAGATCACGACGCCCTGTTCCCCGACGAACATGCTACCGTTGGGAGGGAGCTTTGTTCCAGCCGGCAGGTCACACTCGGCGGGGTCGGGAAGGTTCCCGCCGTCATGCCAGGTTACCTTTATGGTCTTACCGGATGTCCTTTTGTTTCCGGGGAACTCGTAGTGAATACGCTCTGCCTTCGGGAAGGTCTCTGCCGTGGGCTCCGGTCCCTCGTAGAGAACCGTACTGGGCGCGTTGAGATCGAGAGCCCAGTAAATGGGGTCGATGATATGGCATCCCATGTCACCGAGGGCTCCGGTGCCGAAGTCATACCAGCCTCGCCACTTGAAGGGGTGGTAGACGCCTGGAGCAAAGGGGCGCTCGGGAGCAACCCCGAGCCAGAGATCCCACTGCAGGGCATCGGGGGGAGTAGCGGAGGCGGCAGGGCGTTTGATTCCCTGGGGCCAGATGGGCCGGTTGGACCAGGCATGGGCATGCTTGATCTTCCCGATCAGGCCTTTCTGGACCAGGTTCACGAGGGTGCGATAGCTGGTGCCACTGTGGTGCTGATTACCCATCTGAGTGGCCACCCCGGCCTTGGCGGCGGCGGCGGAGACCTTTCGCGATTCGTAAACGGTCCGGGTCAGGGGCTTCTGGGTGTAGCAGCCGATCCCCTGCTGCAGGGCGGTCATGGTGACCGGGGCATGCATGTGGTCCGGAGTAGAGATGGTAACGCCATCGAGGTTCTTTTCCTTTTCCAGCATGATCCTCCAGTCGGTATAGCGGCGGGCCTTGGGCCACTTCGCAGCTGCGGCGGAGAATCCGCCACGCTTGCCGCCCTTGGCCTGCTCCACGTCGCAGAAGGCCACAATGTTCCCGAATTTTGCGGCGCCGTTTGAGTCGACCCATCCCTTGCCCCCCACGCCCACGGCAGCGAGGTTGGGGGTCTCGTTCGGGGATCGCTTGGCAAACGTGCCACTTGGGAGCAGGGAAGCAGCGGAGGCAGAGGAAAGGCCTCCGAGGAAAGTGCGGCGCGTCATCTTGCTCATGGCCGGGGTTCTACCGGGTTCCATCTATTTGGCAAGTTCCGGCATTTGGACCGCTTTCTGCTTCAGTAGGTTGGGAGGAGCTCGAAATGTCCGGCCCCGGAGCTATGCTCAAGGATCATCCAGGAGAGGGAAATTCCAGATGGGTTGACCCTTTCATAGGGTCTGCGGAGGCCCGATTGCCAACTCCAGAGGGGGTGGCCGCGAGATGGTGGAGAGCCAAGCCGCCGGTGGGTAACACTCACCCGGGGGCAGTTTGCCCGTTCGGAATGGTTTCAGCCTGCGCTTATTCCGGGGCCTATGTCACCGGATACGGGCGGTATGGGGTTTCCCTTACCGGGGATTCTCCCCCGGTGGCATTTGAAGGGCACGAGGCGCTCGGGATCGCACATTTCCAGCAGTCGGGGACCGGGCGCATTCGAGTGTATTATAATTACCTGCTGACTACCCCCCTGACCGGGAAAGGGCTTGAGGGCCTGGGAAAGCGTTACACCCTGGAGGACGAGCGTGCCTGGCCGGGGTATTACTCTGCACGTCTGGCGGAGAGTAGCGTGTCCTGTGAAGTCACCTGTGGCCAGCGATGTGCGGCTCACCGGTATGAATTCCCGGAAGGGGTAACCGGGAAAATCGCAATTGACCTGTCTGCGGGGGGGTTGCTAGTCGATGAGATGCGGAGTTTTCCGCAGGGAGGGAGGGTGGAGATGGTTGGGAACTCCGCTGCCGAGGGGGTCATCTGGATGGAAGGCGTTCCGATTTATTTTCGAATAGAGGTTACGCAGTCAGCGCGGTCCGGCTTATGGGACCGGGGAATGGAACTTCCTGGAGAGACATTCCGGGAACTTCCCAGAACTCATTCCGAAGTGGAAGTGCCCCCGTTCGGGGTGTGGTTCGAGGCTGGATACCCGGGGGCACCACTTGAAGCCCGGATCGGGTTTTCCTTAAGGAGTGTCGAACGAGCCAGGGATGCAGTTGCTCAGGAGGATTTTGCGGCGATTGCAGGTAAGGCAGCCCACCGGTGGGATGTCGTGCTGGGTAAGGTTGAGGTGGCAGGGGGCAATGAAGATTTACGTGAGATGTTCTATTCTGCGTTTTACCACGCGACCCTGAAGCCGGCTGACTTCACGGATGAGAACCCCTTCAACCCGGGAGAAGGCCCCTTCTTTTTCGATCTTGCGACCCTGTGGGATCAGTACAAAACGCAAATTCCTCTCCTGATGACCTTCTGGCCTGAATGGGGTGGAAGATTTGTGGAGTTTCTCGGGGAAGTCGCCGAACGAGAAGGAGCCTTTCCTGTGAGTTACCTCATGGATAATGCCCCGGAACGCTTCAACAAGCAGGCCACTGGGTTGTGCCATATCATTCTTGCCGACGCCCAGATGCGAGGGGTCAAGGCTGATTGGGACCGGATTCTCAGGCTTTTATGGACGACGAGCCTGAACAGCAAGATCAGCAGGGGAAGATTCGCGGAGTATGCCCGGCACCAGGTAGTTCAACCACTTTCGCATACACTGGACCTGGCCTGTGCACATTTTGCCATTGCCCAGATGGCAAAGCGGCTTGGTTACCAGAGGATTTACGACCACAGCCTTCCATTGCTGCGATGCTGGCCCAATGCCTTTGATGAAAATACGGGGCTTCTCAGGGAAGACTCGGACTATTACGAAGGAGAGAACTGGAATTATTCGTTCCGGCTGCTGCACGATATGGTGGGCCGGATCAAACTTGCGGGAGGAGAAGAATCCTTCTGCGGTCTCCTTGACCGGTTTTTTGGATTCAGCGAGGCGCTCCCCGGGGAGACCGTGCACCATTTCGAGGGCCTGAACAATGAACCGGACATGGAGGCCCCCTACCTTTATCATTATGTTGGGCGCCCTGACCGGACAGCGGAAGTGGTGCGGAGCGTCATACGGTATCAATTCGCGACCGGGAGGGGAGGTTTACCGGGCAATGACGATTCAGGTGGCCTTTCTTCATGGTTGGTCTGGAACATGATGGGGCTCTTTCCTGTCGCCGGGATGCCGGTGATCCTTGTTGGCAGTCCGGTTTTTTCTCGTGCCACCCTCAAGTTGCCCGGAGGCGAGTTCGTGATCCGGGCTCGGAACCAGCAGAAGGACCATTACTATGTTCAGCGGGCGCGTTTGAACGGGCGTGCCTTGGATCGGAGCTACCTTAAGCTCAGTGAGTTTCAGGCGGGTTCGGAACTCGTTCTGGAGATGGGGGCATCCCCTTCGGACTGGGGGAAGGAGAGTCGCCCCCCGTCGTTTGTTTCGTGAAAACGCTCTTCAAGGGAGACTGGAGTGAAAGAATGGCACGCAAACTGCAAGGGTTTTGGGGCCGGAGTAAATTATGAGCGTTTCCCTTGATCAGTTTCCAACCCGTCGTGACTCATCCAGACCGGGCGGTCGCGAGGAAGTATCTCACCTCGTGCTTGTAGTCCGTGCCGACCCGATCATCTGCGGACATTCGACCGAGGCGCGCAATCTTGCAGAAGCCGCGATCGAGATGGGTTTGGATTCCGTACACATCGTAAGTTATCCCATTGATGTTCTGGAAAATAGTGATCTTCCCCTGAAGCCGCTTGAAACGATTTCGCGCTACTCGGACGGGATTGAAGTTCTCCGGCCTCCCGCAATAGGAGATTACAAGGTTCTGGATGGGCGCCTCGGATATGCCCTCAGTGGGGAGCTTGTGGATCTGCTTCACAGGCTCCCCGGCAGGGTGATGATGATGGATCTTTACTTGGTGCCGCATGGGCAGATGGTCATGAACGCGCTGGGGAGTTTCCGCCTGCTGGATCACGAGCCGAACGTCTATACGGTGGGTGAGGCGGTAGGGTCCGATATCACGAATGTGGTTCGTAATGCTCTTGAGGCAGGCCAGACGGGAGCGGCACAGATCGTCCTCTCCAATTACCTGGATCATGACCTTCCGGTAGCGGTTAGTGAATTCACCCGGGGGATGATCGTGGAATCCGGCGAGGCGGTGGACGAGATCCTGGGGACGAATTTTGCCCCCCAATTGCGCGAGAGGGTGGAAATCAGTTTTCCGGCAATAGATACGGCCACATATGCTTCCGTCGAGGGGGACCCAGGGCGGGTGAAGCAGGTCCTCAGCTCACGGGGGCTCAAGCGGGACGACTACGTCATGTTTCTCTCGCGAATTTCACCTGCCAAGGGAGTCGATGATTTGCTCTCGGCTTATCGGCAGAGCGAGCTTTATGGAAAGAAGAAGCTGATTATCTGCGGGAATGGACCGATGAAGGAAGAGGTCCGCCAGCTTGCGAGGGAAGAGCCGACCATCATGGTGCTTGATGATGTCAGCGACGAGGAAAAAGGGGCCCTGATGTATGGCTGCTATGCCTGGTGCCTCCCCAGCAAACCCCGGCCTGAGTTTGTGGAAACGTTCGGGATTGCAGTAGCCGAGAAGATGCTCGCAGGGGGGCTCGGTCCGGTCATTACCACCCGCACCGGGGGTATTCCCGAGGCGAGTGGGGGGCACTGTCTTGAGCACGAGGCGGGGAATGTCCGGGAGTTGCGTGAATGTCTTGACCGGGTTGCGAGGATGTCGGATTCCGAGCGCTGGATTCTTTCGCAACGGGCCCGACAGCATGCATTCCAGTTCGACCGCCGTGTCGTATTAAGGAGGCTTCTGCGCAAGGCGGCATCGGAGGTCAGCCTCAGGGCCCGGGTGCCCGTGGGTGTGTGACGACAAGGGGGGCAGGGTTCAGCCTGCTCTGAATGTTTGCGCGACATTTCCTCATTACGGGTGGGCGCGTCTCCTGATGGCCGTTATGCTCCTGTCAGGAATGGTTGCTTATCTTAGAGCATGGCGGCGATCTTCGGTCATGGCACTGGTCCTTGCAGGGTGCCTGCCTGGGCCGGGGCATGGTTCTCCCCGGACGGAGTATCTTCTTCTGGATGCCCGCATTATCGAAGGGACGGTGAATGCGAGGCTTGTTCCCGGGCGAGTAGTAAAGGATCCGGCAAACCCGCTTCTTGTTGCGGACAGGCCATGGGAACCTCGTTTCGATAACATGTATCCCAATGTCCTGTGGGATGAGAATGAGGGGCTGTACAAATGCTGGTACTGTCCTTTTATTGTGGACGAGCGCACCAGCAAGACGCCCTTGGAAAAGAGAAATCCGGAAGACACCGACTACATGGCGGCGCAACCCAGCAGGCGTGACGAGGCTATTCTCTATGCTACTTCCCGGGATGGTGTTCGCTGGGAAAAGCCGGAACTGGGAATCGTCGAGTTCGAAGGGAGCAGGAAAAACAATATCGTGGTGCGTGGTCCTTCAGGTGCAGGAGTGTACAAGGATCCCCGGGATCAGGATCCGACCCGGCGCTACAAGGCCTTTTATGCGGCTCAGGTGGGTTATCTTCAACTGGTACGGTTTTCTCCTGACGGACTGAACTGGGGCCCGGAGATTGCCTGCCCGGAAATTGCGATCCAGAGCGACTGCCATGCCAACATGATCTGGTCGGAAGAGCGCCAGAGCTATATCGGGATTGTCCGCCACTACGACCGGGTTCCAGTGGTCGGGAACCGCAAGATCGCAAGAACGGAAAGCCGGGACGGGGTGAAGTGGACAAAGTCCACCCTGATCCTGGCTGGCACGCCACGGAAGCAGATGCACGACATGGTGATCTTTCAGGATGGCGGGGTCTATCTCGGGTTGCTTGGGGTGATGAACTTTCCTTCCCTGAAATCGCGCCATGGGGTCCGGCAGCATATAGAACTGGCCTGGAGCCCTGACTCGCTTACCTGGTATCGTATTGCTGAGGGAATTCCCTTGGTCGGGCACACTTCCAAGGAGGAGCGGAAATACGGGACCATGCCTTACGATTGGGGAGCGCTCTTTCCCTCCGCTCCGGTATTTCGCGGAGATCGGATTGAACTTTATTACGGAGCAAGCGATTGGTACTTCTTCGACTGGCGAAAGTCAGGTTTGGCGCGGGCTACCCTGCGCAAGGATCGGTGGGCAGGGTATGAGCCGATTGAGGAGGGAAGGCTGATGGAGGTGAGGACCGAGGCGCTACCCTGGGGCGCAGAAGCCCTGCGTTGTTGCCTCGATCTTGCCCAGGGCGGGTCACTCAGCGTCACGATCCTGGATGAGAACCGGAAGCCGCTGGGGGAGGGAATGATTCGCGGCGAGGGGGGGGAGTTGACGGATGCGCAAGTTGCTTGGGAGCAGGGATTTGACCCCGGGGGCCTGAGTGGGCGGAAGGTTTCTCTGGTCTTTAAGGCCGCAGGTGCGAAACTCTACTCGTTTTCGTTCGGTCCCGCCCAGTGAGAATCGAACGCGAAACCTTGCGGGAATCAGCCTGCTAATCCGCATTTTAACTCCAGACGATACGAACGATGAACAAGATTACCAAGTACACTACGAAATCAACGGTGGCAGCGCTCCTTCTGGCAGGAGGCCTGCCTGCCTTGAAGGCCGATCACCATGGGACCAAGGGCTCGGATACGCCCCTTCGAGGCGAACAGAGAATCAAGGAAGCGGTAGAGTCGGGAAAGATCACCAGAGAGGAGGCGCGCAAGCGACTTGAAGCCATGCGCAAGGCCGCGGGAGCGAACAAGGCGAAGGGTGATGGACGAGGTCGCCCGAAAGGCGGTGGTAAGGAAGCGGAACTGAAGAGAAAGTATCAGGCCGCGGAGAAGGAAATACGGGCTGCGGTTGAGGCGGGAAAAATCTCTGAGGAAGTCGGCAGGAGGAAGCTCATGGAGATTGGCAAGGAACTCCGTGGCGGGGGGCAAGGCCCGGCGAGCGAAGCCGACCGGAAGAAGGAATATCAGGCTGCGGAAAAGAAAATCTGGGCTGCAGTCAAGGAAGGCAGAGCCTCAAAGGAAGCAGGGGAGAAGAGGCTCGCCCTCCTGAAGGAAAAATTATTTGGCGGTTCCGACAAGAAGGATTGGGCCGACAAGAAGGATTGGGCCGACAAGAAGGGCTCCGATGGGGGGGTTGAAGCGTTGAAGCGTCAGTTGGAGGCCCTCAAGCGTGAAAACGAAGGGCTCCGCAAGCGCTTGGAAAAGCGCAAGGGCGGCTAGAGCCCGGTTGTTTCTCCCTGCCTTGTGTGGCAACCTGATTCCCTGCCCATCATGAGATTCCTTGCCCTATTGTGGAGTAGTATGATGGCGACTGCCTGCGTCATGGCGGGAGTTGCCCCTTCTGCTCCGGCCGTTGTCGGGCATCCGTCTTTCCTGAGTCCTCATTCCCGGCCGGTGACTCTGGACGGGGAGCATGTGTTCGTGGCCAACACGCCGGCGGACACCGTGGACGTCATTGACCGCAGGACGCGGCGTGTTGTCCGGCGTATTGCGGTAGGAGTTGACCCCGTGGGCCTGGCCCTGCGTCCGGATGGCAAGGAGTTATGGGTTTCCAACCACGTTTCGGATTCGGTCAGTGTCATCGACCTTGAGAAGGGGAGTGCCACCCGGTTTCACGTGGTGGCAACCGTTCAGGACCTTGATCCACGGACCAAGGCGACCCGGTTTGACGAGCCGGTAGGAATTGCCTTCGCCAGCAACGAGAAGGCATATGTGGCTCTTTCCTCGGAAAACAAGATTGCGGTGATCAATACCCGGACAAGAAAGGTGGAGAGGCGGTTGAACATCACCGCCCAGGACCCAAGGGCGATTGTGGTCCGGGGGGACCGGCTCTATGTCATCCCCTTTGAATCGAACAACAAGACCCAGTTGTCCGGGGGCTACGAAGTCGATGGTGATCTGGTCACCTTCAATGCCCACGAGCACTCGATTGCCAACAACAATGTTCTCTCCCTCGGACATGTGACCGACATTGTGAAGCATCCCCGGGTTCCCGACCGTGATCTCTACGTGTTCGATACCAGAACCGACCGTCTGATCCGGACGGTCGATACGCTTGGAACCTTGCTCTACGGCCTGACGGTGGATTCCAAGGGGCGGGTATTCATCGCCCAGACGGACGCCCGTAACGACGCGAACGGGAGGTCCGGAACCAAGAAGCATGGATTGGCGGAGCTCGGGAACAGGGCTTTCCTGAATCAGGTTACCATGGTTCTGCCGGGAAAGGAGGCGAAGCCTGAGTTTATGGATCTGGAGCCCCGGCCTCCGAAGCATCCGGAGCGGAGCGAGGCTCTTGCCACGCCATTTGCGATTCAGATCAGCGGAGACGATTCCACCCTGGTCTTGAGCGCGGCGGGTTCGGATCTGATATGCACCATGGATTCCGGGACAGGCTCGATACTGGGGCGCGTCAAGGTTGGCTCCGTTCCCCGGGGGATTGCTCTCGAGCCCAGCAAGGATGGTGGCCTGGCAGGAGCCTGGGTTCTCAATGCGGTGGCCAATACGGTTTCCCTGCTCGATCTTTCCAACCCCCGGAAACCGAGGGTGGAGGCGACCCTGACCCTGCAGGATCCTACGCATCCGGCGTTCAAGAGGGGGCGGGTTGCCTTCAACAAGGCCACGGCCTCAACCACGGCGACTTTTTCCTGCGCCAGCTGTCATCCGGACGGCCACACCGACCAACTTCTCTGGGTGCTCAAAACGCCCGTTGTCACCGGGGGGAACCAGATCATGCCGCGCTCCACCATGCCGGTGCGTGGGTTGCGTGATACCGCTCCTTTCCACTGGGATGGAATTCCCGGTGACCCCTACGGAGGGAACAACAGCGCCAATATCCGGAGCCATGTCGATCCGAATTGCGATGAGGACAAACCGGAGAGTGCCACGCGCCATGTCATTGATGGAAGCCTGGCGACGACGATGATGACGGTGGGGTCAATGGACGTTAACGATGAGGGGAAGGCAGGCCTTCTTTCCGCAAAGGAACGGGACGACATGGCTAAGTTCCTTCTTAATGTGACCTACCCCCCTGCCCAGCGCCGGGCGTATGATAACAAGCTCACTGAGCGGGCGGAGGAAGGCTTCAAACAATTTCACATCGTGGGCAACCGCGAGGATGGGCGTATGAATATCTGTGGGAACTGCCACCGCATGCCCTTCCTGGTGAGTACCAACACGCCTGGCTCGGGGATGGACGCGCCCACTTGGCGTGGGGCCTATGACCGTTTCCTCATTCTTCCGCAGGGACGACTGAACATCATCGATTTTGACTTTTACCGCCGGGTGGCGGAGCGAGGGAATTCGGAGCGTGAGATCTGGCGGTTTTCGTGGCGGTCCCGGAGTGAATTCGATCCGGTCTGGGAAATGGTGACCGAAGGCAGCACGGGCTTCTCAGGGTCTTTTGCGAGGCAGCTTACCCTGAACCGGGACACGGCAAAGGAAGCTCTGACCGCGGATCTGCTCGAGGCCCTGGAACGATCGGCCCGGGAAGGAGGAATCGTCCTGCAATGTGAGGGGGTTGTGCTCGAAGAGGGAGAGGGCCGGAGCGTGGTCCTGCAGTTCGATGGCGGGCATGAGGGAGGTAGCTACCTCACCCTGGGAGGCAAGCGCAGGGTGGTGACCCGTGAGCAACTGGTGAAATCTGCGGCGGAGGGAACGTTCGTGGGAACCATCACCGGACGTCATGGAGCTAATGATGACTACGACCACCCTCAACCTGCCCTCTGGACGCGGGGCTCACTGCATGCCCAGGTAGGCAAGCAGCGTTTCCCAAGCCTTCATGGAGATGAGCGGACAATGCTTCTCGGGGCACGTCATGTACGCGAGGGTGCGGCGGTGATTGTCAACGGGCGCCGGGTGCCGGCGAGTTTGAGTTTTCCGGGGGAGGACCGGTTGACCATCGAGCTCAAGAGCCTGCCCGAGCCGGGAATCCACTTCCTGCAGGTCCAGAACCCGGGTGGCCTCTTCAGCAATGATTTCATATTCTATACGGGCAGGGATGAGCAACATGCCCGCAGTATCCGTTCTTCCGTTGATCCCTCAAGGATGCGCGACGAACTCGGAGAGGCGATTGCCCGAGGGGACATGGCTGCAACCAAGCGTCTGATTCGGGCGGGCGTCCCTGCCAATGCCCGCCGTTTCGGGGATAGCGGGATGACGCCCCTCTCCACCGCGGTTTTCCACGGGCGGATGGAGATTGCAAAGCTGCTGGTAGAAAATCACAGGGTCAGTGTCTCCCATCATAATCGTGACGGGAATACCCCGCTGCACCTTGCTGCCTTTCTCTGCCGGGAGGAGATGGTGGAGTTTCTCCTGCGACACGGAGCCTCCCTTACCAAGAAGAACGACCGTGAGGAGGCGGCGGTTGATACGGTCTCCGGGGCGTGGAGCACGGGCTTGCGTCAGTTTTACGAGGGGATCATCCGCGGCTCCAATCTCGATCTTGACGTGGACGAGATCGAGAAGCAGAGACCTGTCATGGCAGAGAGGCTACGGAAGCAGGCTTCCGGCCGTAGGAGGTAGTATATTCACCGGGTGGCCCGCCTTTCTGGGCATGCATCCCAACGTGGCATCGACGCGGTCGCTCATTTGGGGTTTATTTGCGGAACGCATCCAAGATTGTAACGCTGTCATGAAGAACATTCCGGTCCTATTGTTATCCTTGCTACTGGTCGCCCCCTGGGTCGGCGCTGAAGAAATCAAGCCCGTCCGCACGGGACAGGGCGAGGGAGTCTATGAGACCGTACCGGGATGGCCGCGTTATCCAGAGGGCAAGAAGCTCGGTAATTTACATGGGGATCTCGCTGCGGACAGCAAGGGGAACGTCTACGTTGCGACCGGAAACACAATTCAAGTCATTGGTCCGGATGGTACCTACAGTGGAGAGATCCGGACCAGGGGGGGCAAGGTCTTCAAGTCCGTGCATGGGATGAAGGTGCGCAAGATGGAAGGTGAGGAACTTCTTCTCCTCGCCATGCCCCGGATCAAGCGGGTGGTGGCGGTGAAACCTGACGGAACAGTGGTGTGGCAGATCATCGGCCCTCCTGAAGTGCCTGGAATGTATGCAAACCGGGGGCAGTATAATCCCACGGACATGGATGTGACCCCGGACGGCCGGGTCTTTATCGTGGATGGCTATGGGAAGTCGCTGGTCCATATCTATGACAAGGACCGGAACTATGTGAAAAGCTTCGGGGGAAAGGGAAAGGAGAATGGAAAATTTGATGTCTGCCACAACATCCTGGTTGATACCCGTGGGGCAACTCCGACGCTCCTGGTCAGCGACCGGCAGAACAATCGATTGCAGCAACATGACCTTGAAGGGAAATTCCTCCGGACGATTGATGCCAGCCTTGGGCGGCCCTGCGCGGCTGATATCCATGGAGACCTGCTGGCTGTCGGAGAGCTTGATGGCCGGGTGTCGCTTTACGACAGGGATTACAAGGTGATTTCCCGGCTCGGGGATGAGCACAAGGACCGTCGGAAGGCCAGCAATCAAGTTGGTCCCGAACACTGGCACGAGGGAGACCTGGTCGCCGTGCACGGATGCACTTTCGACGCGAAGGGGGATCTCTACGCCCAGGAGTGGAACGTTCACGGGCGGGTCACCAGATACCGGAAGGTGAAATCCCGGTAAGGGAACCACGCCTTCTCCCGGCATTTATGCCCAAGGCAGGGCCTGTCCGGCGAAGAAAGCGATTTCGGGACTATCCGTCAAATTTCAGGTAGACGCACTTCCGGTGGAGGTAGTGTTCGAGGCCATGAGTTCCATCGTCTCCGCCCAGTCCACTTTCCTTGAGCCCACCATGAAAACCGTGAATAGACTCCCCTGGTCCACGGTTGATATAGAATTCGCCACACTCAAGGTCCCGGATTGTGCGCATGATCCGGTTCATGTCGTTGGTGAAAAGATAGGCGGCCAGTCCGTAGCTTGAGTCGTTTGCCAGCCCGAGGACTTCGTCAAAGGTGTTGAACTCCATGAGCGGCACCACTGGTCCGAAAATCTCCTTCTGCATGATGTCCATGTCCTGGCGCACGCTTGAAATGACGGTTGGTTCATACCAGAAGCCACGGTCGAACTGACCACCGGTCCGGCGACTGCCGCCAGCAAGTACTTCCGCCCCGGCCTGTCTTGCTCCTTCCACACAGGCTTCCACCTTCTCCAGTTCCTTCCTGCTGACCTTGGGGCCGATCCGGGTATCCTCC
>MDTA01141429.1_pt1 | contig 17207 bp, 19 predicted proteins | sample 811151 | NCBI WGS metagenome assembly MDTA01 (sample SAMN05326648, study PRJNA326480) | marine metagenome | isolation source: seawater | place: Indian Ocean: South | collected 2010
AATCTTTCTTGAAGTTTTTCTTTATCGTAATCAGAAGTGGTTTCTTCAATTTGTTTTCTAATTTGATTACATCTTGCTTCTATATCTGCTTTTTTTCCAGTACCAGCAACTATCGTACTATTCTCTTTATCGATTTTAACTTTTTTGCAAGATCCTAAATTATTAATCTTAACATTTTCAAGTTTTGTACCTAGATCTTCAGATATTACCTGTCCACCAGTTAGTATAGCGATATCTTCTAGCATTTCTTTTCTTCTGTCTCCAAAACCAGGGGCTTTTACCGCCACAACTTTTAAACCACCTCTTAATTTATTTACAACAAGAGTTGCTAAAGCTTCTCCTTCTACGTCTTCGGAAATTATCATCAAAGGTCTATTAGCTTGTACCACGGACTCCAATAGTGGAACCATTGGCTGCAAGTTAGTTAATTTTTTTTCGTGAAGTAACACTAGGGGATTGTCTAGTTCAGTCGTCATTTTATCTGCATTTGTGACAAAATAGGGAGATAAATAACCTCGATCAAATTGCATCCCTTCTACAACATCTAATTCTGTTTGAATTCCCTTAGCTTCTTCAACCGTAATAACGCCTTCATTACCAACTTTTTGCATTGCCTTTGAAATCATATCTCCAATTTCTTTTTCACCATTAGCTGAGATAGTTCCTACTTGAGCAACTTCTTCATTAGCTTTAACTTTTTTTGAAGTTTTCTTTAAACTTTCTATTACGCTTTCTACAGCTTTATCAATACCTCTTTTAATATCCATTGGATTCATTCCTGCCGTTACGTATTTAATTCCTTCACTTACTATTGCTTGAGCCAAAATACTAGCAGTTGTTGTTCCATCACCAGCGTTGTCGTTAGTTTTGCTAGCAACTTCTTTAACCATCTGTGCACCCATATTTTCAAATTTATCTTCAAGTTCAATTTCTTTTGCAACGGTTACCCCATCTTTTGTTGTTCGAGGAGCGCCATATGATTTATCAATTACAACATTTCTTCCTTTTGGTCCTAGAGTTGTCTTTACTGTATTTGCTAGTGTATCGACACCCTTCAGCATTTTCGCTCGAGCTTCATTATTGAACTTTATAATCTTTGGCATTTAAGTCTCCTTTAATAAATTTATTTATTTTTTGTAACTCCCATAATGTCAGATTCTTTCATTATGCTATATTCTTTTCCATCAATTTTAACTTCTGTACCTGACCACTTTCCAAATAAAACCCGATCTCCTACTTTCACGTCCATTTTAACAATTTTTCCATCCTCAGTTTTGGCTCCATTTCCTACAGCAACAACTTCACCTTCTTGCGGTTTCTCTTTAGCCGTATCTGGAATAATAATCCCACCCTTGGTTTTTTCTTCACTATCAAGCACTTTAATTAGCACTCTATCGTGTAGCGGTCTAAATTTCATGTAAACTCCTGTAATTTATAATAATGTGGAATATGGTATGTATTTAGAATTTTGCAAGAGTATGATAAGAAAAAATTAGCGATAAAACGCTTGAATTTCCTATGAAAATTAAAAAATTACACCATCTTTCTAAAATTTTTCAAGAATATGACGCTTTTATAATTGATTTATGGGGAGTAATGCACGATGGCATAAAACTAAACGACTCAGCAATGAATGCGGTCAGAGAGCTAAAGGCTAATTCAAAAAGAGTAGTTTTTTTATCCAACGCTCCTCGTCCATCTAAAAAAGTTGTGGATTTTTTGAAAAAGATGAAAATGGATGACAGTTTGCTTAAAAATGTAATAACCTCAGGTGAGGCGGCAATGAATTCACTAAAAAAAAATAGATTTGGAGAAAAATTTTATCATCTCGGCCCCCAAAGAGACGATTCCTTATTTTCTGAATTAAAAAAAAATAAAACAACGCTTGATAAATGCGATTTTATTCTTTGCACAGGATTATTTGATGAAGAGGAAGAAAATTTAAATTATTATGCAGATCTCTTAAGAGATTTTACTAAAAAAAAACTAGTATGTACAAATCCAGACTTAATTGTTCACAGGGGGGAAGAAGAAGAATATTGTGCGGGTAAAATTGCAGAAATCTTCGAAGATTTGGGTGGCAAAGTAATATATTTTGGGAAACCTCATAAAGAAGTTTATCTATCATGTTTGGACGAGAAGCAGAAAACTTTAGTAATTGGTGACAACCTAAATACAGATATCAAGGGCGCAAACAATATGAATCTAGACTCCATATTTATCACTGGCGGTGTACACAAATCTAAAATAAATAATGAAGAAGTAATAGGATTATTGCTTAAAGAGCAAAATGTTTCAGCAAATTATTTTCAAAATGAATTAACTTGGTAGATGAAAATTTTTAAAAATTTTAATATAGAAAAAAAATTTCAAAATTCAGCAATTGCTATTGGAAATTTCGACGGTTTTCATTTGGGACATCAAAGAGTAATAAAAAAAGGAAAGGAGATTGCAAGAAAAAAAAATCTTAAATTTGGCTTAATGGTTTTTCAGCCTTTACCGGTAATGTTTTTTAATAAGAAATTAAAAAATTATAGAATAGACTCTTTACAACAGAAAATTAATTCATCTAAAAAATTAGGTATAGATTTTTTGATAATTAAAAAATTTGATAAAAAATTCTCAAACATAAATGCAAAAGATTTTATTGAAAATATTCTTTACAGGAAATTAAAAACCAAATTAGTTTTTATAAGCAAAAATTTTAGATTTGGAAAAAATAGGATTGGAGATATAAGGCTACTTAAAAAAAATGAAGAACTTTTTAATTATAAAACTAATACAATTACTCCTTTAAATAAAAAAGGCATAATAATTTCTTCAACACTAATAAGAAAAAATATTATGAGAGGAAAAATTGATCAAGCAAGTAGAATGCTTGGCAGGTTTTGGACAATAGAGGGCATCGTCAGTAGAGGCGAAAGACGAGGAAGAAAAATTGGTTTTCCCACATGTAATTTAGATTTAGCAAACTACATTGTGCCAAAACTTGGAGTTTATTCTGCAAAAGTAATCATAGATAAAAAAATTAAAAAGAAAGGCATTGTAAATATAGGCTATAGGCCAACTTTTGGAAAAAAAAAACTTATGTTAGAAGCTCATATTTTTACTTTGAAAAAAAATTTATATGATAAAAGGATAAAAGTAATGTTAATTAAATTTATAAGAAAAGAAAAAAAATTTAAAAATATTGTTCAGTTAAAAAAGCAAATTAAGATAGATATTAGGAACTCATATTAGTTTAGATGCCTGAAAATAACTTACAACTTCCCAAAACAGCCTTTTCTATGAAAGCGAATCTTCCTTCTAAAGAGCCAAAAATCTTAGAATCTTGGGACAAGACAAAACTTTATGAAAGGTTAAGAAGGAAATCCAAAGGAAAAGAAAAATTTATACTTCATGATGGTCCGCCATATGCAAACGGGCATATACACATGGGTACAGCGTTAAATAAAATTTTAAAAGATATTGTTACAAAATTTCATCAAATGAATCATAAAGACTCAATTTATGTCCCAGGTTGGGATTGTCATGGCCTGCCAATAGAGTGGAAAATTGAGGAAGAGTATAAAAAAAAGAAAAAAAATAAAGATGAAGTTCCAACTAAAGATTTTCGAAAGGAATGTAGAGAGTTTGCACAAAAATGGATTGTTATTCATAAAAAAGAATTTAGAAGACTAGGGGTTATAGGTGATTGGGATAATTATTACTCTACTATGAGTTTTGATGCCGAGGCACAAATTGTAAGAGAAATTGGAAAATTTCTTTTAGAAGGAAGTCTTTATAGAGGGTTTAAACCAGTTTTGTGGTCTACAGTAGAAAAAACAGCGCTGGCCGATGCCGAGGTAGAATATAAAGATCATAAGTCAAACACTATTTATGCAGAATTTCACGTAAAAAAAACAGACAAAGATTTTTTAAAAGATACTTCAACTATTATCTGGACAACTACACCATGGACAATTCCAGCAAATAAAGCTTTGGCCTACAATAAAGATATCAATTATTCAGTTTTAGAAACTAACAAAAAAAAGATCATAGTTGCTGAAAAATTAATTAATTCTGTAATAGAAAATTGCGAACTAGGAAAATTTAAAGTTCTAAAATCTTTTAAAGGAAATGAATTTAAAAATACAATATGTTCGCATCCTTTTAGAAAATTAGGTTACGAATTTGATGTTCCAATGCTTGAAGCAAATTTTGTAACTCTTGAACAAGGCACTGGAATTGTTCACTGCGCCCCTAGTCATGGTCCGGATGATTTTAATTTGTGTTTAAAACATGGAATGAAAGCTATCGAAACAGTTAATGATGACGGCAGATATACAAAGAACATTCCTGTTTTTGAGGGGATACACGTTTTTAAAGCAGATGAAATTATTATAAAAAATTTACAAGAACAAAAAAATCTTTTGGGAAGCGGTACGCTGGTTCATAGTTACCCACATTCTTGGAGATCGAAAGCTCCACTTGTGCATAGAGCAACACCGCAATGGTTTATTTCAATGGAAAGTCATAAACTGAGAAAGAAAGCCCTTGAATCTATTGATCAGACTGCATTCTATCCGGAAAAAGGAAAAACAAGAATAAGAGCAATGATCGAAACTCGGCCAGATTGGTGTATTTCTAGACAGAGATCATGGGGAGTTCCATTGCCTATTTTTACAAATAAAAAGACAAACGAACCTCTCAGAGATTCCGAAGTTGTTGAAAATATAGCTAAGATTTATGAAAAAGAGGGCTCCGATTGTTGGTTTTATGATGATCACCAAAAGTTTTTAGGAAAAAAGTATAAAAAAGAAGATTACATAAAATCAAACGATATAGTCGAAGTATGGTTTGATAGCGGTTCAACACATTCTTTTGTATTGGAGAAGAGAAAAGATTTAAAGTGGCCTGCATCCATGTATCTGGAAGGTTCAGATCAACATCGGGGATGGTTTCATTCATCTCTTCTAGAGTCATGCGGTACGAGAGGCAGAGCTCCCTTTGACAGTATATTATCCCATGGTTTTGTTGTAGACGGTAAAGGAATGAAAATGTCAAAATCTTCAGGCAATATTATTTCACCAGATGAAATTTTAAAGAAGTACGGTGCAGATATTCTAAGGTTATGGGTTGCCTCTTCAGATTATGCTGAGGATCTAAGAATAGATCATTCAATATTAGAACAAAATGCAGAATCTTATAGAAAAATAAGAAATACTTTTAGATTTATATTGGGTAATTTGAAAGATGATTTTAGCCCAAGGAATTTCGAAAAAATTAATGACCAAGAATTACCTGAACTCGAAAAGTTAATTTTACACAAGCTTTATGTATTAGACTCAGAAATTAAAAATAATTTAAAAAATTATAATTTCCATAAACTGCAAAAAGATCTTTTAAATTTTTGTTCTCTTGATTTATCTTCATTTTATTTTGATATAAGAAAAGATATTTTATACTGTGATGATCTAAGCTCAAAAAAAAGAAAATCCTGTGTTGATTTACTTAATGTAATCTTAGAATGCCTGATAAAATGGTATGCACCAGTGCTTTCATTCACCACTGAAGAAATTACTGAACTAGCTCAAAAAGGAAAAAAAACAAGTATACATGAAGAAAACTTTCCCAAGATACCAAAAAATTGGAAAAACGAAACTTTGTTTAAAAAATGGGAAAAACTTTTAGCCATTAGACAACAAGTTAATATTGCAATTGAAGAAAAGAGATCAAATAAAATAATTGGTTCTAGCCTTGAAGCTGATATCGAAATTAGTTTGCCAAAACTAGAGTTCGATCTTTTACAAGAAATAGACTCACAAGAATTATTTATTACATCTAATGTGACTCAAAAAATTTCTAAAGACAAAAATATATCTGTAACGGTTAAAAAAGCTGATGGTACCAAATGTTCCAGATGTTGGAAAATTGTAAAAAAAGTAAATGATAATAAATGCTCAAGATGCTTCAAGATAAAATAAATATAAAAAAATTTGATATTTACAGTTTTGTTTTAATATTATTAATTTTTGGATTAGATAGAGTTTCTAAAGTTTATGTTATTGAACTGATCCAATCTAAAGGCAGCGCAATATTTTTATACGATTTTTTAAATTTAACATTAAACTGGAATACAGGAATAGCCTTCGGCATATTAAGCTCTAATGCCAATATTCTATACCATTCTATATCTGCCTTAATTTTGTTAATAATAATTTATTTAATTTACATAATGGTTAAATCGGACGACACTGGAAAAATTATAATATCTCTTATTATTGGGGGCGCCCTTGGTAATTTTTATGACAGACTTAACTATTTTGCGGTTCCAGATTTTATTGATTTTCATATAAATAACTTTCATTGGTTTACTTTTAATATAGCTGATATTTTTATTTCAATCGGAATAATTTCTATTCTATTGAGGGAAATGTTTTTTAAAAAAGAAAGTAAATAAATGCTTAAAAATTATCATTTTTTTTTAATTTTATTTTTTCTCACCTCGTGCGCTGGAGGATGGAAAGGTTTTGAGGAGGCCGTTAGCGGAACAAAGAAACAAACTACAGATGAATACCTAATTAAAAAAAAAGATCCATTAATATTGCCACCGGATTATGACAAACTTCCATTACCAGAGTCAAAAAAAGTAAAAAATGATAATTCTGACATCGAATTTATATTATCAAGTGAGGATTCTTCTATCAAAAATAAAAAATCCCCTTTAGAAATTAAAATAGAGGAAGAACTTAGAAAGAAAAACTAAAGTGATTACATCAAAGAAGATAATAAATGAGATTATCCAAAATAGATATGGGCTTTATAAAACCTTTTTTCCAGAAACAAAATATAATTTTAACACAAAAAAAATTAAATATTTTAAAAAATTTGAAACAATAATTCTTATTGGCATGGGCGGTTCAGTACTTGGTGCTAAAGCTATTTATTCTTTTCTAGAACATAAAATTAAAAAAAAATTTATATTTTTAGACAATCTAGATGAAAGATATTTATTGAAAATTAAAAAAGAAATTAATCTCAAAAAGGCTTTATTTATGATTGTGTCTAAATCGGGAAATACAAAAGAGACTATTATAAATTCAAGTTTTTTTAAATCTTTTTTTAAAAAAAAAAATATAATTATAATATCTGAAGAGAAAAATAATATTCTATTTAATTTTTCAAAAAATAAAGATTTTTATTTTGTAAGACATCACCCAAATATTGGAGGAAGATATTCTGTTTTTTCAGATGTTGGAATGCTCCCAGCTTACTTAATGGGTTTAGAACCAGCAAATTTTAAAAAAAGCATTCCAAAATTATTAAAAAATAAAAAATTATTATCAGAAAACGTAAAAAAACTTCTTAAGATGAAAATTGAAAAAAATAAAATTATAATCTTATTTAGCTATGTTCCTGAATTAAATGATTTTTTGTTTTGGTGCCAACAACTTTTCGCTGAAAGCCTCGGAAAAAATAAAAAAGGATTCATCCCCGTTGTTTCCAATGGGCCAAAAGACCATCATAGTTTGATGCAACTTTATTTAGATGGTCCCAAGGATAAAATTTTCTATGTTTTTAGTTCTGTAGATCACAAAAAACTAAAGGTTAATACAAAAATTTTTGGAAGAAAATTTAACTTTTTAAATAAAAAAAGTTACGAAAAAATTAAATTATCAAAAAAAATGCTTTTATCAGAACCTTAAAAGAAAAAAAAATTCCTTACAGGGAAATCGTACTAAAAAAGCATGATGAAAAAACACTTGGACAATTGTTCTTTTTGTTTATTTTTGAAACAATTTTTTTTAGCAAAATACTCAAAGTAAATCCTTTTGACCAGCCAGCAATAGAAAAAGTCAAAATCATTACAGAAAAATTATTAAGATCAAAATAACTTTCCAAAAAAAATTGCTGAACGTCCATAATCTCTTTTCTCAATTATATGGAAATTTTTAATATTTAAATTTTCTAATTTTTTTCTCTCTCTATGCAATATTATTATGTGATTTTTTTTTAATATTTTTTTGTTTAAAATAATCTTAAAAAGATCCAGGTATGTTGCATCTAAGTATGGAGGATCCATAAAAATAATATCGAATTTTTCATCAAAAATTTGGTTTTGAAAAAAATCATTTATATCTTCCTCATATACAAATGTTTCCTTTTTAAATTTTAGTTCCTCAATATTTTTTTTAAGAGTCATTAAAGCATCTAAATCTTTTTCTACAAAAAATACTTTAGACGAATATCTTGATAATGACTCCAATCCAAAAGAACCACATCCAGAGAACAAATCCAAAATATTTGAATTTTTTATATGTATATTAATTTTTTTTGAATGTTCTAAAATATTAAAAATATTTTCTTTCACACTATCTTTTAGTGGTCTTGTTTTTATATTTTTTGGAAAAATTAATTTTTTATTTTTAAACTTTCCACTTATTATTCTCATTTTTTTCTATAACTCTCCAACCTATATCTTTTCTAAAGAAACCTTTGTTCCAATTTATTTTTTTTAGATTTTTCAGGCAATTTCTTCTTGCTAAATTTAAATCATAATTACAGGATGTTATATTCAGTACTCTTCCACCATTAGAAAAGACTTTTTTACCTTTGGTATAAGTTCCAGCATGAAATATTTGATTTTTACTATTAGAGTTTATTTTATTAAGATTTTTTATCTCAATATTTTTTTCATATTTACCTGGATATCCCTTTGAACACAATACAATAGTCATAGATTTTTTTTTATCCCAATGAATCTTTAAACTTTCTAATTTGTCATTTACTATTGCTTTAATTATATCTGCTAAACTTGTTTTAAGTCTCATCATCAAGACTTGGCATTCAGGATCGCCCATTCTTATATTGTATTCTATTAAATATGGCTCATTATTTTTAATCATCAGGCCAGCATACAAAAACCCTTTATATGCATGTCCATTTTTTTTTAATGCTTTTAAAGTTGGATTAATAATTTTTTTTTTAATTTTTTTATCTAATTCATTCGTGAGCAAATTTGCTGGAGAATATGCACCCATACCTCCAGTATTTGGACCAGTATCATTTTCCCCAACTTTTTTATGGTCCTGGGCTGAACCAAAAAATTGAAAACTATTTTTGTCCACGACGACAAAATAACTTAATTCCTCTCCTTCAATGAATTCTTCAAGGACAACCTTTTTTGAGGATTGGAATTTTCCTTCAATAATTTCTTTAGTTTTATTTATCGCATCCTTTTTAGATTTACATATCGAAACACCTTTACCTGCGGCAAGCCCGTCAGCCTTTACGACTAGCGGTATTTTGCTATTACTTATAAAACTTTGGGCACTTTGAAGATCCTCGAAAACTCCAAAATTAGCAGTTGGAATATCGTTCTCTTTGCATAAATTTTTCATGAAAGCCTTAGATCCTTCTAGTTGAGATGAAAATTTATCAGGGCCGATTGCTTTAATATTTTTTTTTTCAAGGAAATCAATTATTCCATTAACCAGTGGTTCTTCAGGACCAACAATTACAATATGAATTCCCTCTTTTTTAATTACTTTATAAATTCCCTCAAAGTCGGAAAGATTTTTATTTATATTTTTAGCTATTTTTTCAGTCCCCGCATTGCCTGGTATGCAAATTAATTTCTTTACTTCCTTTGTTTCTCTTAATTTGTAACAAAGAGCATGTTCTCGTCCACCACTTCCTATAACTGCTAAATTCATATATTATAGATACACCGTTTAATAAATTAGCATGAACACAAATAAAGCAAAACTTAAATTTTATCCAAATAGATTCGAAGTTGTTGAAGAAGGAAGCTTTGTTGTTTGTGCTGTTTCTGGAAAAAATATACCATTAAACAAATTGTCTTATTGGGACGTAGAATTACAAGAGGCCTATTATTCTCCAAAAGAAGTAAAAATTAGAGTTCAGCAAAAAAAAAACTATAAATAATTATTTCCAACGATTGTGAGTCCAAATCCATTGTTTTGGATTTCTTAAAACCATTTTTTCTAAAATTTGATTAATTCTATTGGTTATGTCTATTTTTTCTTCTTCAGAGCTGTCTAATTTTTTTATTTTAATTGGGTTTAAAATTTCCATATTAAAAGTATTGTCTTCATTTCTTTCCAAATAAACTGGAATAATATCACAATTAAATCGTAACGCTAATTGTGCAGGCAAAGTAGTAGTGTGGGCTGGTTTGTTAAAAAAAGGAAATCTCTCAGACTCCCCGAGTCTCTGATCAACCATAAGCGCAATGCTAAATTTCTTTTTCATAAAATCTATAACTTCTCTTGTTCCTTTCCTGCCTTTTTCTATTTGATTTTTGCAGATATATTTTTTTCTTAAATAAACCATATATGGATTTAGAAAAATATTATTTAATGGTCGATAAATCGTAGCTAAATTAATGTTATATTTTTCTAGCTCCATTGCCATCAGTTCAAAATTTCCAAAATGTCCCGAAACAAAAATTGCTGGCTTTTTTGATTTTATTAATTCATCCAAAATTTTTTTACCGGATATTTTAATGTGAGGAGAAGAAAATTTATTTAAACGATAATTACGAAGATAAGCATATTCTACAAAAATATACGCATAATTTTTCCACATCGACTCAACTATGCCCTTACCTTGAACTTCTGAATTATTGCCAAATACATTATTAATATTATTTTTTACAACTTTTTTGGATTTTAGAATGAAGCCAACTTTTGAAAAAATTAGGCTCATTAATTTTCTTCCTAAATTAAGTCCAAAAACTTTAATTATTAAAAATAAGAAGTAAACAAATATTGCTTCAAATATATATTTGATTTTTTTCATAAAATTTTTTTAATAATATCTTTTAAAAGATCTTCATTTTTTAATCTTATTTTTATTGGTAAATAATTTAAATTTTCACGATAATCATGGTGTATTCTCATATAATCTTTTTCTGTAGTAATCAATTTAGCTTTATATCTGCCACTTAGTTCTTCAAGGTATTTTAAATCTTTTTTGGAATAATTATAGTGATCAGGATAATTTATTTCTTTTACAATGTTTAAATTATTACTCTTGAGAAAATCGAAGAAGTTAATAGGATTTCCTATACCAGCAAATGCAATTAATTTTTTATTAGATAAAACACTTAAATTTTCTGGAATGTATTCATAATAAATAAATTGCACTTTAGAATTATATTTTGATAATTTATTTTCAAAATCTATATCTTTTTTTCCATTTAAAAATATAATTTGACAATCGCTCAAAGCTTTTAAATTTTGCCTCAGGGGGCCAGAGGGTATAATTAAACCATTACCAACTTTCTGTTTCAAATTAAAACAAATTATATTGAGATTTTTTTTAATTTCAAAATCCTGAAAACCATCGTCCAAAATAACCACATCGTAATTTTTTTTAATTGCCAAACCAATTCCTTCTGCTCTTCTTTTTTCTGTTAATATTTTACAATATTTTTTTATTAAAAGTATTTCATCTTCTTGCTCTTTATAATTTTTTTTAATTATTACAGGATTTTTATTTAATTTTTTTAGAATTTCAAAAATTTTTATTGATACTGGAGTTTTCCCAGTCCCTCCTAAATATAAATTTCCAACACAAATTATAGGAACAGAAAAGCTCTTTCTTTTTGTTGAAAGGTATTTAATTTTAAATATAATTTTATAGAGAAAACTAAAGGGCAGTAAAGCCAATGAAAGAAAACTTAGACTTTGTTTGTCCCAAAATTTAGGTTTGAAAATCTTCATTATTAATTAAAATCTCGTATTCATTTATAACGTTTTTAAATATTAAATTACTATAAGTTTCCAGCTGTTCCATTTTTTCTTTATCAACTACTATTCCACCACCTTTGAAATTTTCAATTAATTTATCTGCCAATTCTTTGGGATCATTTATTTCTTCAGAAAATTTTTTGTCTTTTAAATTTTTATATATCTCCTGAAAATTTGATACAAAAGGGCCATGAAATATAGAGCATCCCATTTTAGCTGCTTCAATTGGATTTTGACCACCTACTTTTATAAGTCTTTTAACTAAAGATTTTCCAATAAAAACATTTTTAATCTCTCGAAGAAATTCGTTAACTGCTCCATAATAATTTATAAGAACAATATCTGCAGAAATGTCAATATCATCTTTTTCATTTTTGATTTGTAATCTAAAATCAGATTTTTCGAGACTTGAAAAAATTTTTTTTGTTCTGTTAACATGTCTCGGAATGATTATACACATGGACTCCCTAAAATTTTTTTTAACTAATTTCTGAACTTCGGAACAAAAAATTTCCTCATTACCGTGCGTACTAATAGCACACCAAATTTTTTTATTTTTAATATTTTCAAACTGATTATCATTAGATTTTATTTGAGATTTTGTATTTGAACAAAATTTAATATTTCCATAATATTTTATATTTTTTGCTTCCAGCAAAGATAAATTATCCTTTGACTGATTACTTGATGCAATACATAGGGAAAAACTACTAAAAATCTTTTTAGAAAGCTTTCCAAAAAACAACCATCTTCCCAATGTTTTTTTTGTTATTCTAGCATTTAAAAGAACAAGTGGAATATTTTTGTTTTTAATACCAAAAATAAAATTTGGCCAAATTTCAGAATCAACAAATGAAACAATATTTGGTTTCCAATTTTTAAGAAAATTATTAACCAGTAAAGTTAGATCATAAGGTAAAAATTGATGAAAAACTCTGTGATTATTTCCAAATTTTTTTAAAAATTCATTATAAGAACTTAAGGTAACTGTAGTTATCAAAAAGTTGTGTTTTTCGTTTTTTTTTAGATAGTGATTAACAAAAGGTAAAATACTATTAAATTCTCCCAAGCTTGCAGCGTGAAACCAAAAAAGATAACCATTTGGTCTTTTAATTTTTTTAAAGAATAATTTTTCTCCAAATTTTTTTTTGTCCTCTTTGTTAAAAAAAATTCTTATTAATATAGCTATAGAATATGGGACATAAATTATAATTAGAAAAACATTGTATATAAATCTGAACATAAACTAATAAACTTGTTTTTTGTAAAGATTTTCGTAAACTTTTGAATTTTTCAACAATTCTTCATGAGTACCTTCCTCAACAATACTGCCGTCTTTCATCACGATAATTCGATTTGCTTTTTTGATAGTTGACAATCTATGTGCAATAACAATTGTTGTCCTATTCTTTGTTAAATTAAATATAGCATTCTGAACTTTTTCTTCGGACTCCGTATCTAAAGAGGAAGTTGCTTCATCAAGTAAAATTATAGGTGAGTTTTTTAATATTGCTCGTGCTATAGAAAGTCTTTGTTTTTCTCCTCCAGACAATCTAACTCCATTTTCCCCAATTATAGTTTTATATTTTTCGGGAAGGTTCGAAATAAAGTCCTCAGCTGCAGCTGATTTACATGCTTGTTTTATTTCTTCATCAGTAGCATCAGATTTTGCGAATTTTATATTATTTTCAACACTATCATCAAAAAGCACAGTATCTTGGCTAACAATAGCAATTTTTTTTCTCAACGAATACAAGTTAACATCTTTAATATTTTGTCCATCTATAAATATTTCACCTTTTTTAGGTTCATAAAATCTTGGAATTAAATTCATTATTGTGCTTTTGCCCGCACCACTATGACCAACAAGAGCTGTAACTTTCCCGCCCTCCGCACCGAAACTAATATCTTTTATGGCATCCTCGTTACTTATTTTGTATTTAAAACTTACATTTTTAAAATTGATTTTAGAGTTTTCTACCTTTAGTTCAGGAGAGTTTTTATCATTTTGAATAAGATTTTTTCTATCAATTACGTCAAAAATTCTTTCGGCTGCTGCCGAACCTTGGTAAATAGTCATGTTTAAAGTCGCTAAAGATCTGACAGGTTGATACGCAAGCATCATGGCAGCCAAAAAAGAGAAAAAATTGTTTATTCCAATTTCACCTTTAGCTATTAAAAATCCAGATAAATAAATAAAAGCTGCAATCATAAATCCTAGTAAAATTTCCATCACCGGTGTAGCTCTGATCATTATTTTTCCAATTTTAATGTCTTTATCCGCCATATCTCTAATTGCGTGGGCAGCTCTTTCTTTCTCTATATTTTCTCTCTGGTAAATTTTTATGATTTTATATCCTCTTAAAATTTCAGTTAGTAATGTGGTAAGCCTTCCAGAAGACAAAGCACCTTTGGTCGTTGCCTTTGCAATTCTTTTTCCAAGAGTTCTTGCAACAAAAGCCGAAAGAGGCATCATAATCAAAGAAAACAATGCCAACTTCCAGTTCTGGTAAAACATTACAAACAATAGCGATATTAAGGTCAGAGCATCTTTCATTAAATTTAAAAGTGCAGTACTTGCAAGGGATACAATAAGGCCCACATCATACATGAAGTGAGAAATATATTTTCCCGTATGTTTTGACTCTAATGTTTCTGAGTCAGATAACAAAATATTCTTAGTTAAATCATTTTGTATATGTTCTTTCACTCTTTGACCCAGAACAAGCGTTATTGATCTTGCCAAATACAAGGAAATTCCTTTAGTTGAGAAAGCAAGCACTATCAGAATTGGAATGAAAATTGCATATGTTCTGTTGTTTTCTATAAAGATTTTTTTTACAGCTGGATCGAGAAGCCATGCAATTGCGGAAGTAGTTCCGGCAACGAGAATAGAGAGTATTAAAGCAAGAAAAATTTTATTTAAATACTTTCTTACATAATCTTTATACAATCTTTTTATATAAAATATTATTTTTTTTATATTCATTAAATATCAACGCTTAAAAGAAAAAAACCAAAAAATACTAACATTCCAGAAATATTATTTAATTTAAAAGCTCTAAAACATTCATCTGGATCTTTTTTTTTACAAATTTTTAATTGATAAAAAAGTGTTAAAATAAAAAGCAGCAAAAAAAATAGACAATAATTTATTTTCAAATTTATCATAGCTAAGACAATAGCAACCGAGCTAATTAAATAACAAGTTCCAACAAACAAGCCAATTTTATCTTTAAATTTAATCGCAGTCGACTTTACTCCTATTACTTCGTCATCTGAAATATCTTGTACGCCGTAAATCGTGTCATATCCTAGTGTCCAAAATATGGCTCCAGCGTAAAGCAGTATGGGCTGGTAGGAAATTTCATTTGTTACTGCTGTCCAAGCCATAATTATTCCCCAGTTAAATGTAAAACCAAGAAAAAGCTGGGGCCAGTATGTGAACCTTTTCATAAATGGGTAGCTAAATGCGAATATCATTGAAAACAATCCTAAATATATAGTTAGCAAATTAAACTGAATTAAAATTAAAAATGCTGTCAAACATAAAATCAAAACATAAATCCATGCTAAATTTTTACTTAAGGATCCAGAGGCAATCGGCCTTTTTTTTGTTCTGTAAACTTGTTTATCTATTTTTGCGTCTACTATATCGTTCACTATGCATCCGGCACTTCTCATTAAAACCGATCCAAAAAAGAAGAGAAGAGCGTAATAAAAAAAAATTTCTATATCCCTTCGAAAATAATAGGCAATAGACAATCCCCAGGAGCATGGCCAGAATAACAACAGAAAACCAATAGGTTTGTTTAGTCTTGTTACACTAATGAAATTTTTCAAATGCATGGACATTATTAGTTCTTGTAAATATCAAACACTAAATACATAATCAATTTGATTCGATATGAATATAGATTACACAGTGGCAGCGTTAATGTTTCCCGCTATAGCTCTTATCATGGGTGTATATAACAGCAGGTTTCACACCTTAAGCTCTCTGATAAGAAAACTTCATGATGAATACGTATTTGAAAAGCACATACCACCAGAATGGAAAAAACAACTGAAGAACTTAAGTCGCAGAAGTATTAACTTGAAATATGCTATTGGCCTAGCCGGTATGGGTTTTCTTTTTAATTTACTAACAGTTTTTACTTTATATTTAGATAAAATATTTATTGCTAGATTGATTTTTGGTTCATGCTGTTTGTTTTTAATTTTATCAATACTTTTTTATTTGGGTGAAATTATTGTTTCGACAAGAGCATTAAAACTTCATTTATCTGATATGAAAATAGAAGAGGAATAATTTTTATGAAAATTAATGCAATAAGAGCCTTTATAATTGCCTCTATAATAATAATTCTTTTGTATGCATTAGGTTTATTTTTGCCTATTATTATGACATCAAATTAATTATGTTTGGTAAACCAATTATACTTATAATTATACTAATTCTACTACTGGTATTTTACCTTGTAATTAGAATTGGCGCTGGGAAGAAAAAAGATATAGAGGATTCAAAAAGTTTAACTAGATATCTTTTTGGTGTAAGAATATTAATAATTATATTGGCGATTGTAGGTTTAATTTTGTGGTTTTTTCTTTGATTTTTTAGAGTAGACGAGTTTTCCAAATTCAAGTTTTTCTTTGTAGGATTGTTTAAAAGTTTTAAGCTGAGATTCACTCATTCTACTTATTAGGGTATTTAAGTTTTCTTTTTTCCATTCGTTTGTTGTGTTCGGGTTTTTCCAGATCTTTTTTTCTTCATCTGTCCTAGCACAACCATAACAAAAGCCTTTAGCAGGATCACTTTTACAAATACTAATACAGGGACTTATAATTTTTGTATTACTCATTAGGAATTAACAAAGCTGGACCTATAATTTTTCTTGCCGCAAGATCTTCATGGGCTTTTTTTGCATCTGATAATGCATATTCTTTAAAAATTTTTATTTTTATTTTGCCAAACTTAATCTGTTCAAAAAGTAAATTTGCTCCTTCTACAAGGTCAGCCCTTTCTGCCCCATAGTGTGTAAGACCAGGTCTCGTAAAGAAAAGACTTTTTGGAGCTATATATTTTTTTACATCTATGGGATCTAACGCTCCAGATGAATTTCCAAAAGAAACCATCATTCCCAAAGGTTTTAAACAATTAATAGATTTTTCAAAAGTGTCTTTGCCCACACCATCATAAACAACGCTAAGTCCTTTGTTATTAGTTATTTCAAGAACTTTTTTATCGAAACTTTCCTTTTTGTAATTAATAACAAACTCACAACCATATTTTTTTGCAATATCAATTTTACTATCAGATCCAACTGTACCAATTATTTTACAACCAATACTTTTTGCCCACTGACAAAAAATTTGGCCAACACCACCAGCTGCTGCATGAAAAAGAATTGTTTCACCAGCACTAACTTTATAAGTTTTGAAAAGAAG
>MDTA01186947.1_pt1 | contig 17207 bp, 20 predicted proteins | sample 811151 | NCBI WGS metagenome assembly MDTA01 (sample SAMN05326648, study PRJNA326480) | marine metagenome | isolation source: seawater | place: Indian Ocean: South | collected 2010
ATTTTTTTTCATAAAATTGAGTACTCTTATTTACTTGATTTTATCAATATATAATATACTTTTAATACTAGTTTAGAACAATTATAACTAACACTATATTAAACAGTGAAATATATTGAAAAGCTTAGAAATTCAGGATTAAGGCCCACTAAACAGAGGCTCCAAATATGTGAAATTTTGTTTGATACTGAAAAAACATTCCATTTCACTATTAATGATTTAGCAAATAAAATCAAAAAACAATTAAATAATAAAATTTCTTTAGCTACTGTTTATAACACAGTTCACGCTTTTGAAAAAAAAGGATACCTAAAACAAATACCAATTAATTCAAATCAAACTTATTTTGATACCAATGTTTCAGATCATCACCATTTTTATGATTTAAAAGAGGAAAAATTAATTGATTTAGAAAATTCAGATGTTGGTCCAATAAATATTTTGAAAAAAATTAACGGAAGAAAAATAAAATCTGTTGAGGTTCTGGTTAAACTAGAAGATTAAATTCCCTAATTTATTAAGCGTCATTTTTATACAATTGACACTTATTTAGAATCATTATAAAGTAGACTTAGACTAAATTTAGGAGACAATTATGAGTACTGAAAGTTATAAAGATAAGTCTTTCAAATCGAGAGAACTAAGTAAATGTCCATATACAGGAGCAGGAACTCCGGCAAAGTTTTCTGCAGGAAGAGGCCAAACAAATAGAGATTTTTGGCCAAATAGTTTGAATCTAAAAATTTTAAGTCAACATTCAACTTTATCAAATCCGATGGATAAAAGTTTTAAGTACTCTAAGGAATTTAAAAAACTAAATTTTAAAGCTTTAAAAAGAGATTTAAAAAAATTAATGACCAATTCTCAAGAATGGTGGCCAGCTGATTATGGACATTATGGACCATTATTTATAAGACTTGCATGGCATGCCGCAGGAACTTATAGAACTGGTGATGGTAGAGGTGGAGCTGGAACAGGCAATCAACGTTTTGCTCCATTAAATTCTTGGCCTGATAATGTTAACCTAGATAAAGCAAGATTACTTTTATGGCCTATTAAACAAAAATACGGAAAAAAAATATCTTGGGCAGATCTATTTATTTTAGTTGGTAACGTAGCATTAGATTCAATGGGTTTTAAAACATTTGGTTTTGGAGGTGGAAGAGTTGATATTTGGGAGCCTGAAGATGATATTTATTGGGGTTCAGAAAAAGAGATGTTAGACGTTAAAAGGTATAGTGGCAAAAGAGATTTAGAACAACCTTTGGGAGCGTCTCATATGGGACTAATTTATGTAAATCCTCAAGGTCCCGATGCAAATCCAGATCCATTACTTGCAGCTCATGATATAAGAGAAACATTTGGTAGAATGGCAATGAATGATTATGAAACAGCAGCTTTAGTTGCTGGGGGTCACACATTTGGTAAATCACATGGCGCAGCTCCAGAATCATATAAAGGTCCAGATCCAGAGGCATCAAAAATTCAAGATCAAGCTACTGGATGGAATAGTAATTACAAATCTGGAAAAGGTGTAGATACAATCAGTAGCGGTATTGAAGGTGCATGGACACAAAATCCAATTAAATGGGATATGGGATACCTAGATTGCCTCTATGGTCATGAATGGGAACTTACAAAGAGCCCAGCAGGTGCCCATCAATGGACACCGAAAAAAAATGGACAGGAAATTAAGATGGTTCCTGATGCACATGACAAAAAAATAATGCATCCTCCAATGATGCAAACAACAGATATTTCGTTAAAGGTTGACCCAAGTTATGGTCCTATTACAAGACATTTTCATGAAAACCCAAAAGAGTTTCATGATGTATTTGCAAGAGCTTGGTTTAAATTAACTCATCGAGATATGGGCCCTAAATCTTGTTATTTAGGAAGTGACGTTCCAAAAGAGGAACTAATTTGGCAAGATCCAATAGATAAACCAAAGTACAAACTTAAAACTAAAGATATCAAAGATTTAAAATCTATGATTTTGAAATCAAAAATTTCAGTTTCCGAAATGGTTTCTACTGCATGGGCTTCTGCATCAAGTTTTAGAGGTTCTGATAAGAGAGGAGGAGCTAATGGTGCTCGAATTTTGTTAGAGCCACAAAAAAGTTGGAAAATAAATAATCCAAAGAAACTTTCAAAAGTTATTTTAAAACTTAAGAAAGTAAAAAATAAATTTGATGGTAAAAAGAAAATTGTATCTATGGCTGATCTAATTGTTTTAGCTGGATGTGTTGGAATAGAATTAGCTGCTAAAAAAGCTGGTCAAAAAATTAAAGTTCCTTTTTCAGCTGGTAGAGGTGATGCCAGACAAGATCAAACAGATATTAATTCGTTTGGACTGTTAGAACCTCAAGCGGATGGTTTTAGAAATTATTTAAATGAAGGACCAACAAATGTATCTGCAGAAGAAAAATTAGTTGATAAAGCGCAATTATTAGGTCTTACAGCGCCAGAAATGACAGTATTAATCGGTGGGATGCGTGTTTTAGATACTAATTTTGACAATTCGAAATTTGGTGTTTTTACTAAAAAACCAGGAGTGCTTACTAACGATTATTTCATTAATTTATTAGACATGAATACAACATGGAAAGAAGCTGATAAATCTGAGCAGAAATTTGTTGGTAGTGATAGAAAAACAAAAAAAGTTAAATGGAAAGGTACTAGAGTTGATTTAATTTTTGGTTCAAATTCGCAATTAAGAGCTTTAGCAGAAGTTTATGCATGTGAAGATTCACAAGATAAATTTGTTAAGGATTTTGTTGCTGCGTGGGTTAAAGTTATGAATGCGGACAGATTTGATTTAAAACTGAATTAATCATTTAAAAAATATATATATGACAACAGTAAACTTTGAAGACTTTTATGAAGTTCCTGATCTTAGCTTTGATGTATCTAAACTAAGAGATGATTTAAATAAAATTTTGAAAAATAAAAAATTTAATTCTCCGGGCGTTTCCCATTTTGGGGCCATCCCTATTAATCAAATACCTAATGATGATAATTCTACTAAGGGTAATAATATTAGAGGTAGATATTGGACTATTGCAGATGAAAGTGGAAAAGAAGTTTCAAGAGATATAGATATAGATGAATCAAAATACACTCAGTTAATTCCTGAGTTTGAAAAAACATATTTTAAAGAAGTTTACGAAATATTAAGTAAAAAATTTAAATTAGGAAGAATGAGATTATTACTAAAAGAACCTAGATCAACATTGAGCTGGCACAAAGATCCAGAATGCAGACTTCATGTACCAATTATTACAAATAAAGGTTGTTCAATGGTAATTGAAAACGTTGCAAAACATTTGCCAGCTGATGGGAAAGTATGGATAACAAACAACACCAAATATCACAACTTTTTTAATGGTGGAGAGCAAGCAAGGGTTCATTTAGTTGCCTGTGTCCTTGAAAGCCCTTTTAAAAACTGATGGAACTCACAAACGGTATATTTCAAGCAGCTCAAAATATTTATCAAAATAATAAGGGTTCTTTACTAAGAACAGTAATTTATACAATTGGTCATTTTGCAATAGCAATTACAGTTTTAATGATTGTTGCTGATGTATCTTTTTCAGTGGCATTAACAGATGCTATAGTTGAACCAATAGCGAATTCAATCTGGTATTTTATTTTAGATAAATGGTGGGCAAGTAAGTCTAAAAAATAAATATTTAAATAAAGCAAAAAACAAATAATACTACTAAAAATTCTTTAATAGCAAATTTTATTTGATTACACCCCATATATTATCAATCTTTATCCAACCCTTAAATTTTTCAGATTTAATTTTACACCAGTCATTTTGACATTTTTTTATAATTAAAACTCTACCCCTCTTTATTTTTGCTAACGGTTTAGAAAAATTTGAGGGTTTATAAAATAAAATTTTATCTTCAAGGGGAATAATTGAGTTAATAGGTTTTAATTGAGACCAGTGTATCCAACCACTATTATTTTTAGAGTCGATTATTCTTCTCCAGTTTTCTTTTTTATCTATTTGTTTAATTGGAAGATTAATTTTCTTGTAAACAAATTTTATTGGAGAGTCAAAACTTGGTCCATATCTGACATTAACTTTGTTTTTTTTTAAAGATAAAAAAATTTCTTCACTGATAACAATTTGGGGATAAAATAAAATAAAAGAAATTATTAAAATTTTAATAAAATTTATTTGCATATACAAAATTTTTGTTTCAATAATTTTACTTTTCTAAAATTTAAGTTAAGTAAGTCTAAAATTAAAATAGATCCATTCAAGTTTTGACCAATTTCTAAAATTTGTTTTAAAATTTCGTTTGCTTGTATTGTTCCGATTATACCTGCTACAGTTCCTAAAATTCCCTCATATTCACAATTTAATCTATCATCTGAAATTTCGTCTTCTTGAAAAAAACATCTCAAGCATGGAGTTTTTTTATTTTCAAAATTAAAAGTAAAAACATGTCCATCAAATTTACTTATTGCTCCAGTTACTAAAAATTTTTTAAATTTTATAGAAAAATCATTAATTAAAAATTTTGTTTGAAAATTATCAGAACCATCGACTATATAATCATATTGTTTGATTATTTTTGTAAAATTTTTTTTATTTAATCTTATTTTATAACAATTAATTTTTGTTTTTGGATTTATTCTATTTAATTTCTTTTTTGCAGATATAACTTTTGTTTTTTTTAAATCTCCATTATCATAAAGACTTTGCCGATGTATATTAGATAAGTCGACATTATCTGAATCAATAATTCCCAAATGACCAATACCTGCTCTGGTTAAAAATTCTGCAATTGGACATCCTAGGCCACCCATGCCGATAATTAATACTTTCGATTGAATTATTTTTTTTTGACCTAATGTACCAATATTCTTTAAGACAATTTGTCGAGAAAATCTTTCTATTTGATCTTTAGATAACTTCAAACTCATTTACCTGTTGAGCCAAATCCATCTTTGCCTCTTATCGTTTCAGGCAAATTAATGGTTTCTTCTAATTCCATTTTAATAATTGGAGCTAAAATCATTTGAGCAATTCTGTCACCATTATTGATTACAAAATTATCATTACCATGATTATAAATTATTACTTTAATTTCACCTCTATAATCACTGTCAATTGTTCCAGGAGTATTTAAAACAGTAATATTATTCTTAGCTGCTAAACCTGAGCGTGGTCTAATTTGAATTTCATAATCTTTGGGGAAAGCCACAGATAATCCCGTAGGTATTAAGGAAGATGATTTGGGCTCAATATTTATAGGCTTTTTTGTAAATGCAATTAGATCCATTCCAGATGCACCACTTGTTTCATATGATGGGAGTTTTACATCTGGATCTAATTTTTTTATCAAAACTTTAGCCATTAATTTATTTGAGCAACGATTCTGTCTACAATTTCTTCTGATATTTCTGATTTTTTTTTTAATGCAAGTCTTTCTTTTTTTATTTGAGAATTCTTAAAATGAATAGTAACTTCGTTGTAATCACTATCAAATCCACTCTCATTTTTTGAAACATCATTGGCTATAATCCAATCACAATTTTTGTCTATTAGTTTTGTATTAGCATTTTCATCAAAATTTGTTGTTTCGGCAGCAAAGCCAATTACTAATTTTGGTCTCATAGAATTATGTTTTGAAACATAACTTAATATATCAACATTTTTTTCTAAATTAATTACTAAATTTTCTTGTTTTTTTATTTTTTCTCTCTGTTTTTTCTGAATTTTAAAATCAGACACTGCAGCTGTAAATACAGCTATGTCGGTAGGTAAATTTTGCTGAGTAGCTTTAAACATTTCCTCTGCTGTTTCGACCTTAATTAAATTGATATTTTCATTAATTTTAAGGTTAGTAGGTCCAGATATTAGAGTAGTATCAAATCCTCTTTTGAATAAGGATTTTGCTATTTCATAACCTTGTTTTCCACTAGATTTATTTGTTATAAATCTTACTGGATCTATATATTCATTTGTTGGTCCTGCTGTTACTAGAGCTTTAATTTTTTTATTTTTTGTTTGAATGGTTAAAAAATTATGAATTTCGTTAAAGATCTCTGATGGTTCCGACATTTTACCTTCACCATATTCACCGCAAGCCATATCCCCAATTATTGGTCCAATAATTTTATAACCATAACTATTTAAAATTTTTAAATTTTCTTTAGTTGATTTATGCTCCCACATTCTCACATTCATAGCAGGGGCTAAAAATACTTGCTTGTTTGAAGCAAGAATAACTGTAGATGCTAAATCTTCTGATGATCCTTGACTGAGTTTAGAAATAGTATTTGCTGTAGCAGGAGCTACAATTATCACATCTGCCCATCTCGATAAAGTTATATGATCCATTTCTGTTTCATTCTCTAAACTAAATAAATCATCATAAACTTTACCCTGCGATAAAGAAGCGATAGACAATGGAGTTATAAATTCCTTAGCACTTCTAGTAAGAATAGTTTTGATCTCTACATTATTTTTTTTAAATAATCTTATTGTTTCAAGGCTCCTATAAGCAGAAATACCACCGCAAATAATAAAAAGAATTTTTTTGTTAGTTAAATTTGTCATCGAAATAATTAAAATACCAATAGACCAAAAATTACAAGCACTAATAAACCAATAATAGATTGGTTTCTAAAAGTAATCATTTCTGACTTTTGAGTATTCAATGCTGTATAAGAATTTGAGTTTTGAGGAATTTGCCCACTAGCTAAATAAGTAAGAGCTTGATTAGCTTTATCCATTATCTCTGGAAATTCTGGTAATCTTTTTAAAACTTCAGATGTATTTTGAATTGTTTCGTTTATAGCAGTTCTTGGATCTTTTGTCTCTTTTAGCCAATTTTCCAAAACAGGTTTCGAGGTTGTCCAAATATTAGTGTTAGGATTTAATCTTCTAGCTACCCCTTCTACCACTACCATGGTCTTTTGCAACATCAGAAGTTGGGGTTGTGTTTGCATATTAAATTTTTCAGTAACATTAAATAGTTGTTTAAGTAATTTTCCTCCAGAAATATCTTTCACTGCTTGACCAAAAATTGGTTCCCCAATCGACCTTAAGGCTTGCGCAAGATCATCAATTGGGACATCTTTAGGCACCAAGCCAGCAATTAAGTGTACTTCAGCCACTTTACGGTAATCTCTCTGAATAAAGCCAAATAATATTTCTGCTAAAAATCTTTTGCTCATTTTATCCAACCTTCCCATTATTCCAAAATCGATTGGAACTATATGTCCATTATTATCAATAAATATATTTCCTTGATGCATATCAGCATGAAAAAAACCATCTCTTACAGCATGTCTTAAAAAATTTTGAATAATATTCTCAGCAATTTTTTCGGTATTTAGGTTTCTTTTTTTTAATTCTTCTGTCTCTCTAATTGAAATACCATCTACCCAATCTAATGTCATTACGTTTTCACTTGTAAAATTCCAATAAATTTGAGGAACTTTGAAATCAACATCATTTTTTGTATTTTCAGCATATTCGTTTGCTGCAGCTGCTTCAAATCTTAGATCCATTTCAAGATTAGTAATTTCTTTTAACAAAAAAACAACTTCAACTAATTTTAATCTCTCAGTTTTTTTTATGAAAGATTCAATTAAAAAAGCAAAAAGCATTATTGCATCTATTTCATCATTAAATATCTTTTTTATATTTGGACGTAAAATTTTAATTGCAACATCTTTTATAATTCCATTGTCATTAATTTGTGCTTTATGAACCTGAGCAATTGATGCTGCAGCTACTGGTTCACTTAAGTTTATAATTGTGTCATATATGTCATCGCCTAGGTCATTCTTGATTATCTCTTTAGCTTGGGAAAGTGGAAACGGAGGCAAACTGTCTTGAAGATTTTCTAAATTTTTTGAAAGCTCTTCTCCAATAATGTCAGGCCTTGTTGCCAAAAATTGACCTAGTTTAATAAATGTAGTCCCCATAGACTCTAAAGAACTGGATAAACGCAAGCCGTCATCTTTTTCGACATCATTTTTTTTCTTAGGGGTAAAAGAAAAAGATAGAACTCTAAACAAAATCTTTATCACTAAAGGTGGTTTTTGAAACTTTGAAGTAATATCTAATATATCAGATTTAGCAACTTTTCTGCCGAGTTTAAATAAATTCATTAATTTTTTTATCATTAAACTTTCCACCCACTATGCAAAGATACAATTCCTCCAGATAAATTTCTGTAAGTACATTTTTTAAAACCATTATTTTTCATTAATTCAATTAATTCATCTTGACTTATAAAGTCCTGAATACTTTTAATTAAATATTCATAAGGTTCTTTTTCACCAACAATAAATTTTCCTATTGAGGGCAAAAGTTTCGAGTAATTTTTATATAAAAAATTCAAACTTGGATTTTGAATTTTTGAGAATTCAAGACACAAAAAACGACCTCCAGGTTTCAACACTCTATAAGCTTCAGATAAAACTTTATTTAAATTTTTTGTATTTCTTAATCCAAAACTAATTGTATAAAAATCAAAAAGACTATCATTAATAGGGAGCCTTTCTGCATCTGATATAATCCAATTTAAATTTCTATATTTGCTTAGTTTTTCTTTACCTTTAGTTATCATTCCTTTATTTGGGTCTACAAGCGTTATTTCAGCATTATCATTAACACACTTTAAATAAAGTTTAGCAATATCACCTGTTCCACATGCAACATCTATTAATTTTTGGCTCGCTAAAGGATTCATCATATTTATAAGATTTTTTTTCCATATTCTGTGAACACCTAATGACATAAAATCATTCATTATGTCATACCGAGAATGTACTCGATTAAAAACATTTTGGACTAATCCTTTTTTATTTTGTAGATATTGTTGCATAAAAATAATTTATACATCAAATATAGTATTAAATGCCAGAATTACCAGAAGTAGAAATAGTTAGACAGTCGCTACATAAAAAAATTAAACAAAAAAAGGTAAAAAAAGTAATAGTAAGAAATAAAAATTTAAGATTTAAGATTCCATATAATTTTATAAGTTTTTTAGAAAATCAAAGAATAGTCAAAGTTAAAAGGTTTTCAAAATACCTTATATTATGCTTATCTAATGGCAGTTACTGTTTGTTACATCTTGGAATGTCAGGGACAATTCATTTAGTAAGTAAAGAGCAAAAAAACAATATAAAAAATACAAGTTTTTATAATTCTCCATCACTTCCAAATAAACATAACCACGTTGAAATAATCTTTACAAATCTAAAAATAATATACAACGATCCAAGAAGATTCGGTTTTTTTCAAGTAGTAAAAAATTATGATTACCTTAAGAAAATATTTGAGCATTTAGGGCCTGAACCTTTTGATTATAAATTTAATGAAGATTATATTAATACTTTTTTTAAAAATAAAAAAAAAAACATCAAAAATTTTTTAATTGATCAGAATTTTGTTTCTGGAATAGGAAATATTTATGCAAGTGAAATTTTATTTTTAAGTAAAATTAATCCAAATAAAAGTGTAAGCAAAATTAAAAAAAAAGATTATAAAAAAATTATTGTTTATTCAAGAAAAGTTCTTCTAGATGCAATAAGCAAAGGTGGATCCAGCATTAGAGATTTTAAAAATACTTCTGGAAAAAAAGGATATTTTCAAAAAAATTTTAAAGTTTACCAAAGAGATGGACTAATTTGTAAAAGATTAAAATGTAGAGGCATTATAAAAAAAAAAAATATTTCAAATAGATCTACTTTTTTTTGTAATAAGTGTCAAAAATAGTTAATTATTTGATTGACCAATTTTAATTCTCAAGTTATACCCCTGCGCATGGCAAATACCAAATCTGCAATCAAAAGAATAAGAAGAATATCAAAACAAACTGCTGTAAATAAAGCTAGAAAAAGCAGATACAAAAATGCGTTAAAAAAAATGAACTCTTTAATTGAAAAAAAGAAAAAATCTGATGCTTTAAAATTCTTACCTAAGTTGAATTCCGAGTTGATGAAGGTTGCAAAGACCGGAGTCATTAAGAAACAAAATGCTTCAAGAAATGTTTCACGCATTACAAAAAAAATCGCATCTCTCTAATTAATTATAGCCCTAGTTGATTCAACTTAAAGCATACGCTCTATGTATGGTTTAAGAATTTGTATTAACAATATTTAGATTTAGTAAATTTTTTTTAATTTTCTATTCAATTATAAATTTTATTTTTTTATTTTATAAAAAAAAAATTATTTTTGAAATTTTTTTTTCAAATTACGACTCACACAATCCTAGATTTTATTTTTTTTATAATTTTTAAAATTATTTGTTGCAATAATTTCATTATGGTTCTAACTGAACTCATCCTCTAATTTATGAATAATTTAACTTCAAACAAAAATTTTAAAATTTTAAAATCAGAAAATTTGGACTGGACGCAAATTCAGTCTGAGATGAAGTATAAATTGGGAACAGATATTTATGAAAGTTGGTTAAAAAAAATAAATTTCTTAGAGGAATTTAATAATTATATTTTACTTTCAGTGCCAACAAGATTTATTAGAGATTGGATTACATCTAGATATTTAGATCAAATCTTAAAGATTATCAAAGATCATAAAAAAAGTGTTATTAGGATTGAGTTTAAGATAGTTGATTTAGAAAAAAGTGAAAAAATAGACTTAGATGAAAATTCTAAATTTTCAAATAGTAAAGAAAACATATCATTTATAAAAGACTCATATCTTCAGTACAGTCGAATTGATCCTAATAAAAGATTTGATAATTTTTTAACTGGATCAAGCAATAAATTAGCATATGAAGCATCTTTAAAAGTGTCAGAAAACATTGCACATTATAATCCACTTTACATTTACGGGGGTGTTGGAATGGGAAAGACTCACCTATTGAATTCCATAGGTTTAAAACTTAAAAACAATAACAGCGTAATGTTTATCTCAGCTGAAAGATTTATGTACCAATTTGTTAAGTCAATAAAATCAAAGGATATGGTTAAATTTAAAGAAAATTTTCGGAATACTGATGTTTTACTAATTGACGATATCCAATTTATGAATGGAAAAGAGGCAATGCAAGAAGAATTTTTTCATACATTTAATGCACTATTAGATAAAGGATCTCAAATTATTATTTCTGCAGATAGATCACCAAATAAACTTTCTAGAATACAAGAAAGAATAAAATCAAGGTTTTCAGGTGGTTTAGTAGTAGACATTCAAAAACCTGATTTAAATTTAAGAAAAAAAATTATTGAAAATAAAATTGGGGATTTTAATAATTTATATTCGGATCAAATAAAAATATCAAAAGAAATTCAAGATTTTATAAGCACAGAAATAACTGCAAGTATCAGAGAATTAGTTGGAGCAATTAATCGCATAGTATCCTTTTCTAGAATTTATAATAAAATGCCAAATCTCGCAGAAACAAAAATAGTATTAAAAGATTTACTGAATTTTTCAGAAAACAAAGTTACAATTGATCTAATTCAAACTATAGTTTGTAAATATTTTAAAATTAGCAAAAATGAAATGCTTTCATCAAGAAGATCCAGATACTTGGTGCGACCTAGACAAACAGCAATTTATTTGACCAAAATTTTGACATCTAAATCATTACCTGAAATAGGAAGAGAATTTTCTAATCGAGACCATACTACAATTATTCACTCTGTAAAAATGATTGAAAAATTAAAAGAGAAAGATCCAGAGATGGTTGATAACATCAACAAATTAAAAAATCAGATATTGTACAACTATAAATCAAATGAAATTTAACGTTAATCAGCAAGACCTTCAGCAAGCACTTAATTATTGTCAGGGAGTTATAGAAAAAAGAAGTACTCTGCCAATATTATCTAATGTGTTATTGGATATAAGTAATTCAAAATTAACAATAACAGCAACAGATTTAGATTTAATTTTTATTCATAGAATAAATAATATTGAAGTTTTACAAGAAGGTAAGACTACAACAACATCATCAATAATGTACGATATTGTTAGAAAATTTTCTTCAGGTAAAAAGATAAATATATCTTTGTCTGATACTAATAAACTTCAATTAGAGTCTGAAAAATCAATTTTTAATTTAAATTGTATAAACTCATCTGAATTTCCTTTAACTGATGAGAATTTTAATGATAATGAATTTACTATTAATTCAAAACAAATTTTAAAACTTTTAAATAAGTGTAAATTTTCAGTTTCCAATGATGAAACACGTCATTACTTAAGTGGTATTTATATTCATCAATCAGAAATAGATGGGAAAAATTATTTGACTGCTGCAGCAACCGATAGTCATAGAATGTCCATATCAAAAATAAGACTAGAAAAAAAAATTAATTTTGAGCCAATTATTTTACCAAAAAAAACAATATTTCAACTCTGCTCATTGCTCGATAGTTATGATGGGGACGTTAAAATTTCCAATATAAAATCAAAAATTAAATTTGAATTAAATAATAGTGTTCTTATATCAAAATTAATTGACGGAAAGTTTCCAAATTATATACAGGTAATTCCTAAAAATAATCAAAAAAAATTAGAAGTTGATCTAAAATTATTTTTAGGAAGTGTTGATAGAGTAGCATCCGTATCTCTTGATAAGAAGGATGGTGTAAAGTTCACTCTTAAGAAAGATTCTTTAGACCTTTCAGTAAATAACACGAACAGTGGTGATGGAAATGAAAAACTAGCTGTAAAATTTGATCACGATTTAGAAATTAGTTTTAACTCTAGATATTTGATTGATGTTTCATCTCAATTAGATGGTGAAAAAATTGAAATTTTCTTTAACGATACTGCTTCACCGGCTTTGATTAAAGATCCAAGTGATTTTGACAGTATTTATGTTGTAATGCCAATGAAAGGTTAATTAATTCTATTTAACTCAGAATAAATAGTTTCTTCTAGTTTTTTTAAAAAACTTTCTTTATCCAAACCATAATTTAATGCGGGTAAAATAGAAATAGTAATTTTTTTTTTTGATTTTTTAATTCCATTTTTTGGCCAAACATTACCAGAATTTATTACCACTGGCTGGCATGATATTTTAAGTTCTTCATATATTCTCGATACTCCCTTTTTAAAAGGTGGTCTATCATAAGGCTTAACTCTTGTTCCTTGTGGAAAAATAATTAGTGGTCTATTAGAATTTTGGGTTGTTCTAATTATTTCTTCAAAAAAACCTAAGTTATCTTTTGTTATCTTATTTCTTTGTATTGATATTGATCCAATTTTTCTTAAATACCAACCGAATAGTGGAATTTTTAATAATTCTTTTTTTAAGATAAAAATTGGAGAGTCAAATATTGTTTGAAGATAAAAAGTTTCAAACATAGATTGATGAGTGGCAGCAATAAAAAATTTATTATTTTTAATAATATTTTCCTTACCTATCACATCAATTTTAGTGGATAATAAAATTTTTAAACAAAGGCCTGTCCAATGACCCATTAATTTACCTCCAAAGATAACAATATTTTTGTGAAGTAGTAAAGAAGGTAAAAATAAAATTGAAATTAAAAATATTCCTGAAAAAAAAAAGATAGAAAATAAAAAATTTCTTAACATTATATTAAATGTTACAATAATTCGGATATTTTTTGTCTTTTTTTTATTATCTGAATTTTTGTATTTCCAACCAGTATCTCAACTGGTTTAGGTCTTAAATTGTAATTAGACGCCAATGTAGTACCATATGCTCCAACATCACAGATAGCTAACAAATCTCTTTCCTTTAATTTTTGGAATTTTTTTATTGTTGCAAATTTATCAGTACTTTCACAAATTGGACCTACAAACTCATAAATTTTTTTTGAAATATTTTTGTTTCTTTTAGTTGTGATAATTTTATGTTCAGCATTATAGAGAGCTGGTCTCATCAGGTCATTCATAGCCGCATCTAAAATTATAAAATCTTTTTTATATCCTTTTTTTATATATATAACTTTAGTTATTAATATAGCAGTATTACCAACAATTGATCTCCCTGGTTCAAAAATAATTTTTGAATCTTTTTTTTTTAAAAAATTTTGGATAATTTTTGAATATTTTTGTAGATTTAGTCTTTTTTTATTGTGTGTATAATCAATCCCCATACCACCTCCAAGGTCTATATATTCAAAATTATAATTTGATTTTTCTATTATTTTATCTAGAACCTTCAACATTTTTTCGTAAGGTTTGTAACTTAAAATTTGACTACCAATATGAACACTTAAACATTTTAAATTTAAATGTTTTGAGTTTTTTACATATTTAATTAAATTTAAAAAAATTTTTTCATTTACACCAAATTTATTTTCTTTTTTTCCTGTAGAGATTTGGCTTAATGTATTTGCATTTATATTTGGATTTAATCTAATTCCAATATCAACAATTTTCTTTTTGAGTTTTGCAATTTTTTCTATTGTAAAGATTTCACTCTCAGACTCTGCATTGATTAATAATATCTTTTTATTAATGGCGTATTCTATTTCTGGTGCAGTTTTGCCAACTCCGGAAAAAACAATCTTATTTGGTCTTATTCCAACTTTTAGAGCTTTCATCAATTCCCCAATAGAAACAACATCAGCTCCTAGGTTGGATTTTTTAATTTCATTTAATATTTTGAAATTAGAATTTGATTTTACTGCAAAACATATCAGAGGATTAATTTTCTTAAAACTTTTTTTGAAATTTGAAATATTCTCTTTAAGTCTTTTTAATGAATAACAATACATTGGTGTTGTAAATTTTTTAGCTAAAAAATCTACATTAAATCCATCTATAATAAGTCTATTATTTTTATAGATCATGAAAACTTAATTTGATGAGTGATCAATTTTCTCGTTTGTTGATTTTCCTCATTATAAACAGGGTCATCTTTTTTACCACATGATATTATTATAATATTTATGAATATAATTATTAAAATTTTTTTAATCATTTTCTTTTTTGTATTTCAATATCATTCTTTTAATGTTTTCAAAAGATGTTCCTCCATAAGATTTTTTGGAATTTATTGAATTTTTTAAATCAAAAACCTTTAGAACATCAATAGTTAATTTAGGTTCAATTTTTTTCAATTCGTCAATTTTTAATTCATTTAACTTTTTTTTCTTTTTTTCAGCTAAATTAACTATCTTAGCTGTCTTTTGGTAAGCTGTTCTAAAGGGCATAGAATAATTTTTCACCAAATAATCTGCTAAATCTGTTGCTGTTATGTATCCAGAACTAGCTAGTTCATACATTCTTTTTTTATTAGGACTAATATTTTTTAGGATTTCATCTAGTATTTTTAGATTATTTATCAATGTATCGTTTGTATCAAAAATAATCTCCTTATCATCCTGTAGATCTTTGAAATAAGATAATGGTAAACCTTTCAAAATTGTTAACATAGAAAATAAATTTCCATAAACTTTTCCTGATTTTCCTCTTAAGTACTCTAGTAAATCTGGATTTTTCTTTTGAGGCATTATAGATGAGCCAGTTACTATTTTGTCAGATAAATTAATTAAATTAAAACCATCAGAGTTCCAAATTATCAGCTCTTCAGCAATTCTTGAAATATGCATGGAACAAACTGAACTACAATATAAAAAATCTAAAACAAAGTCTCTATCAGAAATTGTATCAATTGAATTATTGGTAGGTTTTACGAAGCCAAGTTTTTTTGATGTATAATTTCTGTCAATGGCAAAGGATGTTCCAGATATAGCAGCTACACCTAAAGGATTTTCATTGAGGTTATCAAAATTATTTTTAAATCTTTTTCTATCTCTGTTAAACATCTCAACATAAGCCATTAAATAATGAGCAAATGAAATTGCTTGAGCATTTTTTAGATGGGTGAAACCTGGCATTATTGTTTCTATATTTTTTTCAGCAATTTTTATTGTACTTTTTAAAATTTTACCTAGTTTTTTAATTATTTTTTGATTTTCAGACTTCATCCAAATTTTTAAATCTGTTATTACTTGATCATTTCTTGATCTAGCAGTGTGAACATAACCTGCTTCTTCGCCAATAATATCAAATAACCTTCTTTCAATATTCATATGAATATCCTCATTTTTAACATTAAATTCAAATTTTTTTTTTAAAATTTCTTTTTCAATTTTGTTGAGTCCATAGATAATTTTATTTTTAATTTTGAAAGAAATTATTTTTTGTTTAAATAACATTTCAACATGAGCAATGGATCCAGCAATATCTTCTCTAAAAAGTCTTTTATCAAATTCAATAGAGCTACCAACTCTCTGTAAAAATCTAGAAGTTGTACTTTTTATTCGAGTACTCCATATTGTCTGGTTGTTTTTATTTTTTGGCATGATAATTAATTATACCTATTTAACATGAGATTTTTAATAATATTTATTTTTTTACTTCTCAACTCTTTTGTAAGTAATGCTACGGAAGTAAAAAATCTTATAATTAACAAAGAGCTTAAAAAATATGACGAATTGACCTTTTTAGATATTGAGAATAATCAAGTCAATTTGAGTGATTATAATGGAAATTTAGTTTTGTTGAATTTTTGGGCAACATGGTGTGGTCCATGTAAAGAAGAAATGCCTTCTTTAGATTTATTACAAGTAAATAAAAAATTGGATAATTTAAAGATCTTTCCAATTAATATTGGCCAGGATAGTTCTGAGAAAGCATTAGCTTTTTTTAAAGATCTAAAAATTAAAAATTTAAATCTTTATTTTGATACACCAACAACCTTAGCTAAAAAATTTGGATTGAGAGGAATTCCTACTACTATATTATTTGATAAAGAAGGATTTGAATTTGCAAGAATTGTAGGATCGATTGATTTTGAAGATAAAAAATTCTTGGAATGGTTAAGTAAATTTAATTAGTTTTTAAAAAAATATGCAAAAGCTACTAAAGCTATTATTGCTATAAATTGTAGTAAGACTCTTAATTGCATTAATTTATTAGAGTATTTTTTACTTGTTTCTCCTCCTTTAAATAAAGTTCCAATACCAAGAATTAGAACTAAACCAACTGCCACCAGCAAGATTATTGATAAAATTTTTACTAATATTCCAGAAATCATAAAATTATAGTAGGCTGTTTAATAGATAAAAAAACATAAATCAATTACTATGACATTTTGCCTTGATACAACCATTATAAAACCTGAAAAAGATGTGAAAATTGAAAACGCAGTCATTTTACTACATGGGTATGGAGGTGATGGTAAAGATATAAGTATGCTTTCA
>MDTA01058224.1_pt1 | contig 17205 bp, 12 predicted proteins | sample 811151 | NCBI WGS metagenome assembly MDTA01 (sample SAMN05326648, study PRJNA326480) | marine metagenome | isolation source: seawater | place: Indian Ocean: South | collected 2010
ATTGATGAAATGGAAATATTATGTAAGGGGCGTGCCCTTGATTTATTTAATTTGGATGAAGAAGAATGGTCTGTCAATGTTCAACCGTATTCCGGTTCACCTGCTAATTTTGCAGTTTATACAGGATTATTGAATCCTCACGACCGTATTATGGGACTTGATTTACCGAGTGGAGGACATTTAACACACGGATATTATAATAATAAAAAACGGATATCTGCGACAAGTATATACTTTGAATCTCTACCTTATAGTGTTAATTCAAAAACCGGAATAATTGATTATGAAGATTTAAGAGAAAAAGCCCTTTTATTTAGACCCAAGTGTATTATTGCGGGTGGTTCTGCATACCCTCGTGATTGGGAATATGACAAGATCTATGAAATTGCAAAAGAAGTTGAATGTTATTTAGTATGTGATATTGCCCATATTGCTGGATTAGTGGCTGTTGGAGAAGCAAATAACCCTTTCTTATATGCGGATGTAGTTACAACCACGACACATAAAAGTCTAAGAGGACCTCGTTCTGGATTAATTTATAGTAAGAAACATTTATCGGAAAAAATTGATTTCGCGGTATTTCCGAGTCTTCAAGGGGGGCCACATAACAATGTTATTTCAGCCGTAGCTGTTGCTTTAAAGGAAGCGAAAGATCCACAATTTACTGAATATATCATTAATGTTAAGGAAAATGCTTCAGAAGTAGCTAAAGATTTAATGGATTATGGGTATAATGTGCTTACTAACGGTACAGATAATCATTTACTTCTTATTAATCTAAGGGATAAAGGAATAACTGGAAGTAAAGTTGAATATATACTTGAAAAAGTTAATATTAGTGTTAATAAGAACTCTATCATCGGAGATAAAAGTGCCCTTTCACCCGGGGGGATACGTATTGGTTTGTGTGCAATGACAACACGGGGATTAAAAAAAATACATTGTGAAAAGTTATCTAACTTAATCCATAGGACAATTGAGTGTGGGATAAAAATACAGGGGAATGGGTGTCAATTATCTATATTTAAAAAATTAGTTGATTCTAATTTATCTGGGGATCCATTTGATATAGAGAATGATTATTCAAGAGAAATTAATGATATTAAAGAAGAAGTAACGAAATTTGCAAAGCAATTTTCATTTAGTTATAAAGTATAGAATAAAAATAATATATATATATATATATATTTATTTATAATGGGGCCAGTATATCCTCCTATGTCTATGCCTATGTATATGGGGAAAAACAATACAGTACTATATTTGATAGTTGGTATAGTAATTATAGGAATAATTGTAGGTGTAGTACTATTTCTTAATGATAAAGATAAATACTGTAGTGGAAATGACGATCCTTCAGATAATGTTATTTGTCCAAGTGATAAAATGTATATAGAAAATTCAAACATAATAAAGAGTAATCTTGTGAGTCAGTGCTGCGTAGATAAAGCATATTGTAGTGGGAATGAAGATCGTAATTTAGATATTACTTGCCCTACAGGAATGTATTTAACAACTACAACGGATGGAGAATATATGCTTGGAAATAGTATTTCATCTTGTTGTACAAGTGTAAAATGTACGGGTAATGTTGATGAAAGTTATGATGTTGTTTGTCCCAATGGATATGGTTTAATTCAAGGGGCAGAAGAATTAGATAATGTCGTCCACCACCTCCGAGACGATATATGTTGTTCGCCTTTATCTTGTGTTGATTCAAGGCGTATTGACCCTATATGTGACACTATATATACATTATTAGATGATCCACCGCTAACTGTGGATAATAAACAAACAATAGATGATTGTTGTAAATTACAATGTAAAAATTACCCTTGCCATGAAAAAGGGACTGGACATGATCCACTGGTGTTTAAGGACAACTATAAGGAATTAGAAATATCAGACCTATCATACCTAGATGTTATTGACGGTGACGGTACAGGTGAACATGATATAACACATACTTGTTGTACTGCTCTTCCCGAGGGCTCCGCTACATGTAAAAGTGAAATGGATAAATCAGGACTTTCTTGTAGTGGTGATAAATCTCTAATAAGAAATTATGAATCTATTGTAATACCAACGGCAGAACCTCCTATTGGTGATACATGGTCAGACACCTGTTGTGATTTTGTACCAAAAGACTGTATTGGAGGATGGGAACAAGAATGTGACGGCCCTGCTTGTGATGGTACTTCAACTTATAGAGAAGGTAATATCGTAGAGAAATATAAAATAACCAGAGAATCCGCTCATGGAGGGGAAGATTGTCCTTATGAAGAAGGACGAGAAAATGAACTTACAACAACGTGTACAGAACTTTGCCCAATAGATTGTGAAATATACTGGTTACCCTGGAGTACGGAGATCCCTGACGCGGATCCTATGTGTGAACCAGGGTATATAGGGGCAATGCCAGCAACATGTTTACCAGAACCAGGATCAGAAAGCACTATACCAACACCCCCGTGCGAAGCACGCATTCTTAATGTAGACCCAGAAAGTAATGAATGGGATAGAGAACAAGAATGTTTGCGTCCTGGCCCCGGATGTATTTATACTCCCGGAATGACAGTTGACGAGATTGGTGGATGTATAGAAAAACGCCCCCTCTCCGAGTCAACCAACCTCCCTTATATTATCATGCAGGAAGCGATGAATGGTGGTCGCCCTTGTCCAGACATTATTGATTATAATTCAAAAAGACCGTGTCCAATAAAAGTAGTGGAAAAAAATATGTCTATTAAGGGCGAAGACCTTCCAGCTGACCGCTCTAATGGTCAGCCGGCGGACGCGTGGCCGACCATTCCTATTAAGGGCTGGATGGGGAAGATTGACACATTGAGTGACGACGGTAATCCCGTGAATGCGGATGATGCGGCTGTTGCGGGGGCGCTGGGAAGCTGTGATTTTAGTTCAGATAATACCCATACAGCATTAGCAATAGAGATGTCTACTGGAGCACTGACTTGTAGTAATTGTGTTCTTTGCGATGGTAGGATTCGTCTCGTTGGATCTGGTCCTTGTAGTAACGAAGCACCGGGCCAACCTGCCACCCTACAAAGTATTGACCTAAGCGAAGAGGAAAATGAATTAATAATAAATGGTGGGAGAGAGGAGAGAGGAGATTTATGTGAGAGTCTATGTAAAAATAAAGAAAACTGCATAGGATATGATTACGATCTAGTTAATTTAGATGATGAAGATCAAACCGTGCAAGGTAGAGATTTATGTAAACTATATACAGGGAGTATTGGTGATATTACTAATATTGATAATACCAGAAGTTCATGTAGTCCTGGTACATCTTGTGGAGACAATCAATGGGTATATGCAGAAGAGGCCGTGCGGATATGCAAGGAAAAAACAGAAGCATGTTGTGAAAGGAATTGTCATTCACGCTGTACCGGATTATGGTCGCAGTGGAGTGGCTGCCCCACTAGCAAATACAATGAAGTTTGCATTCAAGAGAAGCCAGATGGAACTGGAACTAAATGTGTAGATACCAATCCGGCATGCAAAACCTCTCCAACACGAACCACTTGGAATGTAACCGAGAGTGCTTACTTCACACTTTTAGATCCCGGAAAATCAGGATATAATGAAGATGGAAGTATTGATTTAACTTCACAATGTTCTTCTGAGCTAAATTCTGTATTGGCTATCCCTCAAGATGGTCAAGATGATGGAACACCATCCGGAAAAGAGAAAATAGATGCATATATAGATTCCATAACAACCAATGAAAAATGGTGCTCGGGTAATGGTGGCACTGGTGTTGGAGAATGTGAAGCTAATTCGTCTGAACGTACTCGCCGCGTGAGGAGAGAGAGTCTGATGAAAGAGGCGATGCACTTATCGATTGAGGCCCCCGAGGGGTATCTAAATGGTACTGCAAAAGGATACCGTGGTTGTTATTCTATGACTACCGAAGAAGAATGTAATAAATCTGTATCAAAAAGGGGGCGTGTGGACGACCGCGATGAGGAGAGTTGGCCGTTTAAAGTGTATAGCGGGGAGAACATCCGATCCGGCTCGGGCCACCTGGCGACGCGCTCCGACTATGAAGATATAGATGATTGGAAATATGGTGTTAATAATCAATTGGACATCATTGAGGATAATAAAACAGTCACATACAGTACACCAGAACACTCTTCTATCAATAATATTTGTACATGGAGAGGGGGGGTAGAGGGCTGTGTTCCAAATATTCACATACACGGCACGCTCCGCTCAGCGTCGAACAGCGAGCGCGGGGCCGTCGCGCCCCTTTCGCTGAGATACCGTCCCGAAATAGCCAAGGAATGGGACGGTAGAGAAAGATACCGAAGTGGGCCAGCTGGAGGTGGGGAGATTATATTAAAGAAAGAACGATCTTGCCCAGTGCCCGCAGATATCGATGTAGATTACCCGGAATGCCCCCCACCCGAAGCCCCAGCTGCACAGTATATAATTGATTATGATACCAGAATAGAACAAGGCGTCGCCCTCGGGGAGCAGGAGACGACGACGACGGGCTGGGGTGGGGAAGGCTCCCATCCCAGCGCTGGATCGGGTAATTGCCATTGGTGGACATCAACTTGTGATTATGAGAGGGTGAGTGGTAATGGGGCTTGTAATGGTGTAGCGTTCGAAGCGCGCTCTGAGCAGCACGTGGGTCGTCCAAGAGCCAGGGGCGAAGCGGCGAGCTGGGGAGGTGGCGGCGCGAATAGCGCCAGCACCGTGGGTGGACTGTGGGGCGACGACGCCGGCAACCCAGAGGACGCAGTCGGCTATGTAGAGAATAAGATGAGGGAGGCGCTGCCTGAAGGGGCCGAGGCATCGATCGACTTCGTGCAAGATACTAAGTGGCCCCCCGACGACCCTTTCCCTGACGACAATTGGCTTTTTGACACTTACGGCAGCGGCGAGCGATCGGCGCACCCCTTTATAGAGAGTGACGGGGAGGGCCGGCTCCACGAAAGCAGAGCCGGCACCCACCAGTCCATCTCCAACTGCAAGGCAATGTGTACCCAGCATCCAAGGTGTAACTCCTTTACCTGGGACGCCGAGGACGACAGGTGTTATTTTCACGCGACGAAGAACCCCATCAGCGGTGACCGCCCTCAAAACTCGTCAGTCCCTCAATCTGACAGGAGCTCGAACTGGAGCGATATGGATTGTTACAAAGCAGTCACGCCGCTCTGGCAATGGCAATCTGTAAACGGAGGCGCGAAGACCTGTAATCCTTGTTGTGGGTTGGGTCCTAAGGGTCATAGCCCCCCCGTACGGTTTGTCGAGGGCGAGGATTCTGAATCCTGCTCGACCTACACGGAGGAAACTTGCGAGGATGCGCGCCCAGACGGGCCGCGCTGCGTCTGGACTGCCGGCGGCTGCGATCCAATAGGGACGAACCGGTGGTTACATGATTCTTCAAATCAAATTCTTCCTGCCCAACCCGAAGATGGTTGTATCTGTCCACCCAATACTACATTTGTTCAAGGACCACGAGATGCAGACCCAAGTTATACTGCATCTATATTTGGACCTTTGAGTCGTTTAAGGGCTGATCAATGGGAATGTCAAGGTAATGCACCAAGTGAAAAAGTAATCGGTTGCAGAACTCAAGAATACAGTAACTACGACTCGGATTCTACCTCAGATATATCTTGCCCAGGAGAAAGAGCGACTGACCTTGCGAACGCCGAAGAGGCCGCCTCGGAAGAAGCAGTTAACCTTTGGAAGGAGAAGGGGCAGCAGATGGCAGGCCAAGTATTGAAATGGGAAGATGGTGACTGTCCTTGTTCTGGGTTACCGCTCATTCCGCCACCCCTCCCGAGGTCAGCATCGGCCGAGTCAGGGACAGGATTTTGTGATGAACCCCCAGGCACCGCCTATTACGAAACACACGGACCCCACGCGCAGGGCAACGCTGGACTGCAGCGTAGGGCGTTCCGCTGCCCTTGCGACAATAACTCGGACTGTGCAAGCAACATCTGCCACGAGGGAGCGTGCAGCACCCTTATGCGCACCTCGTCTTTCACAAGGGGAAGTGCTCAAGCGCAGAATTCTTGCCACACCGAGTGCCAGCATTTTCCAACCGCGGGCTTCTATGACTCAGTGACCAGAAGATATACCCCCTCCTACGATGTCTGCATGGATGATTGTGATGATTGATAAAATATATCTCTATATGATAAAATTAATTTAATAAAAGGTAAATAATTTTAATAAGTAATAATAAATGAATCAGAGTTTTTCTATTAATATAAAAATGGATGAGAATAAATCTTCTCGTGATAGAGAACCGGTTGAACAAATAGAAGATATAGAAATTAATTCATCCCCCCAAGAACCTCCATTAAATCAATCAAATACAATTGTTGAAGCTCAACAGATAGAAGAACGTAATATGCATTGTTCAATGGTAAATGGAGAGGTACATATCACCTATATAGAAAATATGATCAATGGAAGATACCAGTGTATTATAAAATATGGAGATAGTATTTGGGGAAAATATAAGAAATATTTTCAGGAAGATTTTGATAAATTTTATAGTATTCTGAGTAAAACATTTTCATTAGAAGAATATCATATTCAGTGGAAAATAATGGATAGAACAAATGAAACATTAATTGTTGAAGTATTTTATGAAGATGATGCATTTGGATTTTCAATTATATTGGATTTGGAACGAGATGAAAACTTATATGATAGATTTGAAAAGGAGATAATGATACTTAATAAAGATAAATATGAATTAAAAGAAACAGTTGATAAGCTGGAACAAAAATTAAACAAGCTTATCGATAGATTAAGGGATGTATTGGGGGATCAACTCAATTTCATTAATGAAGAGTAATTTATTTTTATTTAAAACTAAAGGAATAATTAATTGATAATGCACAAATGATATATTTATATCTTGCGACACCTTTACTTGGATTGATACGTAACTATGTAAAATATAAACAATTGAATTATTTATATTTTATAAGGACACCATTAATATATTATTTAATTAATTTTTTTTCCCCTAAAAATACGATATGGATGACATTAATTCAAGAAAGATGGTTTTTTTTTCTATATAAAACTGTTGTATCACTTTATCGGAATGATTACTATAAAAAGAGGGAGAAATATATAAAGAAATATGGATTAATATATAATATAGATAAATAATATAACAAATGAAAGATACTATAAATGGAGTTAAAGAAGTTTTAAATAAATATGAGATAAATTATGTAAATACAACATTTATTACATTAAATCATATACTTGCACTATATAGTCTTAGATATATTGATAGTTTTTATACATTATGTGAAGTAATCCTATTTTATCAAATGTGTGCAATAAGTATAACTTCTGGGCTACACCGTCTATGGTCACATCGTTCTTATAAAGCAACAGATATAGTGAGATTTATACTGATGTTATTTATATCTGCTTCAAATCAAGCATCAATATATCATTGGGTGAGAGATCATCGTGTGCACCACCGGCATTCTGATACTGATGCGGATCCCCATAATATTAATAAAGGTTTTTTTTATTCTCATGTAGGTTGGTTACTGGTAAGGAAAAATAAAGAAGTGATAAATGCGGGGAAAAATATAGATTGTAGTGATTTATTAGATGACTGGGTTGTACAATTGAACTTAAAATTATGGCCTTATGGGGATTTATTTATGTGTTATGTGGTCCCTGGTATATATGGTTATTATTTCTATGATTCCATTATAAAGGGAGTATTATTACTTGGTGTATTAAGGTGGATTATGTTATCTCATGCGACTTGGTGTGTTAATTCAGTGGCACATATGTTTGGAGATAGACCATTTCGTAAAAATATAAAACCAGTTGAAAATAAATGGGTATCTTTATTATCGGTGGGAGAAGGTTGGCATAATTGGCATCACTCATATCCATATGATTATGCTGCATCAGATGAGGGTGTTCTATTAAGGTGGAATCCAACAAAATTATTCATCGATATATTGGGATATTTTGGTCAAACATATGACCATAAAAGAAAAATAAAAAATAAAAAATAAATAGTATATATAATGGAACAAAAAGGAGGAGTACTAAAGGAAATATATGAACAAGGTAAGGGTTTTTATAAGGATATGAGAACTATTACTCAAATAAATGGTAAAAGGAAATATGTATTTACAATTGGAAAAGGTGAAAAAAAAGTAGATATTAATAAAAGAATAGATTACTTCAGAGAAGGTAGTAAATACTACAAAGAAAACGATATGTTTAATAAACCCTTATGGGAGGAGAAAGAAGGTGGAATTGAAAAGGGAATAAGTTTTGATGAATTATTTAAGGAGTATGGTGAAGATAATAAAAATGAACAAGGAAGAGATATAGCATATTTTGAGAACATAACATTAACACAAGAAAGATTGGAAGAGAAGACAGATGGAAAAACTTTATTATTTATACCTTTTATGATACATTTTAGTAGTTACCCGAATTTAATGGAAAGAATACACCACGTTACAATGGAAACTAAGCATACTATAAAGCCATATAGTATGGCTAGGGAGGACGAATATGGTTGTAAAGATCAAAGTAGAATAAAAAAAGTCCATTTTGGGTTTGATAAGAAAAGAGAAGGAAAAATCGGATTCTTTAAAGCAGATGGTGTTGAAGCACATAAATGCATTACAAAAGAGGGTAAAAGGGATATGGTTCGTGCATTTATATATTCTATGTTTGAAATATATGGGAATTATGAGGGGGATACTACTGGAGAGCCTATTATGATTAGTCGTGCAAGTAGAGAAGATCCAAAGAAACCTATGGAGAGCCAAGCAGAACTTCCCCATACCCCTCAAGTGCTTCTGGCTGAGGGGGCTCTAAATGATTATGATCAATTAACTGAGATAATAAAACGTAAGTTATTGGATAAGAGCCCTGGAAAATTAACTGCTAACAAACTACTCAAAATGGAAGAGGTGAAAGCCATTCCAGGGCCTAAAAACAGACCCACTATTAATAAAACGATAGAAAAACTAAGAAGAGAAATGAAAGAGCAAGAGCCAGAGCCAGAGCCAGAGCCAGGTATGGTGCAAGAGCAAGAGCAAGGTACATGGACAGAAACAATGCAAGATTCACGTGGAGGGCCAGGTACAACCATAGGTACTAGGGGGGATACTACTTATAATCAATCTACCGATGAAGGGGATGATGTAATATTATTTGGAAATTTTTAAATAATTCATATTTTAACTTTTTTTTAGATAATATCTATATTGAAAATATATACAAGATAGATAGGTAATTATAAATATTAATGGCTTATGCATAAGTATTTACTACTATGAATTAGTAATACTAATATTTATTATTCAAATTTGGTGTATTTACTTCAATGGATATTTATAACGATTCTTTAGATATTTAGTTATCGAATTGTATTGTCTATAACTCCAATTAAAACTTAATGGGATGAGTAGAATATATATCATTATATTTATAAAATATGAATACATACAGCTGAGGTTTATAGTATTTAATTTACGGACATTACTACCTATTGTAATTAATGCATATGATCCAATAATTCCTCTAATAAGAGTGAATGATAATAAATAGAGTAATTCTATGGAAATAACCCTGTATCTAATTACTTTCAGAATATCAATTGTTTGATGAATCGGGTTTGTAATTTCTCCAATAATTAATCCAACTATGATATTATAACAATTATCTAAACAAATAGAACCCGAATAAATACCTAGTATTGTTAAAATATGATGTCCAATGTATGTTTTTTTTTCTTTTTCTTCTTCAATAAGTAATGCAAAGATATCCCATAAAAAATAAGAGATAGAACGATTGATTATATAAAGTATATCATTATAATCATTATCATATTCTATAATTGATATTGAATAGTTATTCATATGAATAATTGGTACAATATAGTATATACAACCTATTCCGTGGGAACCCCTTACTAATATATTTGTTAATTTAATAGTATCATAATTGGGAGATACTAAATTTGTAAAAATAGAGAATATAATAAATAGTAAAATTGGTTCTAGAAAATACATAATTACTTTATCTATTTAATTTCCCTTTAAGTTTGTATTTTGTAGTTAATTAAATTGTCTTTCTAGAACATATGATTTTTGTATGTTTGTTTGGTGAAGTAACTTAATGGAGGACCTTTGAACGGATATTTTATCATTTCGGAGAAGGGTATGAAGTAAAGTGTTCCAACATTGAATATAGTTTTTAGTGGGAGTTGACGGGATTTTTTTATCCTTTAATTCGTTTAAAAATTGGCTATGAATTGCAAAACACATCGAAAGGTGTTTATTATTATCTTCGTGATTCATTAATATTTTTGAGTATTTTTTTGAAATATTCCAAGCTTCTTTCACTTTTAGATTATCTTTCATTTCCCTTTCACGATTAATATACATTTCTTTTTTCTATAGAAGAGTTATATCCTTAAATATAATAAAAAATTAATTGTAATTATGGATTATTAAATTGATTAAAGTAGATGCAATTAAATCTTTATATTTAATGAAATGAATATTTGTGTTTTAAATCATATCAATCACAATGCTAATAGCTTCCATACATTTTTCATAAATAAAATTTTCTTCAAAAGGTTGTTCTTGTATAAAGACGGATGCTTTCTTTCTCCTTTCTATAAAATGTTTTCCATCAATCGTCTTTTCAACTATTTCATCTTTAATATGAAGAGTGTTAAAACTGTCATAATATGTCATCGCAGAAAGTCTATCTACAATTGAACTACCCTTTTCAAAGTCGCAACCATAACCAAATAAAAGATAAGAAGTAAAGAGATAATCATCTTGTAGGTTTTTTATTTCATTGTAATTCTTATGCGCTCTTTCAATTGCATTACCCATTGCTTGTTTTTTTTTTCCATCTTTCTTTCTTTCACTATTCGTCCCTTGTTTCTTTGCTTCTGTAGAAAGAATTGGAATTCCGTCCATAAAAAGTACTCCTCCATCTGGCCGAATACTTGATTTTGGATTGGACGGTTTATATTTTGAATTGAAACATCTTGAAATATTTTTTTGAAGAATAACGGGTTTTAATTCAAAATATTTTTTAGGGAACTTTTCCTGGATGTTCAATAGAACCTTCTGCATAACATCTCTAACTTTTGTATCGTGGGACTTAGCACATTCATTATTAATATTTTTTCCACCCCCATCACGGATATGTCTTTGGCTTAGTTTAGTACCTTGAGAAAGCATATATATATTATTTCCTTCGAGTAAGGGAATATGTTGTCAATCAAATTTATTAATAATCCATAAATACTCTTCTACCATTATATCTCTATCTTGAAGGTTTCTAGAACCCCGATATGCATTATAATTAATTTTCCGTAATTCATATTTATAATTTAGTTCTTTGATTAGTTGAATCATTTGTTCTTCTGAGATGATTCCTTCATTATTGTATGAAAGAATGATATACTTTGCTTGAATAGTGGAGAGTAGTGATTTCATTGAATCCAAGGCATATTTCTTATAATTATAATGTGATCTATTCCAATCCTTAGGGATACCTGATACTTTACTGATATCTTTTTCTGTTTTATTTTTTATGATTGTATTTAACATAAAATAATTAGAACCATATGGATGTTGATTATACGGTGGATCAAGGTAAGCGATATCAACCATAGGTAATTCATTAATTAATAAATTAATATCTTTTTGATAGATAAAAACATCACAATTATGTTCCTGATTTGAGAATATGGGGTATTCTAAAGTAATCTTTTTTGTAATCCTTGATTCTGTGTTAACTTCATCTTTACCACCAAAATGACCAATTCCATTTTTCTTATGGAAGCCCTTAAAAACTCCTGAAGTATTGGTATTAATAGATGCTTTTACAAGTAATGGTGCTATTAAATAATTAAAATATTCTTTTGGATAAGAATCAATTTTCTTTCGGATAGTATCAATAATAAGAGCATTTTCTTGTGTATAGAATGCCCTTTCATCAACTTGAACATTAAATGTATCTTTAGGAGAGTAAGAAGTAGATATCGGCCCTTGTACAATATATTCTAGATTATTTAGTTCATCTATGATTTTATTAATTTCCTTTTTTTTCTTTTCTGATGGGTTTGATAAATAGCATTGATTAATAACATTTGAATATTCTTCTAGATCATTTACAATAAGATCACTACTATGGTATTTTAATAATTTTGATACGGAGCCTGAACCTGAGAATCCATCAAAACTTGTGATTAAATCTTTTTTTAATTTTTGTTTAATAAATATAATTTCTTTTTCAATATGAGGTAATAGTTTTCTTTTATTTCCGATATATGTGATTAAATTATTTTGAATGTATTCATTTTTTGACATTAATTTTATAGTAGAAAAGATAAAATAAATCAAATTTATTTATAAATATAAATATTATAGTATAATAATATTCATAATGGAAACTGTATTAATTTATAATGAAATATTAAAGATAGTTTCTAGATGGTATTCTGAACATCGTCACGGTCATTTCTTAGTATTTAGAGATGGTGATGAAACAAATGATGAAAATGAAAACATTAGTTTTATCGAAATAAAAAATGCGTTTAAAGACCGAAATAAGGTAATGAATTGGAAGGAAGGTTTAAAAAAAGATGAAATTATATTTGTCAATGAATATTGGGATGAAATTAAGGGGTATTTTCAAAAGAGAGAATTGGAAAACTAGGAAAAGACTTGTTTTGCGATTTCGCTGAAATTATTTTTAATATGTTCTTCTTCTTTTGTAAGGGTATCAGTGAAACGGTAACAATGAATAATTGCAAGTATTGTCAGTGCATCATCAATATCATTGATCCAATAATCCGACCAACGGAGGAAAGTATTTATGGAGGAAAAGAATGTTCTAACTTTTTGTTTTGTATCATTCTCTTCATTAGAAATCAATTGAAGGAATTGATGATACATCATGGGAATAAAATCATCTTTAAGGAGTAGATAATTATTTGTGTTTGCGTTATCCATTGTACAAGATTCTTTGAAATAGAGGTAGTCATATCCTTCCTTGGGTTTCCATTCTTCTCCATTTTCTTGAATGAAAGGCTTGATTATATGATTACCTTCACTATCTAGATCCCCAGTATTTACACTATTCACTTGGAGGGTCTTTTGAATAAACATTTCTGGATTAAACTTTGAATTAATGATATTTAGAAAGGAGAGTACATCGGAAAGGTAAGTATAATATCTAGCTCCTTTGGATGATTCGCGCATTTTCATCATAATATCTGGTGTGATATTATTTGATGTTAGAAATTGCGAGAATAATGAAGTCTCATCCTCAAGTTCTTCTTTTGTTAATTTATTAATCACCGTTACTGAACCACCTTCGTTCATCCTAATAGAAAGTGAACGTGAGTTCCTATTAATGGCGGTAACAACAACTGGATACGTTGATTCCTTCTTATAGGTCTCTAGAAGGCTGATCCAATTTTTACAGACATTATTATTCGTATCTTTATCGTGTTTAAAACGGAAATTAGAAGCTACATCACCTGTCCCACATTCACTTGGATATGCGGGAAGATAAAGGTTTGTACGGTGGTTAATACCCCACTTACCAGAAGGATGTGTTGCAAAAGAATCTGTTGTAATTGCTGCGGCAACATCAAAAGCATCATTTTTTCCTTCATCCTTGGTGTCACAATGAACAACATTCAATGTATAAGTTGAGTTCATTATTGATCCTTTTTTTAAAAAGTTTACGTAATCTTTGAAATGGAAATCAAATTTAAATAATTAGGGATAGGATAAGTAGTTGAAATCATAGAGTAGGACAAATAGAAGGATAGATAGAAGGATAGCAAATAGACATTCTAGATAGTTGAATGATGGTTTGAGTTCTTTTATCATATAATTTTTAATTAAATTGTATCCGTTTTTGATATAATATTCCCTTACACCTACACCCGATATAATTGCTACTTTATGAATACCATTTTCCCGAGAAATATTTTCTGCTACTTGAAGTAACCTTTTACCAAAACCGGTATGTTGAACGAGATTATCGGTATTTTTCGTATTATGTTCCAAGACCTTTCCATAAACATGAAGTTCTCGTATGAAACTACAATCATACAGTTCTTTGTAAATAAGGTTATCATTTGTAAAGTTGATCCTTAATCTTAGAAATCCATAGAGTATTTTTTGATCGGGACTTTCAAAACTGATAAAATATTCTGTTGCTTGAACCGCATTGTACTGTCGTATGAATAATTCTGCTTCTTCAATATTTTTTGTATTACCTTTAACTTCCCTACAACGAATACATTGACAATCTATATCTTCACGATTAAGGAGAGTTTGACGAAGATTTACATTTTTATTTCCACCGATAATATTTAGATTGGGTATGTCCCTTATAATTCTATTTAAACGTATCCAGGGGAAGATATTATTTTTTATATAAGCAATTACTTTAATGAGATCTTCTTCTTTTTCTGAGTATGGTTTGTAGGTGCCATTTTCATACCATTCTTTAATAGTTGTCCAATCTACAGTTGAGCAGGGATATATTTTTAATTGATCAGCTTGGAGTTCCGGATATTCTAATTCATAATAGAAGTGATTATGATCAATTTGAGTTATTTTATTGACTTGAAATAATTTTTGGAACATATCCATATCTTTTTCTATTGAACTCCCTGGAAGATCTGGCATTAAATGCCAATCAATCTTTCCACCATTTTGTTTCCATTGATTATTGCCTTGGATAATATCTTTTAGATGACATCCTCGTTCAATATAATCAAGGACATCATTATGAATATGTTGAACTCCAATTTGGAGACGAGTAACATTAAACTCCCTTAATCTTTTAATTTGTTTAAGGTTAATATAATCGGGTCTTGTTTCAAGTGTTAGACCTATAATTCTTTTTGAAGAAGTTTGGGCGTTTTTTATTTCTTCTTTGAGTGAGAGTTTTTCACTATATCTTTCGTCGATTGAATTAATTGAGTAATATATATCACGAATAAAACTCGTTTGATAATCTAGAGGATAATTATCCCAAGTCCCCCCGAGAACTAATATTTCAATCTTATCAACATTATGTCCACAATTAAGGAGGGCATCCGTTCTATCATAGATCTGAAGTATTGGGTCAAAATGATTACGATTTGCACGAAGGACTGCTGGTTCAGTCGATAAATAACTCCGAGGTTGTTCACTTTTGACACCAATAAGGTCATCTCCAATAGTAAAATTGGGAAAAGTATTTAGAAAATGAATAGAAAATGAATTATTTGTAAAGTCACTACAGTGATTTACAGTATAATTTTTATCAAGGTATATAACATAAGATAGTAGTCTTATCAATTGAATATCATTTTGAGTCGTAACATCAATTCTTTTTTTATTTTCAAAGACATTAGAGACCTTAAGATTTATTTTTATTTCAGGTTCATTGGGGCAATAGAGGCAATTATGACCACAACTAAACTTTTGTTTTACTGTTTCACCTTTTGAATTGACATATTCGGGTGTTGGGCTTGTTAGTATGGTAATGACCGTGACCCCTGATAAAGATCTTCCTTTTTTCTTTATCATATATTTCATAAAAGAAGTATTCTTATCCACTTTTTTATGTTTAAGTAGATAAGCGTATGTCTTACGGAGTGTTGGTTTATTAGGGCATACTTTATATTTTTTCTTTAATGTATTATATTTATTAAGATATTCCTTTTCCGATGAAAATGTATTTTGAACAATATCCTTTGTAAAGTCTATAATAGTATTATCTTGAATAATATCTTCAATATCTTCCATAAGAGATAGAATGAATAGAAATGAATATGAGTTAATATACGAATCAAATTTAAAACGGGATAGGATTAAAAATAATTTTTATAAAAAAATATCTATAATAGTATAAATATTATATGAGATTAAAGAAATATAATAGGAACAAGAACCCTACATGTCGGAAAAGGAAAATACAAATATTTGTGAAGACTATTACAGGTGAGACAATTACTTTAATGGTATATAATACTGATACTATAGCTGATATCAAACAAAAAATTCAGGATAAAGACAAGGAGGGAATACCTTCATATCAACAACGCCTTATATTCGCTGGAAAACAGCTTGAAGAAGACCGCACCTTGAATGATTATAAAATTAAGAAGGAAAGCACCCTTCATTTAGCATTAAATCTCCCTGGCGGATTTATATGTGGTGGACTTTGTATTGCTGCAGGTGTGGTTCTTGTAGGTGGTGCTGTGGCAGGTGGTGCTGCGTTGGGTGGATCAAATGAAGTTGTTAATACACATAAAACAACAAATGATTCTATTATTAATCAATTAAGTTCAGTATCAAATGAACTAAATAATACTATTGAACAAGATGTAAGTGCGAAACAAAAGATGAAAATTGAAATTGGAGATATGTTAATCTCTGGAGGTTCCTCTTGTAACATAACAGCTACACAAGATATGGCTGTCGGAGTACATTCTGTCCTTCAGGCAGTTACATCATTAAAGTCCGAACAATTACAGGAGCTCTCCGAATCGATAGCAAATGAACAGCAATCACAGATTGATCAAGTCAATAAAGGATTGGCATTAGGTTCTAATAGTGCTGAAGTAAATCAAGAGATAGAAAACACAATTACGGCTAATATGACCAATATTGTATCAAATGCGATTAATAATTCTAATATAACAACAGTTTCAACAGAACAAGAACTAATAGCTAAGATAGGAAACGTATCTGCATTAGATGGATCAAGTTGTGATTTTAATTTTGATCAATCAAAAACCCTTGATATAGTTAGTGAACAAATAAGTGAACAAAGTATAAGTGCAATGCAATCATCTAAATTTGTCAGGGAGGTTACAAATAAACAATCATCTACTATTTCGCAAAAGAATGAGGGGATGGATTTGATGATGAGTGCTTCTTCATCATGTAGTTCTTGTATATTAGTTATAGGTGGTATAGCTGCTTCTGGATTTTTACCTTCTTTAATGGGTGGAGAAGAAGGGGAGGAAGGTGATATGTTTGGTGGTTTAAAGGAAATATTTGGTGGAGGAAAGAAAGGGAAAGGGGGAGGGAAAGGGGGGGGGAAAGGGAGAAGGAAAGGGAAAGGGAAAGGGAAAGGGACAAAGCAGGGTGGGGGTGGTGATGATGA
>MDTA01191160.1_pt1 | contig 17201 bp, 11 predicted proteins | sample 811151 | NCBI WGS metagenome assembly MDTA01 (sample SAMN05326648, study PRJNA326480) | marine metagenome | isolation source: seawater | place: Indian Ocean: South | collected 2010
CTGGTGTCCCAAATAAAGACAAAGTGGGAAAGGTCTCAGTGAATCAACTTGATGAGATTGTCAAGATGAAGTCAGCTGACCTAAATGCCCGTGACGATGAACATGCTCGGCGAATGATTGCCGGAACAGCCCGTAGTATGGGGATTACAGTCGAAGGTTGAATACCGGAAAAAACCTGTAATAATCGAGGGTTTTGAAGGTGAACTGTTCTGCTGTAATATCATTCTTTCGTCTTTGTTACTGTGAAACAGAACTGCAGCAGCATACAGAATTAGCCAACATGTCCATCTTAGATCTTCTTTAAACGGAAAATTTAAACCCCTAACGTCTCCAGTACAGAGGAATCCAAAAGTGCGACTCACCAAACGCATGAAAGCTGCTGTTGCCGCGAAACCGGCAGATGAATCGCCACTTCCACTCCCGGAAGCAGTCGAAACGCTTAAGAAGTTTCCGCCGACAAAATTTGATCAAACTGTTGAAATTCATATTCGTCTGGGTATCGATCCGAAGCAAGCTGATCAGATTGTGCGAGGATCCATTGTCCTACCGCATGGTATTGGAAAATCCAAACGTGTTGTTGTTTTTGCTAAAGGAAATCTTGCTGACGATGCAACAGCTGCTGGAGCAGAAGAAGTTGGTGGTGATGACCTCGCAAAAAAAATTAAAGGTGGTTGGACCGACTTTGATGTGTGCATTGCAGCACCTGACATGATGGGCCTTGTTGGTCCTCTTGGGAAAGTGCTGGGGCCACGAGGACTAATGCCAAGCCCACGTGCTGGAACTGTTACTGCTGAGATATCTAAAACTGTTAAAGAATACAAAGCTGGTAAAGTCGAATTTCGCAACGATCCGACCGGTATCATTCATGCCGCAGTCGGGAAAGCAAGTTTCGAGAGTGCTCAACTTGTTGACAACATTCATGCGTTTCTTGAACAGATTCGAAACATGCAGCCAAGCGCGATCCGGGGTCAGTACATTAAAACAGTCGCTATTTCTGCCACCATGTCGCCTGGCGTGATGGTAGCCGCTTAATTTTCGAACCCGAAACTGTAGCTTTTTATTTCAAACACAATTAACGCAAACACCAAAAGAAAACCATGAGCAAACTTGTCAAACAACTCATGATGGATGACCTTCAGTCTCGACTTCAGGGCGTTGGAGATGTATTCGTTGTGTCCCTTGGTCAACTTGACGCTCAGAAAACGACCACCCTGAGGCTTACCCTACGAAAAAAAAATATAAGTCTTCAGCTCATTAAGAACGCTCTTGCTAAGCGTGTTTTGGCTGAAACACCACTTGCGCCCGCTCTTGAAAACCTCAGTGGCATGCTAGCCCTCTGCTGGGGTGGCGAAGACGTTGTGGACTTGGCAAAGGAACTCAATCGCCTTGCAGAACTCGATGATTTTGAACAGCTTGAATGCCGTGGTGGCGCAATGGATGGTTCAAAACTCGAGCCTGACGATTTGAAAAAGGTTGCCAAATGGCCAAACAGAACTGAGCAACTTTCCATTTTGTCGGGCCAGATGTTATCGGCAGGTGCTACATTATCCGGACAACTCTTGGGTGCCGGAAGTTCGCTAGCTAGCCAGATAAAGAGCCGCATGGAGGAGCTGGAAAAGACAGGTGATGAGGTCACTGCGACGTAGCATCGTGAAAGCCGAGCAGTGAAAAACAAGTCGATTCGGGAAATTTCCAATAAAATAGTCAAGCCCAAAATTTTGGGACTAGTCATAGCGAAATTTCGTGGTAAGAAAAAAGACTTGAGATTTAGTTGGAAAGAGGTTTCCCTGAGTCTCAACAAATCGAGAACATGAAATCCATCTTTGGAGAAGGTTCCCGGCGACAACGTGACGGGAAAAACGAGTTAAACTACACATTTGAAAGTCTTTACGGCTAATTTCTTGAGTGAAAGGATCGCGATCAATGGCAACGGCTGAAGCAACAGAGTCAACCCGGGAATTTTCGTCAGATACGCAGGAACTCGGTGATCGCATCGTTGGCCTTACGTTGAAGGCAGCGAAAGAACTCTCTGATTACCTCGATGAAGTACACGGCATAAAGCCTGCTTCAGGTGGTGCTGTCATGGTAGCTGGTGGCGCTGCTGCTGGCGGAGAAGGTGGTGGAGACGCTGCCGCTGAAAAGACTGAGTTTGATGTGGTCCTAGAATCATTCGGTGACAATAAAATTAGTGTGATCAAAGTCGTTCGATCGGCAACCGGACTAGGCCTGAAGGAAGCAAAAGATCTTGTTGAAGGTGCTCCTGGTAAGGTTAAAGAAGGCATTTCGAAGGAAGACGCTGAAAAACTCCAGAAAGAGCTTGAAGAAGCTGGGGCTAAGGTATCTGTCAAGTAATTTCCTAGAAGTTTGTCCATTTTCTGGTGAGCCCATTGGCGGCTTGACTAGGAAACGGTATAGTATTTGCGTGCATGCCTTCTGTTTCGAACCCGCTCACTGCGGAATTCCTGTGTCCAGTAATTTGATCACACCTGATCACCAGTCGGTGTTTGTCCACTAACGTTCGACTCCGTTTGAATCACCAACTCAGTATTTGTGCTGAATGGTGTTTGAAACTTGTCCTGCCCCCAAAATAACCGTAGCCCAATTCGTTTCATGTTTTTCCTCTAAGGAGTGATTTGTCAATGGCAACTCGTGCTGTTCGCCGACTCCAACCCGCAGAAATTCGTCACTTTGGTAGCAATCGAAGCAGCCACGAGATGCCCGATTTGACGGAAATCCAAACTCGCTTCTTTGAGTCATTTCTGCAATACGACGTTCTGCCAGGCAAAAGAAAGGACCAGGGTATAGAAGGCGTCCTTCGGGAAATATTTCCGATCGAGAGCTACGATAAGAGCGTTCGCTTAGAGTATGTTCGGTACGATCTCGGAAAACCGCGATACGATCCAGACGAATGCCGACAACTTCGTCTCACCTACGGTCGTCCGCTCCGTGTCTGGCTTCGGCTCACCCGAGAGGAGCCAATCGAAGAAGAAGTGTATCTCGGTGATGTCCCAATCATGATGGGCGGCGGAGAATTTATCATCAATGGGGCTGAACGTGTTGTTGTAAGTCAACTGCACCGTTCTCCGGGTATAGACTTTGTTGCGGATACTGAATCAACCGATCGCAAAACGTATAATTGTCGAATAATTCCTGAACGAGGCAGTTGGATCGAACTCAACGTGTCAAAGAAAGACACGCTGCAGGTTCGGATTGATCAAAGTGGAAAATTTTCTGCGCTGACTCTGCTTCGGGCAATGGACCCTAAACTCAGCAGCGACTCCGACATCCTAAAGTTGTTCAACAAAACAAAAGTTGAAAAAGTTGCTGGAAGTCGTAGTGTCTCGAAACTTGAAGGCAAGACTGCCGCTGACGACATTGTTTACCCCAAGAGCAGTGACCGTGCGGGCGAAATTATCGTGGAAGCTGGCTGCACGATCACTCGGGATCAGTCTGAGCTAATCTGCTCCTCCGGCCTAAAGGCGGTGGAGTTGATGCCTACGAACAAAATGCCGCTTATTGAAAATAGTCTGCGAGAAGATGCGGATGAGGCCAAGAAAAGGACCTCAGTGGCTCCTAGCCATCAAGACGCGCTTATTCGTATTTACCAACGATTACGACCTGGTAATCCAGCAGCCCTGGAAAAAGCAACGACACTTTTTGACGAAAAGTTCCGTGACACGAATCGCTATCGTTTGGGTCGAGTGGGTAGATTTCGAATAAATAGAAAACTTGGTCTATCTGTTCCTGAAACAGAAATGACCCTTCGTGCTGATGACTTGATTGCTGCAATCCGCTACATGCTCGAGTTGATGAACAGTGAAAATGAAACAGTCGAAGTTGATGACATTGACCATCTGGGAAATCGACGATTGCGGACAATTGATGAACTCGCCAGTGACGAACTCCGTAAGGGATTCCTCAAACTCCGGAGAACTGTTCAGGAGCGAATGAGTCTCAAAGATGTTTCTGAGATGACGCCACGTTCGCTAATCAATCCCAAAAGCATCTCTGCAGCCATAGAATACTTTTTTGGTAGGGGAGAGCTTTCTCAGGTTGTTGACCAGACAAATCCTCTTTCGATGCTTACACACGAGCGACGCCTTTCAGCCCTTGGCCCAGGTGGTCTCAATAGGAAGCGGGCAGGGTTTGAGGTTCGTGACGTCCACATATCCCACTATGGGCGGATCTGTCCTATCGAAACCCCCGAAGGAACCAATATTGGTCTCATTTCCAGTTTAGCGATTTACTCCGGTGTCGACTCGTATGGATTTCTTGTTACTCCATACCGCAAAGTATCGAAGAGCAAACTTCTCGATGACGTGGTATGGCTACGGGCCGATGAGGAGCATGAGGCTTATCTGGCACCTGCGGATGTTCCCGTTGTTGATGGCAAAGTCCACGGAGAGACGATTGTTGCTCGATATCGAGGAGACTTCGTGCTCGTACCAGCTGAAAAGATTCAGTACATCGATGTTGCACCGAGTCAAATGGTTGGTGTATCAGCAGGGCTCATTCCATTCCTCGAGCATGATGACGCTAACCGTGCGTTAATGGGTTCAAACATGCAACGTCAGGCAGTTCCACTGCTTGTGACAGAGCCGCCAATCGTGGCAACGGGTATGGAGCGAGAGGTTGCCGCCAACTCTGGCTTGCTCGTTCGGGCCAACCGTAAGGGGACTGTCACCTACGTTGACGCAGATTCAATTGAAATAAATGAAACGGACACATACAAATTACGAAAATATGTTGGTCTGAATGAAAGAACCTGCCAAAATCAAAAGCCCATCGTTCAACTTGGTCAAAAGGTTGAGAAGAATGAAGTAATTGCTGACGGAGCCGCTACATTTAAAGGTGAATTGGCTCTTGGTCGCAATGTTCTTGTTGGCTTCATGTCGTGGGATGGGTTCAATTTCGAAGATGCCATCATTATTAGCGAAGAACTCGTTGAAGACGATGTATACACATCGATTCACATCGAAGAGTACGACATTGAAATTCGGGACACAAAACTCGGCCGAGAAGAATTTACCCGTGATATCCCAAATGTCGGCGAGCGAGCACTACACAATCTCGATGATGGCGGCATCGTACGAATAGGCACCTATGTCCGCCCTGGTGATATTCTTGTTGGGAAAGTTTCACCAAAGAGCAAAACAGAACTCACTCCGGAAGAAAAACTTCTTCACGCAATTTTTGGCCGAGCTGGCGAAGATGTAAAGAACGATTCACTTGAAGTTCCTTCTGGAGTAGAGGGCATCGTAATTGCCACAGAAAAATTTGCTCGGCAGATGATTCTTTCAGAAGAAGAGCGACGAGATTTTCAGAAACAACTTAAGGAAGTTGAAAGCGAAGGAAACCTTATGGTTGCTGAAGCCTTCGGCTTACTTGTTGCGGAAATTGAGAAGGTTTTACAGAAGCCGCTTGCTGCTGCCGACGGCAGCCCCCTCGTTCGAAACCAAGATCATAAAGTTGTTGCAGAACGAGCATCTGAGTTCTCTCTTGAAGGCCTTGATATCCGCTCGCCACAGAGAAAAGCCGAAATTGAAAAGCTCTACAAAGCGTTGTGGCCTGCTGTTGAAGAAGCCCTTGATGCGAAAGAGCGTCGCCTGAACAGCATGAAACGTGGCGATGAGCTACGGCCTGGAGTCCTGCAGATGGTCAAGGTTTATGTTGCTGCGAAGCGAGTTATATCTGTTGGTGACAAGATGGCGGGGCGGCATGGAAACAAGGGTGTTATCGCCAAGATTTTACCGAAGGAAGATATGCCATTTCTCGCTGACGGCACGCCTGTTCAGATTATGCTTAATCCACTTGGCGTTCCGAGTCGAATGAATGTTGGCCAGATCCTTGAAACACATCTTGGATGGGCAGGAAAGATGCTTGGATTCCAAGCTGTCACTCCTGTCTTTGATGGTGCAAGTGAAGAAGAGATTAACGCTGTTCTAGAGGATGCCAAACTTCCGAAGCATGGAAAAGCCAAGTTGTTTGATGGTCGCACGGGTGAGCCACTCGAGCAGGAAACAACTGTGGGATATATCTACATGCTGAAGTTACACCATCTCGTTGATGATAAGGTTCACGCCCGATCCACAGGTCCGTACTCACTTATCACTCAGCAGCCACTCGGTGGCAAAGCACGGTTTGGTGGACAGAGATTTGGCGAAATGGAAGTCTGGGCTCTAGAAGCGTATGGCGCTGCCTATATCCTGCAAGAACTTCTTACTGTCAAAAGCGATGACGTTGAGGGAAGAACCAAAATCTATGAAAGCATGGTCAAAGGTGAAAATACCCTCGAGGCTGGGACTCCCGCCAGCTTCGATGTGCTCACGAACGAAATTCGTGGTTTGGCTTTGAACATGCAATTAGAGAAACGTCGCATCTAATACTGAGAATTAACAAACGGCATTGTGAAATGCTTTTTGTTCACCTGTTATTGTCCCACAAAATTTTTAACACCACTAATTGACTATCCTTTGGAGAACTCTCCGTGAGCATCGGCGAAGCAACCTACGATCGCGTCAATGACTACTCAGCCGTAAAAATTAGCCTAGCTCGACCGCACGACATTCGTAGCTGGTCATTTGGCGAGGTAAAAAAACCTGAGACTATTAATTACCGTACATACCGTCCAGAAAAAGATGGGCTCATGTGCGAAAAAATCTTTGGCCCTGAGAAGGACTGGGAATGCTCGTGCGGAAAATACCGGGGCATGAAATACAAGGGGATGATTTGTGACCGATGCGGGGTGAAAGTTACTCACAGTCGCGTTCGCCGCAAACGAATGGGGCATATTGAACTTGCAGCCCCAATTGTTCACATCTGGTTCTTCAAGGCCATGCCAAGCCGTCTGGGCGCCTTGCTTGACATGAAGACCTCCAGTCTAGAGAAGGTAATCTACTTCCAGGACTATGTTGTCCTTGACCCTAAAGATACGCCTTTCAAGAAACAGCAGTTGCTATCTGAAGAGGAATGCCGTGCGGCTCGAGACGAGTATGGTGAGACAGCTTTTGAGGCTGAAATGGGTGCTGAAGCCGTACGAAAAATGCTCAATGATCTTGACCTTGTTGAGCTTTCAAAAGAACTCCGCACAGAACTCGAAGAAACAGGCTCCAAGCAGAAAGCCAAAGACCTTGTTAATCGATTAAAAATTGTCGAAGCGATTCGCGATAGTGAGAACAAACCAGAGTGGCTGGTGCTTGATGTCATTCCTGTCATTCCTCCAGATCTTCGTCCGCTCGTAATGCTTGATAGCGGCAATTTTGCTACGAGTGATCTCAACGACCTCTATCGACGAATAATCAATCGTAATAATCGATTGAAAAAGCTTGTTGACCTCAATGCTCCTGAAGTCATTATCCGCAATGAAAAAAGAATGCTGCAGCAATCTGTGGACGCACTATTTGACAATAACCGTTGTAAGCGGCCTGTTCTTGCCTCAAGTAATCGGCCACTGAAGAGCCTTACTGACATGATCAAAGGCAAGCAGGGCCGCTTTCGTGAAAATCTTCTCGGAAAGCGAGTGGATTACTCCGCTCGAAGTGTCATTGTTGTCGGCCCACGGCTTCGCCTGCATCAGTGCGGGCTTCCAAAGAAGATTGCTCTCGAGTTATATCAGCCATTTATTATCAGGCGTCTCAAAGACCTTGGTCATGCTGATACGATTAAGAGTGCCAAAAAGATGCTCGAACGTAAGGATGCCGAGGTTTGGGATATCCTCGAAGAGGTCATTCACAACCATCCTGTTCTCCTGAATCGAGCTCCTACGCTTCACAGAATGGGCATTCAGGCTTTTGAGCCTGTTCTCGTTGAAGGAAATGCTATCAAACTGCATCCTCTCGTTTGCAAAGGATTCAATGCCGACTTTGATGGAGACCAGATGGCGGTCCATCTTCCACTTTCTATTGAAGCACAGGTGGAAGCACACACCCTGATGCTTGCCACAAATAATATTTTCAGCCCGTCCAATGGCGCCCCGATTATCTCGCCGTCGCAGGACGTTGTGATGGGATGTTACTACCTGACCATGTCAATGGCTGGCCGTCGCGGTGAAGGAATGGTCTTTCGGAGTTTTGCAGAAGTTGAGATGGCGCATTCTCTCGGCAAGGTCGACACGCATGCGATCATCAAAGTCAAATTACCGGAACACCGCAGTGAAATTAACGAAAAAGGTGCTGTCGGTGAATCTGGAGCGATTGCAGAGACAACTGCTGGCCGCGTTCTCTTCAACTCGATTCTTCCCGAAAGCATGCTCTTCTACAACTTACCAATGCGTTCGAGTGAATTAGCAAAGGTAATTTCTGATTGCTATCAACTGCTCGGAAGACGTCACACTATCGATCTTTTGGACAACATGAATCGTGTGGGCTTTAGCTGGAGCACGAATAGCGGGCTTTCCTTTGCGACTGATGACCTCATCACTCCTGATAATAAGCCTGAGATTCTCAATACTGCTGACAAGCAGGTTAAGAAAATTGCCAAACTTTATGCACGTGGTGTCATCACTGACGGAGAGCGATACAACCAGGTTCTCGATACGTGGACCCATGTTCGTGAACAGATCACGAAAGAAATGATGGATGACCTGAAGCAAGACACAGGTTCCAGCAATCGATATTCGGGCTACGTAAATCCGATCTATCTCATGGCTCATTCGGGTGCTCGAGGTGGTGTTGAACAGATTCGTCAACTGGCTGGCATGCGAGGACTGATGGCAAAGCCGTCTGGCAAGATCATTGAGACTCCCATTAAAGCAAACTTCCGAGAAGGTCTTACCGTTCTCGAATACTTCAGTTCTACTCACGGAGCCCGAAAAGGGCTGGCTGACACTGCTTTGAAAACTGCTGATTCAGGGTATCTCACGAGAAAGCTAGCTGACGTCGCTCAAAACGTTGTCGTCACAATGCATGACTGTGGAACAACTCAGGGTATTGAGAAAACTGTTATCTATCGTGGCGAAAAGGTGGAAGTCAATCTTGCTGATAGTATCCGCGGTCGAGTAAGTCGAACCAATATCACCAATCCCATCACCGATGAAGTTGTTGTAGAAGAAGACCAACTCATCACGCCTAAATTGGCACGCGAGATCGAGGCTCTAGGACTTGAGAAAATTCAGGTTCGTAGCCCACTTACCTGCGAGGCACCATTAGGTGTTTGCCGCCTCTGCTATGGTATGGATCTATCAACAGGATCATTGGTTGAAGAGGGCATGGCTGTTGGGATTATTGGTGCCCAGAGTATCGGCGAGCCTGGTACACAACTCACGATGAGAACATTCCACATCGGTGGAGTTGGACAACGCGACGTCGAAGAAAATGAATACAAATCGAAACACGTAGGTACTGCCAAATTCACTCGCCTCCGAACTGTTGAGAATGAAGAAGGTGAACAGATTGTCCTTGCCCGGAACGGTGAGATCGCGATCCTGAACGACAAGGGTCGAGAAATTGACAAGTTTGATATTCCTGCTGGAGCAATACTTAAGGTCGCCGAAAACGACAAGGTAAAACCGGGCACAGTGCTTGTGCAATGGGATCCACACTCAATTCCTATTCTTTCGGAGGTGGCAGGTAAGGTTCGTTATGAAGATGTTGTCGACGGCGAAACCCTACGGGTAGAAAAAGATCCAAGTGGTCATATTCGTCGGATGATTATGGAGCATAAGGGTGTCTATCACCCACAAGTTGTTCTTGAAGATGAATCAGGAAAGATTCTTGATTTCTACTATCTTCCCGAAAAGGCCTATATCGAAGTCTCGCCAGGTGAAAGTGTTCGCGCGGGGCATATCCTCGCCAAAACGCCTCGTGAAGCAAGCGGTACCCAAGACATTACTGGTGGCCTACCGAGAGTAACTGAAATTTTTGAAGCGAGAAAGCCAAAAGACCCTGCCATCATGGCTGAAATTGATGGGAAGGTTGAAGTCAGTGGTGAAAAACGACGGGGCAAGCGAACGATCATAGTTCGAAACGAAAGTGGTGTTGAACGAGAACATTTGATCACCCACGGCAAGCATATGCGAGTGCATGCTGGAGACATTGTTCGAGCGGGTGAAGCGCTTGTTGACGGACCTTTGGTTCCACATGACATTCTTCGAATTTCTGGTGAAGAAGAAGTCCAGAGATACCTTGTTCGCGAAATTCAAAATGTCTATCGCAGTCAACGTGTTGAAATTGATGATAAGCATATTGAAATAATTGTTTCGCAGATGCTCCGGAAGGTGAAAATTGACACTGTGGGAGACACGAAATTATTGCCCGGCAGCATGCTTGATAAGCATGAGTTTAGGCAGGCAAATGAGCAGATTGCTGAATGCCTGCGTGTAACTGACAAGGGCGACAGTGAATTTGAGGTTGGTGCGATTGTGCCGAAAGACATTCTCGCTCAGAACAATGAATCAATTGAAGCTCTTGGCGGCACTCCAGCAAAGGGAATCAAGCCAAAACCTGCCACAGCGAGCACCCAGCTACTGGGTATTACAAAGGCCAGCGTACAGAGCTCCAGTTTTATCTCGGCAGCTAGCTTCCAAGAAACTACGAAAGTTTTGACTGAAGCTGCACTTGCTGGTCGAGTGGATAATTTAGTCGGACTGAAGGAAAACGTTATTCTGGGTCATTTGATTCCTGCAGGGACTGGCTTCAATACCTTCCAAACTTCAGAAGTGCGGGTTCGCCCTGAGGCACTTGAAGCGTTACGGATTGATCGAGAAGATCTTTTAGCGCGTGATTTCCCACTTTTAGAGGCTGCTGAACAAACTGAGGAAGAGATTGCAGCAGGATCCGAAGGCCTGACAAATAGTGGAAGCACGACTGTCGGAGGTATCCCTGAAAGTTCCAGCAACACTGATAGCCTCGGCGAAAGCCTCTAACGAGAGACATCAATACTGTAATAGTTTCAGAACCCGAATGATTCGATTGTTAAATCAATCGAGTCATAGTTCTCTGCAGTGACAAATGAGTGATTTACTGAACAGCGAGTCGGTACGAATTCGAACGTTCTGACGAAGATGGCCTTCTCGGGTTGAAGTCGGCCACGACACGGAAAAAACCTTCCTGTAATTCGTAACCAAATTCCGTGCCACATGAATCATTCAGCATCTGATGTTGTAAAAATAAAATTACATACTCTTCTCAATGCTGTATGGAACGCATGTGTAGTAGCTAATGAGTCTACTGCCGACCCAGAAGCAGTTCGTCACCTAAGAGTCTCCTCACGAAGAGCACTCGTTGCACTGTCTACGTTCGCCCCCCTCCTACCGAAAGCAGTCGTTTCTACTTTCAAAAAAAAGCTTCGTGATTTGAGGCAGGCTGCTGGAATGACCCGAGACTATGACGTTTTATGTGATAGATTGCGTCAACATATTCCTCTGCGGAGCGACCTGCATATCGCTAATGATTCATTTGTGGAAAGAGTTTTGCAATTGACAGTAAAGCAACAAGATCAAAATCGAGAATCTCTTGATACCATGTATTCTGAACTCGTTTCTTGGGAGTGGCCATTACGGGTTGCCGCTCTCAAAGACCAAGTACAAACAAAAAATGTCGGTTATCTCAAATTTGTACGCAAGCACATAAGAAAGCCGTACAAAACTTTTTCCAAATTTTCCAACTCAACTAAGAAAAATCCTAAACAGCTTCACAGCCTGCGAATCGCAGGAAAAAAACTTCGCTATGCTTTAGAACTTATGCCGAATGAAGACACGAACTGTTCTCTTGAGAAATGCAGAACTAGCCTCAAGAAAATCCAAAAAAAACTTGGTAACTTCACCGACCATACAGCGGCTTCAGAGATTTTGAATCAACTTTCGAAAGAACCTGTAACTGACGACATATTAAATGTGATTCACAATATGCAACAGGAGGAGCAGGAACTCGCAAATTTGTCATGCACTGTTTTTTTGGGTTGGTGGACGAGAAAGCGCCGACACTCGATCTCCAAAAGTTTAAAAGAGGCTCTTGATAATGAATAATCGAAACACTCGAAATCCAGAACACGCTGAACAAAGTTCGAAGCTTTTGCAACGTCTCATTAACTCAACTGGCATCCAAATCAGCATTGGCATTGGTGCAGCACTTCTTCTTTGGGCCTGTTGCCGACTTGTAATACCAACAAAAAAAACACTCACACAAACATCTAACAGCAGCCCCATTGCTGCTGTACAGAAGGCACCGCAGGCACAGATTACCCCTGCTGGCTTTGAAAAAACTAAGGTTGCGAGTAGCCCATCTCCTGGCACCACTCCAGAAGGAATGGTTTGGGTTCCAGGCGGAACTTTTTCAATGGGATGTCAAGACCCCCGGGGAATACCGTACGGTGGAGACAAGCCGATGGCTGATGCTCGGCCTATTCATTCTGTAACCGTAGATGGATTCTGGATTGATACTACAGAGGTAACCAATGAGGAATTCAACAAATTTGTTGAGGCTACAGATTATGTAACGATTGCAGAGATACCACCTCGACCTGAAGATTTCCCCGGTGCCCCACCGGAAAATCTTGTTGCTGGGTCGATTGTATTTACGCCACCAGAACGACCTGTTCCCTTATCGAACCATCTTCAATGGTGGGCATATGTCCCGGGAGCAGACTGGCGCCATCCTCTTGGACCCGAATCGACAATAGAGGGTAAAGAAAACTTTCCTGTCGTTCATGTTGCCTTTGAAGATGCCGTTGCTTATGCCAAATGGGCTGGAAAACGTCTGCCGACTGAGGCGGAGTGGGAATTTGCATCACGTGGGGGCATTACTGGAAACGTTTATCCTTGGGGCAATGAATTCCGTCCAAAAGAAAAATGGATGGCAAACACATGGCAAGGCCAGTTTCCCAGTCAGAACACTGCCGAGGATGGCTTTGCTGGAATTGCACCAGTCGGTCAGTACCCTCCCAACAAATACGGTTTGTATGACGTATCTGGTAATGTTTGGGAATGGTGTGCTGACTGGTATCGTCCAGACACTTATCAGAAACAGAAAAGTGGTGAGTCTTCTACAGTCAATCCAACTGGACCAGATACAAGCTTTGACCCGCAGGAACCGGGTGTAGAAAAACGTATTCAGCGAGGTGGTTCCTTTCTATGCACTGACCAGTACTGCTCACGTTATATTCTTGGAACTCGAGGAAAAGGTGAGGTTTCGAGCGGGTGTAATCATATAGGCTTTCGCTGTGTTCAAGACCCGAAGTAAAGCACCTCTTTTCATTCAAATTGAAAAAGACTTTTCAGGGTGACTCGTTAGGTTTGTTTAAATAGTTCTCTGAGCAATGGAAGTGACCTGGTGTTGACCACATCTCGCGCTTCTAAACCCGCCCTTCTTGCCTGCAAGATGCCGCATCGCATCACATCAAGCCCAGCAGTTGAATGAGCGTCTGTCGATATAGCGAGCTTTACTCCGGCCTCCTTGGCTGCAGCAGAAAGACGGTCATCAAGATCGAGTCGCCAAGGGTTCGCATTGATCTCGAGGCATGTATTACTTTCTGCAGCTGCATCAATGATAGCTTGGAAGTCGACCTTGTAAGCGGGACGCCGATTAATCAGGCGACCAGTTGGGTGACCTATGCAATGAACATGAGGGTGATATATCGCATCTAAAATGCGACCTGTGATTTGTTCTTGAGACTGCTGCTGACCATAATGCAGGCTCGCAACAACCCAATCTGCATGTGCAAGTACTTCTTCTGGTAAATCGAGTCCCCCTTTCTCCAGAATATCAACTTCGATTCCTTTCAGAATAACAAGCGGCTGTGATTCATCTTGTGCTAAAGATTCATTTAATTGATCAATCTCTTCCCACTGCTTAAAAAGCCTTTTTTTATCGAGCCCTCGAGCCATTGTTACTCTTTTACTATGGTCTGTAATTGCGATATACATCAGTCCTCGATCCATAGCTGCTGCTACCATTTCAGCCAGCGTCGCCTCACCGTCTGTCGCAGTCGTATGCATATGAAGATCACCACGTATATCTGCAAGCGTAATCAGTTTTGGAAGCTCAGCCTTTTCAGATAATTCAAATTCGCCACGATCTTCACGTAGTTCCGGGGGAATCCATTCGAGACCTACGGCTGCATAAACATCTTTCTCACTTTTTCCAGCAAGGATCTTTCCATCAGTTTTATTCAGTTCTGTTACACCATACTCATTAATGGAAAATCCGAGTTTTTTAGCTCGACTCCGTAATTTAACGTTGTGTTCCTTTGATCCCGTGAAGTACTGCCATGCGGCACCAAATGATTGTTTTTCTACAACACGCATATCAACCTGAATCCCATGCGGGCCTCGGATACTTGTTTTGCTATCTCCTTGCACAATCACATCATCTGTGTGTTCCCACGCAAGAAAATGATCCATTACCTCTTTTGCCTGATCACTCTCAACGAGAAGATCCAGATCTCCAACAGTCTCTTTCCCGCGACGCCAGCTTCCTGCTGCCTCAATTCGATGAACTGAATCCGACTTTTTCATCCATTGAATCAAAAGGGAAATAATCTGGTCTGCCTCATCCCAAAGTACTCTTGAGTTGTCTGGATTCTGAGCAAAAGCAATATTTGAGAGGATCGCTTGCTCGGTTTTTTTACCAAACCCTTTGAGAAGGCTGACTTTACCCTCTTGGCAGGCTGCCTCTAAATCTTCAAGCGACTCGAGCTGAAGTGCCGTCATCAACAATTTTACCTTTTTCGGGCCAAGACCTGGCACGCGCATTAGATCAAAAACAACGTTGGGGACCTCTTCTTCCAACTGTTTAAGCATTGGTAACTGGCCGCTGTCTAACAACGTTTCCAGTTTTTCAGCAAGATCTTTGCCGATACCATCAAAATCAAGGAAAGAGCGATCGTTCGCTTCGCGGATGGCTGTCAGCGGCTCAACTATTCCGAGGACTAATCGGGCTGCATTCCTGTAGGCCCGAACGCGGAAGATATTACTCCCCTGATACTCCAGTAGATCAGCTACATGGTCGAAAATCGACGCAATCTCTGCATTTGTCACGATGAAGGCTACTGAGCGGTTTTTGGTAGGGCTGCAGTCGGATACGTCGACTGCCACCCTTGAGCATATTCGCCGGAAGGCACTTTCGTGAATGCTGGTTGCCAAGAATTTTGATTTTCCAACTTCTGCGGCTGGAATGGTGTTTTCTGGCTTACTGGCTTCCACGACGTGGTGTGACCAGTGGGCTCTAGAAGTTTTGGAAATGCTCTAGTAGATGTTGTTGGTCCATTACCAGGGAGCACCGGCATGTCACTATTACCTCTTAGCGGTGTTCCGTATGAGTTTCGGATATTACTCGTTGAACTGCTCGATGCTGGCGGAATTGGTCGCAATGATGGTGAAGGAACAATTGTCTGAGAATTATCTTGTTGTGGCGATGATGGCTGGCCGTAACCATTGCCCACAGTATTACCCTTCCCTGATACATCGGGAGTAGCCGGAAGAGTTGCACCTGGATTGAGCGACTGCAGAGCACTTGAACCTTGGGATAACTCAGGAATTGGTTTGAGCGAGGGTGCCGGAGTTAATGTCGGTGGATTTGTCGGTTGTGGCTGGACCAAATTTTGTTGCGTCGGAGCATAGTTCCCACTCTGTGGCACTATTTGTTGCTGGTATGTACTACTGGGAGCCGCTGGCGGCAAAACTGGTTGTTGGGTCGGCACTGATGGCGACGCTGCCGTTCCAGAAGCACCCCAGGCTTGTGGAGTTGTTTGAGACGGAGTCGCGAAAGGACTAGCAGCAACGCCAGCTGGTCCAGGAACAGTACCTACAGTAGCTGTCGTGCCTGCACCCGGCTGTACCTGAACATACTTAGTGGTGTAGACAGCCCGATATTGTGTGACGGGAACACTTACTGCCTTTTGAACGTAGTTTGTCACTTGCTCCATGCATTCAACCGGACAACCTGTGCACGGATCAATCTCACATGAGGGTCGATAGCATGTTACTGGCACACATTGATATTGAGTCTGGTACGTTGTTTCTGGGACATAACTAACCTGTTGCGTAGGAACCATAACCGGCTGAGGTGGAGGTGCTGGAACTACAGCTGGTGCAACAACAGGTGTTACAGGTGGAGGTGCTGGAACTGGTGCAACGGCATAAGCCGGAACCGCCGTCTTGAAGCAACCACACCCTGAAAAAAGTCCGGAAAGGCAACATTGTGCTTGAACAGAAGCTTGATTACCGATCAATATTCCGGTGAGAAAAAACACTGCTTTAAAAACATGCGGCAAACGCATCACTCTCTCCTTAGGACTGAAGTGACAGGCTGGACAAATAACCTTTTAATCCTGTCAACACTCTTACCCTAGGTTGCGATCACGAACTGCCGCTCCATAAAAATATCGTTTTGTTTGCTAAATTTTCTCATCTACGATGGCATATTTGATATTTCCGGTGTTATCGATACAAACAGATAGCTTCGCCCCTCTTAAACTTCTACCGTGATATTTTCAAAGCCTTATCCTGCATAGGTTTTTATTCGAGACTGTCTTTCATAATGGTCATAAAGTTCAAAAAATGCCTCTCTGAAATTCCCGGAATTTCGCTGAAGAACATCGTGAAGCATTGCTCGACTAAATTTAATGTTCTTTGATCTCGACGATTTAGCCATAAGCTTATGAACTAGCTGGTGAAATGTTTTGGCGTCTGCTTCCATATGCAGGAGAACAGGCCAACGATTCCACCACGGCACCTCATGCACGGTTAGAATGACACAAACACCACGGAAGTCTGCAATTTGACATAGAAACCACCCGAGAAAACCAAGTAGTTCCCAACTATCTATCGCAACAAGGCTCTGTTTTGGGTGGATTGTGGAGAATAATCTTATAACCCCTATTACATCAAGCCAAGAACTGATCCGAAGACAATGAACATTCAGCCCTTGCCTTTTTGCAATAGAAACAAGATGACTAAGTATGGTTGATTTCCCACTGCCATGCGGACCACAAATAATGGCACGATTGTCTATGCTGCAAAGCCTCAAAAGCAAAGAACTCAGAGATGTACTTGTCGACAACCAAGGTATTGCGCCTGGTCGGATAAAACGTGTGGAAAATGGATTCTGGAAGACTAACGTACTCATTTACTTATCGGCGTTGGCTGGTAGCCGGACTATCGGAACACTTCCTAGGAAAAAAATATGCTCCGAGACAAAATCTCGACCACTTCGGAAAAAGATTCGAATACGGACACACCACCTTATTTTTACAATAATTCCCTCGTA
>MDTA01155625.1_pt1 | contig 17197 bp, 16 predicted proteins | sample 811151 | NCBI WGS metagenome assembly MDTA01 (sample SAMN05326648, study PRJNA326480) | marine metagenome | isolation source: seawater | place: Indian Ocean: South | collected 2010
CCTTTTAGAGCATCTAAAATAGTGTTGGTAATTGTATCAAAAGTTCGCTCTGCATCAGCTTTGCTTTGATTTAAAGAACCCGCTAACTTAGCGACTAATTGTTTTTTGTTCATTTTAGCTCCGGTTTTAAAGGTTATTTACATAGTTAACAAAATCCCCATTAAATCAAGCTTTTTTTTAGTATAAAAAATAGGTTTATACACAAGATATTGTGTCTTAAAAAAACCTTGATTTTATTGACTTTTTTAACTTATATTTTTTCTTTAAAATAAACCTAAATCCTTAAGATCGTTAAAAGTTGCAAAAAACATGAGAAATAAAAGTAAAAACATTCCGATTCGGAAAAAACCTTCTTGGGTTTTTTGACTTAAAGGACGGCCTAAAATTTTTTCAAATCCATAAAACATTAAATGTCCGCCATCTAGTAATGGTATTGGAAACAAATTTATTAAACCCAGACTTATTGAGATATATGCCATAATACTAAGAAATGGGATAAATCCGATTTCAGCCACCTGGCCAGTAATTTTTGCTATTCTTATTGGTCCACCCAATTGAGAGCTATCCCCTTTTCCTTGAAAAATAGAAAAAAGATATTTTAAAGTTGAAGTTGATACAAAATATACCTCTTGAGCTGAGTAAAATATTGCTTTGGCTGGTCCTAACTTTTTATGATTAACCTCATTATTAAAGGGGGCTAATCTAATTCCAACAACTCTTTTTTTAATTTTATTCCCCAGATTATCGCTACTTTCAACAATTTTTGGTTTCACTTTTAAAAAGATTTTTTTATCATATCTTGAAACTTCAAAACTTATAAATTCTTCTGTAGACATCATAATTAGTTTAGAAACATCTAAAATACTTTTTATTTTTTTGTCATTTATAGAGAGAATAATATCATTTTTTTTAAGGCCAGATGTATAAGCGGGACTTTCAATCTCAACTTCATCAATAACTGCTGGGGTAAAGTCTTTACCTGAAAACATGAAAATAAAGGAAAAGATAATAATTGCTAGTAAAAAATTTGCTATTGGACCTGCGGCAACTATTATGGCTCTTTGATATAAAGGTTTTAATATAAAAAGTTTTTTTCTTTCTTCTTCGTTATATTTTTTCAGAACTTCTTGTTGATCAGTTTGAGAAAAGACGTTTCTATCTCCAAAAAATTTTACATATCCACCTAATGGAATCCAGCAAATTTTCCATCTAGTCCCAGATTTATCATTCCAACCAAATATTTCTTTGCCAAAACCTATGGAAAAATCTGTAACACCAACTCCATATTTTTTTGCAAAATAGTAGTGTCCATACTCATGTATAAATACTACTACGATTATTAAAATAATAAATGGTATTATAAAGTTTAACATCAAATCATATTAATCATTTTATTTAATTTTCCAAGTAGCTATTGGTAAAAACGTTGCGAAAATAAATGAAAAAAAAAGTAGTGATTGCGACATAAAATCAGGAAATAACTCTTTTGGAAGAAAAATACCTATTAACAAAGACTTTGAAAAGTCTGGAGTTGGAAATAAAAGAAATCCAAAAAATAAACCAATGATTATTGAAATATAAGCCGTTTTTTCTGTTATATTTTTATTATAAAAACTATAAAATATTGTTAAAACAAATGCACAACAAAATAGATCTGCCAATAAAAATAAATATAAGACACTAAAACCTTTTGAGGCAGTTATGAATACAATAATTGAAAGCACAAGTATAAAATATTTTGAAATTGTCAAATAATTTTTTTTTTCACCTAAGTTAAATGTCGCTTTAAAATCTACTAGTATCAAGCTTGAAATAGCGTTAACCAAAGTATCTACTGTGCTTATGGTTAATGAAACACCGAGAATAATAACAACTAATGATAAAAATTCTTTTTGGTCTTTAAGCAATAAAGTAAAAAAACCTAAATCTGGTAAAATCTTTGAATTAACAGAAATAGCGACTAGTCCAGAGAATCCAAAAAACAAAACGATAGGAATAATAAAAAAAAATGCAAACAATAAACTTCGCTTTAATATTTTATAATTTTTTGCTGCATATACCCTCTGCCAATTACCTTGATGAAATAAATTAGTTGCTGCGACAGCAATAAAAAAAATTAAAAATGCAGTATAATTAGGTAAGTATTTTGTGCTTAATAATTGAGGGTTTTTTTCTTTAATATAAGAAATAGAAAATTGTTCTCCCGAAAATGTTTTTAAATAAAAAGCTGATATTAATAACAGAATAAGAATAATAATCATTTGAATATTATCTGTAAAAATTGAAGCTCTTAAACCTCCATAAAGTGTATAAACTAAAGTACATGCCAATACTATAAAAGCCGTTATCCATAGTTCTGTACCTGAGATATAGTTTATTAAAATTGCTACTGCAGTTACTTCAGCACATAAAAAAACAAACAAATAAAAAACTGTCATTAAAAGTATAAGTTTAAATAAGCTTTTACTAAATTTTTTTCTTAAAAATTCAATTAATGTTGAGCCTCTTGGAAATTCTTTTCTAATTTTTTTTCCAAGGAAAATTAGAAAAATCATTGGAAAAGCTGTTCCGAGCGCGTAGCCTATAACAGCGCCTATACCACCCCATGTTGCTGCTGATGCTGGACCGAACAAAATCCACGCTCCTAGTGCTGAAGCTATTAAACTAGTACTTAACGAAAAAAAACCAATATTTCTATTTGCAGTTAAATAATTATTAATACCTTGATACTTTTTTGAATAAATTAATCCAATTAAAGTAAAAACTAAGCATATAGAAATTATTATTATCAACGATGTTGATTGATTTATGAAGTTTGTTTTATCCATTATTCTCCCTTTCTGAATTACCGGACAGGTTATAAGGGTATATTCTCAGTCATTAAGACACCCCTTAACTTTATTATAGTTGAAATAAAAAATATATCTAGTTAAAATATTTAATGCCAACTTATTCCGTTAACACTTCAAATTTAAGATTAAAAAAAAATCAAAAAAAAAGAATTGCAAAAGGTATTACTGATATACACAGCAAAATTACAGGGGCGAATAACTACTTTGCACAAGTGCTTTTTAATGAAACAAAAAAAAATGATCATTTTATGGGTGGGAAAATTATAAAAGAACCTCAAATTTATCTAAATGGACAAATAAGAGCTGGTCGCACAAAAGAAATTAAAGATAAGCTTATAGATAAAATTAAAAAATTATTATCTAAAGAGGGAAATATAGACCAATCAAATGTATGGGTTTATATTATTGACTTGGAACCTTCTCAAATGGTCGAATATGGAGAGGTTCTACCCATTTCAGGCCAAGAAAAAATTTGGTTTGAAAATTTACCAGAAGAATTAAAACAAAAACTTAGTAATTTAGAAAAATAAGTTCAAAAGCAAACTAAATGTTCTATGTGAATTGGTTTTCTTATTCCAAATTTATCCTTAATTTTATGTCGATGTAAATGATGAGAATGAACAAATACTGGTAAAATAAAGTCTTTATTTGTTTTTAATGAGTATACAAAACTTGAGCCTCTAAATTTCTTATCTACGATATCAAATTTTAAGTTGCTTGTATCATCATGATGAAGATCTTCTGGTTGTAACAACAATTTCACCTTAGCTCCTATATCAAAAGGTCTAACAAAATTGCCTGTAATTGTACCTAGCTCATCGTTTTCTAAACTTTTTGGGCTAGTAACTGTTGCGGGTATTAATACTCCTCTATTTAAGAATTTAACGATCTCTATTGAATTTGGAAGGTGATAAACATTGTATGGATTATCGAATTGCTTTAGTTGTTTATTCAGAAGAATTCCACATTTATCGCCTAAATAAAAGGCCTCATATGAGTCATGAGTAACTATGATTGTAGTTATTTTTAGATCTTTAATTAATGTCTTTAATTTTCTTTGTATTTCTTCTTTAAAGCTTTGATCTATATTTGATAAAGGTTCATCTAATAAAAGTAAATCTGGTTCAGAACATAATGATCTAGCCAATGATGCTCTTTGTGCCTCTCCAGCACTAATTTGATGCGGATATTTATTTAGAATTTGATCAATGTCTAAGAATTTTGTAATTTCTTTAATGTCTATTTTTTTAGATTTATCATTTGTAATACCAAGCATAATATTCTTTAGGACAGTATGATGAGGAAACAAACAGTTTTCTTGAAAAGAAAGAGCGATTTTTCTTTTTTCTGGCTCAACAAAAATTTTATCTGACGACAAAATTTTATTTTTAAGAATAACTTCGCCTTTATTCAATTTTTCTAAGCCTGCTATAGTCCTAAGTATTGTTGTTTTGCCTATTCCCGAGGGTCCTAACAGACAAATTATATCACCCTGATTTTCTACCTTTAAGGATAAATTATTAATTTTTTCTTTTCCACCTACTTGAAAAGATGCATTATTTATTTCAAAAAAACTATTCATCAGTATCTCTTAAGATATATTTTGAACTAAGTAAAATAAAGAAACTTGCGATAATTATAAGAAATAATGAAGGCGCTGCTGCAGCTTCAAGAAGGTCTTCAGATGCATAAATATATGCTGTTGTAGCAAATGTTTCAAAGTTAAAGGGTCGTAAAATTAATGTTATTGGAAGTTCTCTAACAATTTCTAAAGAAATTAAAATACTTACAAATACAATAGATCTTTTTAAATAAGGTAAATGAATATTTAAAAAAGTTTTTATTTTTGAATAACCTAGTAAATATGCACTTTCATCAACTGAAATATTAATTTTTTCGTAGCCAGACTTAATTCCATTGCAAGCTAATGAATAAAATCTAATAAAGTATACGATTATAAGCCCAAGTATTGATCCAAAAAATATTTTTTTAATAGATTCAAAGCCAAAAACTTTTATTAGATTATCGTCAAACCATGCAACAAAAGTAATGAATGCTAAAGCTAAAATAACTCCTGGAATGGCATAACCAGATATAGACAATGTTGTAAGTGTATTTAAACTTTTGCTATTTGTAACTCTACCACCATAATTAGATATGAAAGAAAGTACAATTAATGTGACACTTGAAAGAATTACTAAATATAAAGTATTGTATAAAAGTTTTAAAATATCTAGGTCAACAAAATTATCCGGATATAATATTGTCCAATAAAGCATTTGACTAAACGGAAATACGAAACTAATAAAAAAGATAATAAAACAAAATAGAAAAGCAAAAAAATTTTTTTCTTTTTTTAACCTAATTTTTTCTTTTTTTTTAAAACCTCCCGAGCTATTTAGATGATATTTGGCTTTTTTTCTTGATAAGTTTTCTAAGATAAATAATACAAAAATAAACAATAACAAAAAAAAAGATAATCGATTTGAAAAAGCAAGGTCATCAAAAGTTATCCATGAATTATAGATTCCTGTTGTGAGTGTATTTATAGAAAAAAAATCTACGGCACCAAACTCAGCAAGCGTTTCCATTGACACCAATGATAAACCCGCAACAATAGCAGGCCTAGCTGATGGAAGTATTATTGAAAAAAAAGATTTAATTTTTGAAAATCCAAGGTTTTTACCTAAATCAATTAAATTTTGAGATTGATAAAGAAATGATGCTCTTGCCAAAATATAAACATAGGCGAATAGCGAAAATGAAAGCGATAATATTGCCCCTAACATACCATCAAATTTAGGAATTGATCTATTATAGTCAGCATCTCCGAATAAATTTTTTAAAATTGAATATGCTGTCCCATAATTTTCAAAAAAAGCTGTTAAAGAATACGCATAAATATAAGGGGGAACAGCAAATGATAATATCAAGGTCCACTTAAAAAAATTACTTCCAGTAAAATTATAAAATGATACTAAGTATGCGGTTCCAGTACCAATAAAAAAAGTCAATATTAACACACCTGTTAATAAAATAATTGAATTTGAAATATACTCTAATAAAAAGGTATTTTTTAAAATTATATAATAATCACTTGTTTCTTGAAAAAAACTTATGCCAACTGTTATTATTGGAATTAAAACTATAGATGAAATTAGAAAAGATGAAATATACCAAAAATTTATTTTTTTCATATTATAATCCGCCTTATAATCGTAAAAAAAAACGTCCACGATAACAAAGTACCGTGGACGATTAATTAAGAAATTTAGAATTCAAAAACTTTAAGGATGTGCGGAACCTCCTCAGTGTCGATTTCAGATAAATTTCTTTTATTTATTCTGTCGTTAATTTTTTTACACTCAGAGGCACATGCTGGGCACGGCTCTGCTGATTTATTATAATTAATTTCAGAGATAAATTCTTTTTTATCTTTCATGTTTATTTCCAACCAGCTGCTGTCATTACTTCTAATGCATCTGCTTGTTTTGCTCCATAGCTTGAAACTTTTGTTTTAAGATCTTGTTTAAAGTCTAAACCAATATTATTTACTACTAATGGATTTGCTGAAACACCAGGGATCATTGGAAACTCAAACGTATTATTAACAAAATGCTCTTGAGACTCTCTTGTTAGTAAAAATTCTACAAGTTTAATTGCATTTGCTTTATTTGGAGCTCCTTTAACCAACGCTGCACAACTTATATTCATGTGTGTGCCTCTATCATTTTGATTAGGGAAAAAAGCTTTTACTTTTTTTGCAGCGGCTTGTTGCTCTGCTCCTTTTTTTCCAGATAACATAAGTGCTAAATAATATGTATTAGCGACGGCAATATCAGCTTCACCTGCTGCAACTGCCATAATTTGAGCCCTGTCATTACCTTTAGGCGTTCTTGCCATGTTAGCAACAACTCCTTTTGCCCATTCTGCAGTAGCTGCCTTTCCATTATTTTTAACTAAAGAAGCAACTAGGGATTTATTGTATATGTTGCTTGATTTTCTTATAACAAGTCTACCTTTCCATTTAGGATCAGCTAAACTTTCATAAGTTAAACCAGATAATTCTGCGCCACTAACTCTCTCAGGCGCATAGTAAACTATTCTTGCTCTTTTTGCGATACCTGTCCAATGTGATGTTCTAAAGTTTGCGGGCACAGCAGCTTTAATAGCTGGTGAAGTTAATCCACCTTGTGTCATACCTTTAGCTTTAAAAACTCCGCATCTTCCAGCATCAGCTGTTATATAAAGATCTGCAGATGAATCAGCGCCCTCTTTAATCATTCTTTTTTCGAGCGCACCTGCTTTACCATTTATTAAATTTACTTTTATTCCAGTTTTATTTGTAAACTTGCTATAGAGTTCCGCATCAGCTTTATAATGTCTTGCATTAAAAACGTTAACTTCCGCAGCTATCGTAAAACTAGAAATTAAAGCTAAAAGTAATGTAAATATACTTAACTTTTTCATATTTTCCTTTTCCCCGCACTTTTATATTTTTATTGAGAATTATTCTCAATGAAAATGAGAATTATTCTCAATAGTAATGATAATCAATCGCACTATTTGACGCAGATGTCAATATTAAAATTCCCACTCAGAAATCTTGCTATATAAAAAGTTCCTGAAAGCTTGAACTCTAGCAACATTTTTCATTGATTGAGGATAGACGAAATGGGCTTCTGTAATAGGTCCCTCTATATTAGGTAATACTTTAACAATATTTGGTTGTTTTATAGTTAAGTAGTCTGGTAATGCTGCTAAGCCCACTCCACTCTGGACCGCTAACAATAATCCGTAAACACTGTTCACTCTCATTACAGTTTTTCTTTTTTTATTATCTTTCATACCTAATTTAAGGGCCCAATCAGGGTTATAAACTGGTGATGGGGCTCCTCTTCCAAAAGAAATGAATTTATGTTTATTTAAATCATTTAAAGTCTTTGGGTAGCCATTTTTTTCTAAATATTTAGGTGAACCATAAATATGATAATTAATATCAATCAGTTTTTTTTGTATATAATTCAACTGTTTAGGTCTTCGCATGAAAATTCCAATATCAGCTTGCCTTGTACTCAAATCTAATTCTTTATCGTCAAAAATTAACTCAACCTCGATTTCAGGATTAAGTTGCATAAACTCTTGAATCCTTGGAGTTAACCAAGTTGTACCGAAACTAATAACTGTAGTTACTGTTAACCTGCCAGATGGTTTGTTTTTCTTATCACCAAGTGAAATTTCTACTTCTTTAAGTTTAGTAATCACTTCATGAGCAGTTTTAAAAACGTACTCACCATTTTCAGTTAATGTTAAACCTCTAGCGTGTCTTTCGAAAAGTTTGACATTAAGGTCTTCTTCTAATGATTGAATCTGTCTACTAATGGCTGATTGACTTAAATTTAAATTCACAGTAGCACTCGTAAAGCTTCCAGCTTCTGCAACTGCATGGAAAATCTTTAATTTATCCCAATCCATTATTTATTTAAATTTATTATATATCTACCCGAAGTTTTTCCTTCAAGCATTTTAGAATATTCTTCTAATAGTTGTTCTAAATTTATTTCCTTTATAGATTTATCTAAAAGATCAAAATTTACTAGTTTTGCTATTTCGCCCCAAAGAAATTCTCTTCTTTTAATAGATACACTCACGGAATCAATTCCCCAAAGTTTAACACCTCTAATAATAAAGGGCATTACTGTAGTATTTAATTTTATACTTGATGCATTTCCACATGATGCAACAATTCCATTTGGTTTGATATGTGAAAGAATATTAGAAAGTATATTTCCACCGACTGTATCTACTGCACCATCATATAAGCCTTTGTCCAAAGGCCTAGCATCTTTATCTAAATCGCTTGATTTTATTACATTTTTAGCTCCAAGAGATTTAAGGTAAGTTTCATTTGGTTTTGTAGTAGCTGCAGTTACATTACAGCCCATTTTTGCTAAAATCATCACAGCAATACTTCCAACTCCTCCTGAAGCTCCGGTCACAACAACATCATTAACCTTTTCCCCTAATAATAAAACTTCTCTTGTTTGTTTTGTTGTAAATGCACATTGAATAGCAGTTAGACCTGCCGTCCCTAACATCATCGCTTGTCTCGAACTAATTTCTTTTGGTTTTTTAACCAAAAAATTTGCATCTACTTTCGAGAACTGTGAGTATCCACCATAAAATATTTCTCCTACTCGCCATCCTGTTTGGATTACATCATCTCCTTTTTTAAATTTGTCACTTTTGCTATCAACAACTGTTCCTGAAAAATCTATCCCAGGTATATGTGGAAATTCTTTTACTAATCTTGCACCATTTTTTAGTATTAATGCATCTTTAAAATTTAATGTTGAATAATCTACTTTTACAAGTACATCTCCATGTTTTAAAAAACTTTTATCAATATTTTTAATTTCTCTGGAAAAATTTTCACCTTCTTGATTAAGAATTATTGCTTTGAATTTGTCGGACATTAATAATGATTATACAGAAAATTACTTACTTATAAATCTCAAATATCTGTTTTGATAAGCTAAATCCTCTTTAAATTTTCCTAAGTAGTAATTTGTTACAGTTGAAGCTTGTTCTTTTTTAATTCCTCTCATGGTCATACACTGGTGAGTTGAATCAATTGATACCGCAACTCCTTTTGCATCTAAAGATTCCATCAAACACTTTGCTATTTGCATGGTCAATCTTTCTTGTGTTTGAAGTCTTTTTGAAAAAACTTCAACTACCCTTGCAAGTTTACTCAATCCTACTACTCTTTCATTTGGAATGTATGCAACATGAGCAAAACCAATAATAGGTGCCATATGATGCTCGCAGTGGCTTTGAACTGATATATTTTTTTGAATTACCATGTCGTCATAACCATGGACATCACCAAAAGTTTTTTCTAATATTTTTTTAGGATCTTCTTTATAGCCTTTAAAATATTCTCTAAATGCTTTGACAACTCTTTTTGGTGTTTCTATAAGGCCCTCTCTATTCGGGTCTTCACCTATCCATGTAAGAATTGTTTTGAAAGCCTCTTCTACTTCTTCATCTTTTACTTGAATATTTTTGCTTTCATTTTTTACTAATTTCATTGCGCACGTTATATATAAAATTGTTTAATTTTAAAATTATTATTATATTGTTTATATGATAAATAATTCAATAAATATGTTTAAAAAAAGAGAAAATGTCGCTGAAATAGAAGAGGGAAATCTATTGTCGCCAAAATTTGATGATGATGGATTGATCCCTGTAGTTACAACATGCTCCAAAACTAATGAGGTGTTAATGCATGGTTTTATGAATGTTGAATCTCTCAGATTAACAATTGAAACTAAAGAAGCTCATTATTGGAGTAGATCTAGAAAAGAAATTTGGCGCAAAGGTAATGTAAGTGGTTTTGTGCAAAAAGTTAAACAAATTAGAATTGATGATGATCAGGATTCGATTTGGTTATCTGTTGATATTGGAAAAGGTTCTAGTTGTCATGTAGGTTATAGGTCTTGTTTTTATAGATCAATACCACTCGGAAAAATAGAAAATGGAAGAGAAATGAAAATGAAATTTGAGGAAAAAGAAAAAAAATTTGATCCTAAAAAAATTTATAAAGATCACTCAAATCCAACAAAAATTTAATTGATGTTTAATAAAAATTTTTTGGAACTTTAAAATATGGATAATGTAAAATTTGAATTAATAAAAGTTTTCGGTCCTTCTGTTTTTAAAGTAACTATTCCTGAAAATATTGTAAAAACATTAAATAAATATATCGACGACATTATTTCAAGTAAAGAAAAATCTTTAAAATTAAATGTTGGCGAAAAATTAGCAGGTGATGTCACCCAAGAATTTAAGCTTGAAAAAAAAATAATGGAAGATTCTGGTTGGACTCAATTTTTGGCTAATTGTACTGGGAAATGGATTGAGCTTGAAACCCAAAAAAAAATAACAACGTTTCAATTAATTAATTCTTGGATAGTAAGACAGTTTAAAAATGAATACAACCCTACTCATTGGCATGGCGGTCATATATCAGGTGCGGGCTTTTTAAAAGTTCCAAAGGATTTAGGTAAGCACGTTCAAGATAAACAAAATAAAGAGTACAGAGGTGGAAACCTTCAATTGATTCATGGTTCAAGAATGTTTTTGTCATCTTCTACAATTAATATTAAACCTAAAGTAGGCGATTTTTATTTTTTTCCAAATTATCTGATGCATACTGTATTTCCTTTTAGAAGTTCAGAAGAAGAAAGAAGATCAATATCATTCAATGCTTTAATTGATGAAAACATTTACAACGTATATGGAAAAGCTTGATATCCAAAAAAATGTTTTGGGTGAAAATCTTGAAGAGTGTTCTTTGGAGCCTCTAACAGGATGGTATAGAGATGGCTGTTGTAAAACTGATGAAAAAGATACAGGAGTTCATACTGTTTGCGCAAAAGTTAATGATGAATTTTTAGAATGGTGCAAACAAGCTGGTAATGATCTTATTACACCACATCCTGAATTTGGTTTTCCTGGTTTAAAAAATGGAGATAATTGGTGTGTTTGTGCAGGATGGTTTGCAAAAGCAGTTGAAGCAGGAAAAGGTTGTCCTATATATCTTAAAAAAACACATGAAAATACTTTAAAACTGATTCCTATTGAAACTTTAAAAAAATTTGCAATAGATCTTTCTTAATTACATATTTCCATATCTTGGTCCACCACTTCCTTCTGGAGTAACCCAGGTAATATTTTGTGATGGTTCTTTGATATCACATGTTTTACAATGAATACAATTTTGAGCATTTATTACAAACTTTGGATTGTTGCTTTCTATCTGTACCTCGTAAACTCCTGCGGGACAGTATCTTTGTGCCGGTTCGTCAAATTTTTCTAATGTATAATTAATTGGTAAATCTTTATCTTTTAATTTTAAATGAACTGGTTGATTATCTGTATGATTAGTTCCTGTTAAATAAACTGAGCTAGTTTTATCAAATGTAATTTTATTGTCTGGTTTTGGATATTCAATTTTAGGCATATCATTAGCTGGTTTTAAACACTCATGATCAGCATGTTTATGTTTTAAAGTAAATGGTAACTTGCCTCTAAAAAGAATTTGATCAATGCCTGTAAATATTATTCCCAAAATAAGTCCCCAACTAAAGCTAGGCTTTACATTTCTGGCGGCATGTAATTCCTCATAAACCCAGCTTTTTCTAAACTTTTCCTCATATGCTGAAAGATTTTTATTTTCTTTAATAAATTCATGAATTGTTTCTGCAGCTATAATCCCGCTTTTCATTGCTGTGTGAGAACCTTTTATTTTAGGCATATTTAAAGTTCCTGCATCACAACCAACAAGTAATGCACCTGGCATGTGCATTTTCGGTAAACTTTGTAATCCACCTTCAATAAGTGCTCTTGCACCATAAGAAATTCTTTTACCTCCTTCGATTATTCTTTTTATCGAGGGATGTGTCTTAAATCTTTGGAACTCATCAAATGGAGACATGTAAGGATTCTGGTAATCTAAACCAATAACATATCCTAAAAATATTTGTTTATTTTCTGCGTGATACATAAAACTTCCACCATAAGTTTTGTTATCTAGTGGCCATCCTGCGGTATGCATTACTAAACCCTCGTCATGCTTGCTTTCGTCAACTTCCCAGATTTCTTTGAAACCAATTCCGTATTGCTGTGGGTCTTTGTTTTTATCTAATTCAAATTTTTTTATTAATTCCTTACCTAAGTGACCTCTGCAGCCCTCGGCAAAAACAGTAACTTTGGCATGGAGATCTATTCCGGACTCAAAGCTATCTTTTTTATTTCCATCTTTGTCAATTCCCATGTCTTGAGTAGCTACGCCTTTTACAGAACCATTTTCATTATAAATAATTTCACTCGCTGGAAATCCAGGAAAAATTTCTACTCCTAGTCCTTCCGCTTGCTCGGCAAGCCATCTACACAAATTTGCAAGACTAATTATATAATTTTTATGATTTTGTTGTACTTTTGGTAAAAGCCATGTTGGCCAACTTAGTGACTTATTCTTACTTAGAAATAAAAATTTTTCTTTTTTAACTTTCGTTTTAATTGGTGAGTTTAAATCTTTCCAATTTGGAATTAACTCATCTAAAGCTCTAGTTTCAAAAACATTTCCTGAAAGAATATGCGCACCTATCTCAGCAGCTTTTTCTAAAATGCAAACAGTAATATTTGGATCTAGTTGTTTAAGTTTAATCGCTGCAGATAATCCTGATGGCCCACCTCCAACAATTACAACATCATATTCCATTACTTCTCTAGACATAATGTTATTTTTTTACAGTATTTGTTATTTTTGTATAGTGTTTAATTTGTTCAATTCTTCTAAAAATTGTGGCAATGCTTCAAACAAATCTGCCTCAAGTCCATAATCTGCGACACTAAAAATTGGAGCTTCACCGTCTTTATTAATTGCTACAATTATTTTGCTCTCTTTCATTCCTGCAAGATGTTGAATAGCACCGGAAATTCCTACTGCGATATATAAATCTGGCACTACAACCTTGCCAGTTTGTCCGACTTGATGATCATTGGTAATATAACCGGCATCAACTGCTGCTCTTGAAGCGCCTATCGCTGCATTAAGTTTGTCAGCAATTGCAGTTATAAGTTTAAAATTATCTCCACTTTGCATTCCTCTTCCTCCAGAAATAACTACTCTAGCGGTTCCTAACTCTGGCCTATCCGACTTTACTACTTCTTTTTTAATAAATTTTATGGAAGCATGCGCATTATTCCCTTCAGCTTTAATTATTTCTGCTGATCCGCCAGTTGTTTGAGCTGGATCAAACGATGTTGGTCTTATTGTTATGCACTTTTTTTTATCACTGCTTTTGACAGTAGCAAAAGCATTTCCAGCATAAATAGGTCTTAAAAATGTGTCTTGAGAAATAACTTTTATAATATCACTTATTTGAGATACATCTAAAATTGCAGCTATCCTAGGCATCAAGTTTTTTCCAAAAGTGTTTGCAGAACAAATAATATGTGAATAATTTTCGGAATGACTTACTATTAAAGGAGTATAATTCTCTGCTAAATAATTTTCATATATAGGATTGTCTATATGGATTACTTTTTTTACTAGAGGTATATTTGAAATTGATTTTGCTACGTTATCCGAGTCGTGGCCAATTACAATAACGTGAAGATCTTGATCTATTTGAGAAGCAGCGGTAATAGCATTTAAGGTAAATGGTTTTACCTCTTTGTTATTGTGTTCTGCTATTAAAAGAGCCGACATTATATTACTTTAGCCTCATTTTTTAATTTTTGAATAAGTTCAGCAACATTTGACACTTTTATTCCGGCCTTTCTTTTTGGTGGTTCTTCTACCTTCATTATCTCTATTCTTGATTTAGTATCAATGCCTAATTGTGAAGCATCTAATTGTTCTAAAGGTTTTTTCTTTGCTTTCATTATATTTGGCAATGAGGCATACCTCGGTTCGTTCAATCTTAAGTCACAAGTTATGATTGCAGGAATATTGACTTCAATTTTCTCTAGACCTTCGTCTACTTCTCTAGTTACCTCTAAAGATTTTTCTTTTACTTCTATCTTAGATGCAAAAGTTGCTTGAGGCCAATCTAATAGTGCTGCTAGCATCTGTCCTGTTTGATTACAATCATCATCTATCGCTTGTTTGCCCATAAAAACCAAATCTGGTTTTTCTTTTTCAACTACTTTTTTTAAAATTTTTGAAACTGCCAAAGGTTCAACTATGCCTTCTACTTTGACATGAATTCCTCTATCCGCACCCACTGCAAGAGCTTTTCGTACAGTTTCTTGTGCTTTATCTTCTCCAATTGTTATTGCAATAATTTCTTTTGCTTTACCTGATTCTTTTATCTTAACTGCTTCCTCAACGGCATTATCATCTGGTGGATTTGTAGACATTTTTACATTCTCTGTTACTACTCCAGTTCCATCTTCTTTAACTCTTACCTGTACATTGTAATCAATTACTCTTTTTACTGCGACCAATATTTTCATTAAGCTCTCAAAAGTTTATTTTCAGGATCATAAGGACTTTCATCTAAAATAGTTGCTTCATGCATTTTGCCCAAAATATCTATTTTAAGTTTTTGTCCTGGTTTTCCTAATTCTGGCTTTACCATTCCTAAGGCGATCGATTTACCAAGTCTAAATCCATAATCTCCACCTGTAGCTCTACCTATAACACTTCCGTTTTCATATATAGGGTTGTTGCCCAATACATCTGCATCAGTTGTATTATGAACTTCTAATGTGACTAATTTATTTTTAAAGCCTTTTTCTCTCCATTTGTTTAGAGCTTCTAGACCAATAAAACTTCCCTTGTTTGGATGTATAAATCTATCAAGCCCACTCTCGTAAGGTGAATATTCAATAGAAAGTTCAGTTCCAACTAGTTTATAAGATTTCTCCATTCTTAGACTGTTCATTGCTCTAATTCCAAAAGGTTTTAATCCTAAGTCTTTGCCTGACTCCATTAGTTTATCAAAAATATGATTCTGATACTCTATTGGATGATGAAGTTCCCACCCTAATTCTCCTACAAAGTTAACTCTCATTGCATTAACTGGAGCTAAGCCTACATCTACATTCTTAGCACTTAACCATTTAAAATTTTCATTAGAAAAATCATCTTTAGAAACTTTCGACATTAGATCTCTAGCTTTTGGCCCGGAAACAACTAATACGCCTAAGCTGTTTGTTAAATTTTCAAATTGTACGGACCCGTCAGTCGGCATCCATTTTAATATCCAGTCATGATCTAATCTTTGATAGGCACCAGCAGATACAAGATAAAAACTATCTTCGGCTTCTCTCATTATTGTAAATTCTGAATGAACTCCACCCTTGGTATTTAGCGCGTGACACAAATTTATTCTTCCAATTTTCTTCGGTAGTTTATTCGCAACAAGGTTATCTAAAAATTCTTCTGCTTTAGGGCCTTTAATTCTACATTTGGCAAATGCACTCATATCTAGTAACCCAACATTTTCCCTAACATTTTTGCATTCTTTTTCCATTGCTTTAAACCATTTAGATCTTCTAAAAGACCAATCATCTTTTTGTTCCAATCCATCAGTTGCAAAAAAATTTGGTCTTTCCCAGCCAAACTTTTGTCCAAATACAGCTCCTAGATTTTTCATTCTCTCATAACAAGGTGCCGTTCTAAGTGGTCGTGCTGCTGGTCTTTCTTCATCAGGAAAATGAGTTATAAATACATGGCTGTAGGCCTCTTCATTTTTTGCTTTTAAATAAGATTTAGAACAATAGTCTCCATATCTTCTAGGCTCTACACCTAGCATATCTATTGTTGGTTCTCCATCAACAATCCACTCGGCTAGTTGCCACCCTGCTCCTCCAGCCGCAGTAATACCAAAACTATGTCCTTCATTAATCCAAAAATTTTTAAGTCCCCAAGCAGGGCCCACAATTGGGTTTCCATCAGGTGTATAACATATTGCTCCATTATATACTTTTTTTACTCCAACTTCTCCGAAAGCTGGTACTCTATGTATAGCACCTTCGATATGGGGGCCCAGTCTTTCTAAATCTTCCTGAAATAATTCATATTCTGAATCTTTCGATGGACCATCTACATAACATGCTGGTGCACCATCCTCATAGGGCCCTAAAATCAAACCACCTGCTTCTTCTCTCATATACCATCTGCTGTCACTATCTCTTAAGACTCCCATTTCAGGTAGACCATTTTTTTTTCTTTTTAAAATTTCTGGATGAGGCTCTGTAACAATGTATTGATGTTCTACAGGAATTACTGGGATATCAAGTCCGACCATTTTGCCAGTTTGTCTAGCAAAATTTCCTGTACAAGACATTACGTGTTCACATTCTATCGATCCATTATCTGTTTCAACAACCCAACCATCTTTGGTTAATTTAATTCCTACAACTGATGTATTTCTATAAATTTCAGCTCCTCTATTTCTTGCTCCAGTTGCTAATGCTTGAGTTAAGTCTGCTGGCTGAATGTAGCCATCCTCTGGATGTTGAATTGCTCCAACCAAATCATCTGTATGACATAATGGCCATATTTCCTTAACTTGCTCAGGTTTTAAAAAATTTACCTTTACTCCAATAGTTTGGGCAACTCCTGCATATTGATGATATTCATCCATCCTGTCTTTGTTATTTGCTAATCTAATATTTGATACAACGCTAAATCCTACATTTTTTCCTGTTTCTTCTTCCAAAGTTTTATATAAATTAACTGCATATTTGTGTAACTGTCCAACTGAATAGCTCATATTAAATAATGGAAGTAATCCTGCTGCATGCCAAGTTGAACCTGA
>MDTA01123183.1_pt1 | contig 17195 bp, 19 predicted proteins | sample 811151 | NCBI WGS metagenome assembly MDTA01 (sample SAMN05326648, study PRJNA326480) | marine metagenome | isolation source: seawater | place: Indian Ocean: South | collected 2010
CATTTACAAATTATTTATTATGGAAGAGAATATTGTACAGCTAAAAGCTGTTATGGCCTAGAATGTGAAATTTGTAATGTTTGTTTTCCAAAAAGAAGAAAAAAAATTTTTACTAAAAAATAATTCTAAAAAGGTTTAAAAACTACCAATATAACTATTAAAATTAATAATATTGTAGGTACTTCGTTTATAATCTTATAAAATTTAGCTGAGTTAGTATTTCTTTCTTCTTCAAATGCTTTTCTACATCTTCCAAAATATAAGTGAAAAATAGATAATATTATTACAAAACATATTTTTATATTTAACCAGAGATCAAAACCAATAAAATGAATCATTATTAAGCCTGTAAACCAAGTTATGATAGCAGCTGGTATCATAATAAAATGATACAATCTCTTTTCCATTATCTTAAAAGTTTGAGAAGTTTCTTTTAAAATTTTTGGATTTGCATGATAAACAAAAATTCTAGGTAAATATAGTAGACCTGCCATCCAAGAGATTACACTAATGATATGCAATGTTTTAATTAAATTAAAAAGCATTTATCAATCCCACTTAGCTAAAGGCGGCATAGACATAAGAATTGCATCAATGTTTCCTCCTGTTTCTAAGCCAAATTTTGTACCACGATCATGTAAAAGATTAAATTCAGCATAACGACTGCGTTTTATTAGTTGTTTATTTTTTTCTTCTTGATTCCATTCAAGATCTTTTAAGCTTAAAATTGTGTTAATTGAAAATTCGTGAAAAAAATTTCCTACTTCTTTTACAAATTCAAAATCACTGCTCCAATCATCTGAATGTAGATAATCAAAAAAAATTCCTCCAATACCTCTAGCTTCTTTTCTATGAGGTAAATAAAAATATTCATCACACCATTTTTTAAACTTCAAATAATAACTACCATCAAATTTGTTACAAAGAGATTCTAGAGAACCATGATAATCTTGATCATTTTTAAAATTTAAACATGGTGTAATGTCCATTCCTCCCCCAAACCATTCTTTTTCTGTTTGAAGAAAGCGTGTATTAAAATGCATAGAAGGTATATGAGGTGAAAAAGGGTGTAATACGACACTTATACCTGTAGCTTTATATGATGCGTTTTTTTCTGTACCAGGTATTTTTCCTATCATATTCTCTCTAAATTTACCTCCTACAGTTGATATATTAACTCCTCCTTTTTCTATTATTTTACCTTTTATTTTACTCATCTTTCCACCACCATCATCTTTGTGCTTCCATTTTGAAATCACAAAAGGTGATTGATCAATTTTTTCTAAACTTAATATTAATTTATTTCGTAATTCTTCAAACCAGCTTTGTGCTTTTTCAAATTGAGAGTTAGACATTTAAATTTTCCAACCTTGCGTATGTTTTGCAATTAAATTTTTCATCATCTCAATGTGTAAGGAATTATCATTTAAGCATGGTATATAAAGATATTTTTCTCCTCCAGCATTCATAAAATATTCTCTGTTTTCAACTTCTAACTCTTCTATTGTTTCTAAACAATCAGCACTAAAGCCCGGAGAGATAATATGTATATTTTTTATACCCATTGAAGGAAATTCTTTTAATGTTTCACTTGTATAAGGTTTGAGCCATTCTTCTCTCCCAAATCGACTTTGAAAAGTTGTAATTACATCCTCATCTTTTAGTTTCATAAACTCTTTTACAAGTCTTGTCGTCTTCAAACAGAAACAATGATAAGGATCTCCTTTGGTATGATATTTTTTTGGAATACCATGATAACTAAAAACTATTTTTTGAGGTTTACCATTTTTTTTCCAAAAACTTTCAATAGACTCAGATAAAGCTTTAATATAGTCATCTTCTTCAAAATATTGATTGATAAAACGTAATTCTGGTATCCATCTCCATTTTTGTAATACATTAGTAACTGCATCAAATGTACTAGCAGTTGTTGCTGCACAATACTGAGGATATAAAGGAAAAACTAAAAGACGCCTTACTTTATTTTCTTTAAGAATTTCCAAAGCATCCTCAAGTGAAGGATTTCCATATCTCATACCTAAAACAAAAAATGTATTAGGAAATAAATTATTTAATTTTTCATTCACTAAATCAACTTGTTTTCTTGCAATATTTAACAAAGGCGAACCTTCTTTTGTCCATATACTTTTATAAGACTCAGCTGATCTTTTTGGTCTAATTTGTAAAATTATACCATACAATATTATTTTCCAAATAATCTTCGGTATTTCAATTACACGAGGATCAGATAAAAATTCTTTAAGATAAATTTTCACAGCTTTTTTAGTTGGCAAGTCAGGCGTCCCTAAGTTTGTTATTAAAACACCAGTTTTATCATCGCTTCCATGTTTATAATCGCTTTCTCCTATATATTTTACCATGAATATTAACTGAATTTTTTTCTGATTGTATCTATAAATAAATGAACATTTTTTTCAGGAGTGGCTTTATTAATTCCATGGCCTAATGAGCAAACCCACCCATTAAAATTTTTTATTGACTTAACATGATCACAAAATAAATTAATTTCATCTTTTAGATTTTTTTCATCTAACAACATTTTATTTTCGTCAAAATTCCCCTGTATAAAGCCTTTTGTATATATCGAATTAGTTTCTTTTAAACTAACTGAGCTGTTTATTCCAATACCAGCTAAAGGAGCCTGAAAAATATTTTTGGTTTCTTCTAGCTCTTTTCCTTTAAAATAATAACCTATCTTATTAGGAAATGATTTTGCAATATCTTCTATCATTAGTAAATATTTAGATCTAAATATATTTGAATCAATATCATTTAATCCACTATCAAATATCATAACTATCTCTGCACCAGAATTTAGTTGTAATTTAATATTTAACTTTAATAGTGGTATCAAAATATCATTAAGAAAACCTAGATGAAAATCTTCAATTTTAATTAACGGTTTTTTTTTATTTGTAGCAAAGCGCAATAATGTCCACGGACCTCCTACAAAACCGATTAGGCTTTTTGAATTTGGTAAAATTTCTCTTGTTAATTTTATTGCTTTACTCTGAAATTCTAAATGATCAATTGCAGCATTAATATCTGTATAATTTTTATAATTATCTTTTGTAATATAATCTTCAAAAATAGGCCCTGGATTAAATTTTAAATTCATTCCTAAGCCTTCAAGGATAAATAAAATGTCACTAAATAAAATTGCTAAATCAAAATCAAATTCTTTAACTGGACCGTAAGCAACTTCACTAGCTAATTCAGGATTTTTACATAATTGTTCGAATGAATATTTTTCTTTTAATTTCTTATAATGACTGTGATATCTTCCTGCTTGTCTCATAAACCAAATAGGAGGTGTTTTTTGATCTAAACATTTTAGAGAATTTTGAAACAGTATATTTGACATGCTGAGCTATTATATTAGATTAAATTATGAGTCATTTAATAAATCATTTTTCCAAGAACTATAAGATAATGCAATACTTAATTTATTAGGGTCAGTAATAGTTTTTTTAATTTCCTGATATGTATTTCCTGGACCACATGCATGATTTGCTTGAATAATATCAGGAAAATTTTGAATAGCATATTCAAAGGCGGATGAACTCATCCAATAAAAATATTTTTTAGTATTTAATTTTTTTTCAATTGGCTGTTTAAGCAAATCATAAGTAGCAATTGTTTTTTTAATTTTGCTTATTGGAGCATTTGAATGAGTTAATTTTATCCAAGGATTAGAAGTTAGAGAATCAATATTTGCTTCTAAGTTTTCTCCCATTCCGTCTGCTGTTCCATTAACCCAAATACCCCTTCTTGTTAAATGTTTCCAAGTTTTTATACCGCTTGTCCATATGATATTGCTATCATGAATTTTGACATTTTCTGGTATAGAAGATTTTCTTGCTATCCAAATACAATGTTTTCGTAGAGCATTAATTTTACTGATGCTTTCTTTGATTTCTTTTCTAAAAAATAATTTATTATCTTTTAAGGACTCGGGGTATAAATTTTTTATTGAAATTTTTTCTTTTTTCAAAATATTATTTTTGTATTTTCCCCAATTTGAAAATTTTTGTCCATTATCTGTTTCACCCTTTTCTGATTTCATAAGACCAAAAAACATTGGGAAAAAACTTACACCTATTTTTTGATGACATCCTCCACCATATTTTTTTAAAATTTCTCTCTCATGATTTACACATTCTATTGTCATTGTATCTGAAATTTTTTTTAAAATTTCAATTATTTCATTATTATCTTTTCTCACTTCAATTCCCAAGGCTCCTTGGCCGGGAGATGTTGGATTTTGTGATAAAGGAGTAATAGTCCAAAGACATTCATTTATTTTTTCTTTTATATTTTTAGATAAATTATTAAATTGATCCATATTACTATGTATTAATCGATCAATAGCAGCTTTGGCAACAACCATACAATCTTCATGGCCTAAAATAAATTTTTCAAATCTAGTTGGAATATTACCTCTAATATCTTTAAAAAAAATTTTTTTACAATTAAAAGGTAAATACTCTTTTATAAATTCATTAAGATTATAGATCCTTCTTGGAGAAGATGATAAAACAGAAATAGATTTAGATTTATTAATTTTTTCTATATTATTTTTTTTTACAAATAATATATCTCTTTGATCTGCTCTTTCTAAAGATCCGCCTAAAAATGTTTCTCTACCAAGATCAAGTGGGAGATCCTTCCAGGAATGAACTGCTATATCGCATTCATTTTTAACTAAATCACTTCTTAAATCATCTGTAAAAACTCCGACATTTTCCATTTTAGATAGAGGAGTCTTTAAATCAATATCACCTGCTGTTTTTTTTGTAATATATTCTATGTCAATATTAGGAAATTTTTCTTTTATTCGCAAACCAACCTGATTTGCTTGAATTATTGCTAAATCACTTTTTCTTGATAGTATTTTTATTTTTTTTAATTGTTTCATGAAATAATATATTTTGTAATATCATCAACTTAATATAAATCGCATATAAAAGAGATATCAAAACTTAAATAAAAATCATAAAAAATATAATATTCTTAGGCTGCGACCTTAAAACTTCTAAAAAACTGTATTTATTGATAAATTTGCCCTAAATATAACCAATGGATTATAATTTATTTTTTAAAAATGAATTGAAAAAGTTTAAAGATCAGGGTCTTTATAGAAATTTCAGAGAAATAGATCGCCCTATCACTAAATTTCCTAAAGCTGATGAAACCAATATTGATAACTCTCGTGATGTAGAAGTTTGGTGTACTAATGATTATCTTAATATGAGCCAACATCCAGAAGTTGTTAATAAAACTGTCAAGACATTACTTGAATTAGGTACTGGATCAGGTGGTACTCGTAATATTTCAGGCACAACTTCCTATCATGTAGCCTTGGAAAAGCGATTAGCTGATGTTCACAATAAAGAAGCTGCATTACTTTTTGCCTCAGCATATACAACAAATCAATCTACTTTGTGGCTTTTAGGGAAAAAAATAAAAGATCTTCAAATTTTCTCAGATGAACTTAACCATGCTTCATTAATTCAAGGAATTAAAAATAGTAATTCAGATTGTCACATATTTCATCACAATGATGTTGAGCATTTAGAAGAATTATTAAAAAGTGTTGACCCTCAGCTTCCTAAATTAATTGTTTTTGAAAGTTTATATTCTATGGAGGGAATAAGAGCTCCAATTAAGAAGATTGTTGAATTAGCAAAAAAATATAATGCTCTTACTTATCTAGATGAAGTTCACTCCGTGGGCCTTTACGGAAAAAATGGAAAAGGAATTGCTGTAGAAATGAACGTTGATCAGGATATAGATATAATTAATGGTACTTTAGCAAAAGCATATGGACAAATGGGTGGATATATTGCAGCTAATCATGAAATAATTGATTATGTAAGAAGCTTTGCACCAGGCTTTATATTCACAACATCTATTTGTCCTTCAATTGCAGCTGGAACATTAAAAGCTATTAATATAGTTTCAATGGCTGAACAACTTAGAATAAAGATTCATCAAAATGCAGCGCTCATTCGTCAATTACTAGATTCTATTGCAATACCTTATATTGATTCTGATAGCCATATTGTAGCTGTATTAGTAAATGATCCATTTCTTTGTAAAAAAGTTTCAAAGGAATTAATTGATGTATATGGAATATATGTTCAACCTATATTTTTCCCTACAGTTCCTAAAGGCTTAGAAAGAATAAGAATTACAGTCACTCCTAAACATCGAAAAGAGCATATAGAAAATATGGTTATGGCCCTAGACAAAGTTTGGACAAAATTAAGTCTACCCAGAAGGAATACAAAAAATATACTTAACAGATAGCTAGGGTAAAATCGGTGTCCTTTTTCTTTTTGCACCAATACCATGCATTAAAACTGCAAAAGTAATAATTATTCCTCCAATTATAACTGTCAAACTTGGAACTTCATTAATTCCAAAAATTGGCATCCATACCCATAATACTCCTCCCACTACTTCCATCAAAGATAGTAAAGCTAATTCTGCTGAAGGTAAATATTTGGCACCTAAACTATAAAGAATTAATCCTGATGCGACTAATCCTCCATGCAATAAACTCAAATAAGAATTTTTTAAAGGCATTTCAGTAAAAGATCCAAAATTTAAATCTAATATAATAAGGGAAAAGATAGAGCAAAAAATTCCTGCCATAACAACTGTTGTAAATTTAGGGGTTTCGGGTTTCCAACGAATTGTAACAGTATAAAGAGCAAAAGCAGTAGCAGAAATAAAACCTAGAATCGCACCTAATGCACTTCCAGATATTGTATCATTCATAATCATAATACAAACACCAATAAAAGCTATTACCATTGAAATTAATGTAGATCTTCTAAGTATTTCTCCTAAAACAAAATATCCTACTATTGCTGCAATAAACGGCATTGCAGCAAGCATAAATAATGTAACAGCTGCGGTAGTCATAGTAATAGAATATATAAAACCAATAAAAGCTATGCTTAAAAAAATTCCACCCAAGACTCCAGAAATTCCAATTTTTAAAAAATTTTTATAAAAATTAAATCCCTCTGTAATAAATAAATAAAAAATTAGGATACAAGCAATGGCTATTCCTCTATAGAATAAATATTCGAAAACATATTCATTCGCTGAAGTCATGTATCGAACAGTTACTGCACCAAAACTCCAAAATAATCCTGCCATAAAAACTAAAATAAAGGCATAAAAATAAGGGAATTCTTTTTGACTGTTTTTAAAAAACATAATGAAGATAAAATAAATACACGTTTTTTTTAAATGTGAAATCAAATAATTACTAATCTTTTATTTTAATCCCTGATTTTATTTCGGTAGAAATAGTTACTTTTGATTTATTATCTTTTATTGAAACAGTTGGGCTATTTTGAGCAATATTATGGCTACTACAGCCAATAAAAATAAAAATAATTAATAATAATATTAATTGCACGTTCCAATTGAACCAAGAGCACATGTTCGTCCATCAACCCAAATAGCGCCAGATAAATTTGCCTCCTCAAATATAGCACCTGTAATATTTGCTCCAGTTAAATTTACTTCATACAAATTTGCTCCCTTAAAAGAAGAGGAAAAAAGATTTGCTCCTTCAAAATTAACTTTAGCTAAATTTGAATTATTAAAATTAGCATTATTACAGTTTGCATATTGCAGGTTAGAAGCAAATAAATTGGAATTATTAAAGTTGGTAAAAATAAAGTTACCATAAGCCATATTTGTATTATTTATTTGAGATTTTTCTAAATTAGCTAAAGCTAAATTTACACCTGCCATTTCTGCACTTGCTAATGAAACTCCTGATAAATCCAAACTTTCAACAAAATTGCAGTTTGTCCAATCTACTTCATTTGTTGGTTGATCGTTACAAGCCGCGAAGGAATTAAAACTAGTTAAAAAAGTAAGTAAAAAAATAAATTTTATCATTTTTGCCATATTTCAAAATAATATTACTTTATGTTTTATTTATGACTAAATTATCTTGAAGTTAATTTAAGCTCAATTCTTCTGTTTTGCTGAAGTATTTCATTCGAATCCCCCTCTGCAAGTGGATAAAACTCCCCATAACCCGCAGCTGATAATCTATTTGGAGGGAAGCCTAAATCAAGTAAAAGTTTTAATACTGAATTAGCTCTTGCCGTGGAAAGTTCCCAGTTAGATGGGTATTGTATAGTGTTTATTGGTCTTTTATCAGTATGACCTTCCACTTGTATAATCCAATCTATTTCACTAGGAATTTCGTTTGTGGTATCTTTTAAAGTAATTCCAATTTGTTTCAATTTCTCCATACCGGCATATTGTAGATTTGCTGATGCTGAGTCAAATAATAGTTCTGATTCAAAAATAAAGCGATCACCAACAATTTTAATATCTTTTCGATCTCCTAATACATTCTTTATTTTTCCAAAAAACTCAGAGCGATATTTTTGTAATTCAAAAACTTTGGATGTAAGGGCCTTGTTTAATCTTTCTCCAAGTACCTCAATTTTTAAATCCTTGGTAATAAGATCCTGCTCACTAGACTCTAATGCTGCATTTAAAATATTTATTTCATTTTTTAACACATCTATCTCATCAGTTAAAAACTCAACCTGCTTTAAAGTTTGTGATGATCTTAATTTCAAGTTTTCTATTGTCTCAGAAGATTGATTTTGAATTAAAGACTTTTCTTCTTGTGATAAATTTAAACTTTGACTCAGTTCAGATATTTTTTTCTCTTGTGATAGATTTTTATCCTCACCTATAGTTAAAATGCGATTTAATTCTGATATTTTACCCCTTAAATTAAAAATTGTATTATCTTTTTCAATTAAATTAAGATTTAATTCAGCTAGTTCTGCATTTTTGGACCGAATAGCTTCTAATTGTTCAATTAAAGAAGCATCTTTTAAACCTAAACTATCATTAATAGCTAATAAATCATTAGTTATTTGTTGGTATTGCTTTATCTTATTTTGTAGAGCTTCATCTTTTTCATACAATAAAGTATTTAATGAAATTAATTCATCATTTTTCTTTTTTATCGCTTCTAATTGTTCAACCAAACCTGCATCTTCTAAACCTAAACTCTCATTAATAAATAATAAATTATTATTTAATTTATTTAGTTCATCTATATTATTTTGTAATTCTAATTTATTAATACTTAATTCTTTATTTTTAATTTGTAATGCTTCTTGACTAAGTGCTAATTGGTTATTAGCTAAGTCTAAATCTTTATTCAATTCATTGAGTTGTTCAATTCTATTAGCTAAAGCCTTGTTAATTCTATCACCTAAGCCCTCTGTTTTTAGTGAGGTTATCTCTGCGCCTTCATATATTTCAAGAGCTTTTGCTACAATCCTAAGTTCATCCAATAGATCTTTTATTTGATCACTTAAAGCAAAAATATTCTGTTCTTGAATAAACAATTCAGATTCTTTTTTAGCAATATCTGATTGCAAACTCTGCGAATATAATTCTTGCTTTTTTAAATCAGTTTCAGTTTCTTGAAGGGACTTAAGAGCAGATTGCTTATCTTGAGATTCGATAATAAGTATTTTGGATAACTCATTAATTTGTTTTCTTAAATCTTGTAATGCTTTATCACGACCAGTTAAAGCATCACTCAAATATATTTGAGATACAGTAAAAACCATAAGAACAAAAATAATTACTATTAATAATGTTGCTAATATATCGACGAATCCAGGCCAAATATTGTTCGACTCACTTAATCGATAGCGTATCGATCTTGCTGACATAAATTATTTATTTTTTAGTTTAGATAAAAGTTCCTGTATGCTCTTATCTATATTTTTGAAATATTTTTTTGTTTCTTTATCTAAAATACCCTCTTTAGTAAGTTGGTTTGTTAATTTATGCATATCAGATTGAGTATTTAATTGTGTTGATAAGAAATTAGATAGTTTTTTATCTTGATCTTTATTATTCTTGTTTAATTCTTTCATCTGTTCAGAAAAAGATTTTATATAATTAAAAATCTGGCTTTGATTTTGAGAAGTTTCTTTCAAAACATAAACTAAATTCTGTAAATTATCATAAATATTTTGCATTGCTAAACGAGTAGCGTCATCTGAAACATTGGTGTTAATAAAATCAGGAGAGCTATTACTTTGTATAGTTTTTTCAATAAATTGAGTAAATTTATTCTGAGCTTGTCCTAAATTTAAATCAAGAAAACCTAAAATCAATGAACCTGCTAAACCTAAAAGTGAACTACTAAAAGCAATGCTCATTCCTTGCAAAGGTGCATTCAGTCCGTCCTTTAAACTATTAAAAAAACCTGCTACATTTGTATCATCAATACCAAGTCCGCTTATCACATTGCCTACTGAACCAATTGTTTTTAAAAGTCCCCAAAATGTTCCAAGAAGACCTAAAAAAACAAGAAGTCCAACTAAATATCTTGAAGTTTCTCTTATGCTCAATAAAGCCATATCAACATTTTCCAATATCTTTTCAATTTTTGAACTTTTAAAAGTATATTGAGAGTTATTTTCATGTACTTGCTGCATTAAATTTTGCAAAATTGGTGATGCATTTAAAAAAACTTGTGGTGACTTATGTATATTAAAATTTGCTAAACATGAGTAATCGCTATTGAGTTTAGATAATTGGTAAATATTAAAAAATAATCCAAATAATAATGACAAACAAATTATTAAATTAATATAAATATTAGATAGAAATGATGATTGTAAAATTGGATAAAGAAAAACAACTACCAATAGGATTAAAAAAAGAAAAACTCCTGCTCTTACTAGATACTGACTAAGTGATCCTTGCATAAATTCCTCTATCTCTTTATTCCATATACTAAATTTATTTTCAAATTAAGGCAGATATTAGAAAAAAGCTATTTTAATTATAAATATAATTACGAGTTAAAGGTAAATTATTGATATTTTTAGCAATTTGAATTTGATAAACAACATTTCCCATATTAATAAAAGAATATTTGCTAATGAGTAAGTAAAACTCCCACATTCTTAAAAATCTACTATCATACATTTTTTTAATTTTTTCTTTATGTTTCATAGTATTCTTATACCAATGATTTAGTGTGTGTGCATAGTGCATTCTCAAAACTTCTATGTCAGTAATATTTATGTTATATGTTTCTGAAACTTGCATAATTTCCGATAATGAAGGAATATAGCCACCTGGAAATATATATTTTCTAATCCATGGACTAGTGGAAGTTGGCTTTCCTCTCTGTCCAATTGTATGAAGAAGAAATATTCCAGAGTCTTTTAATAAATTATATGTTTTAGATAAAAAAATTGGAAAGTACTTAACACCTACATGCTCAAACATACCAACTGATACTATTCTATCATAATAATTTGTTTCATGTCTGTAATCTTGAAGGGCGAAAGTTACTTTTTCATTTAAGCCTTCTTCTTGAGCTCTTTTTTTTGCTGTGGCAAATTGATTTTCTGATAGAGTAATTCCTTTGACTTTAGCTCCAGTATCTTTTGCAATTTGTATTGCCATTCCACCCCAACCACATCCGATATCTAAAACTGACATTCCTTCTTTAATTTGCAATTTTTCAATAATATGTTTTTTTTTATCTAATTGTGCCTGATCTAAATCTATGTTTTGATTGTGAAAATAAGCACATGAATATTGCATGTCTTTATCTAAAAATAAACGGTACATATCTTCATTTAAATCATAATGATGCGCAACATTCTTTTTAGATTTTATTAACTCATTTACTTGTTGAAATGGTTTAAAAATTCCATAAACTTTTTCATAAAATTTAAATACAGGATTGTGATATAAATAATCCTCATAAGCTGATGTTATAATGTGTAAAAAATCATCTAATGTTCCTTCTTCAATAATTATATCTTCATCCATATATCCTTCACCAAGATAAAGACTAGGGTTGCGAAACAATTTTCTTTCAATTGATTTACTAGATAAGCGTATTTTGCAGTAAGGTTCATTAGATCCATAGGAATGAAGTTTTCCTTTACTATCAACAACATCTAGTTTGCCTTTAAATTTTATATTTTTTAAAATCGAAAAAAGCATAAAGTTAATATATAAAATATTATATTTTTTGATCTTAAAATATCTTTAATGAAAGTCAATAATTGTAAACAAGAAAGCTATACAAAAATAATTGAGTTAACTAAAATTAAAACTAAAACTAAGCTGCAATACGACGATTTTTTTGAGCTTCTTTTTCTTTTTTCAATTCTCTTTCATCAATGTACGCAATATCACAATGGGCTTTGCAGTAAGGCTTACCAGCAACATTAATTTCTTCACAAAAGTGAAAATCTTTTTCTTGCGGATCACCAATTGGCCACTGACAACTTGAAAAAGTATGAGTTACTTTATTTTGTCTTAAATAATTCTTAATAATTGACATCTATATACCTTTAAAATTTGGAAATAATTTATGTTCAGCGACTTTATATGTCTTGGAAAGAAATGAATCAATAATCAAATAAAAAAAATTGTTATTTATCAATATGTTGGAATAATCTATTATATATAGCACTATATATAGTAACTAATAACTTTTTTATAAATGTCAAAAAACGAATCGGTATAACTTTTTTAAATTAAGAGAATAATTATTATATAACCTAACAAAAACACAAGGAAAGATTTGACACATAAACTTAGTGTTAATTTAGATTTTGCTGGTTTTCTAAGAAAAATAAAAATTACAATAATGGTCCAAAAAAAAAGCAGGATACTCCAACCAGTCAAAATAGCATAATAAAAATCTTTTTCCATTAAGTCATAGTTTTAAAAAGGTCATAAAAAACTTTTTTATCTTGAGCGCCAAATAATACAATTTTTTTGTCTACAATAAAACAGGGAACGCTTTTAATTCCTAAATTCTGAGCTTGAATTTGCTCACCTAGCAGATTTTCTTTATCTTCATCAGAACTTAAATAATTCAAAGTATTCTTATCATAAATATTATGTTGTTTGGCAATTTTAATTAATTCATTTAGATCGCCAATATTGTTTCCTTCAATAAAGTAAGAATAAAACAAAGTTTGTAAAACGGTTTCCTGTTTTTTTTCTAAAAATGCCAAAGCAAGAAGTTTGTGTGAAGCAAAAGAATTTGGAGTTTTGTTTATTTTATCAAATTGAAAATAGATTTTATTATCAACTCCAACTTGATAAATTTTTTTATAAATTTCTTGAGCTTTCTCCTCACTTCCAAATTTTGTTTTTAAGTAATCTTTTCTATTCATTCCTTCTAATGGCATATCAGGATTTAATTGGAATGGTCTCCAAATAATTTCAAAATTTAATTTTGTAAAATTTTTAATTGATGAATAAAATTTATTATATCCAATATAGCACCATGGACATATTGTGTCAGAATAAATATCTATAGTAATTGTTTTTTTCAGATCAGGCTCTTTTACATATAAATAGTTGATGATAATCTTCAGCTATAAAAAATTCTTTAAATGGGGCTATTTCAGTAACAATATTGTTTTTCATAGATAATTGTTTTAATTCTTTAGATTTTTTAGCTTCTTCTAATTGAATATTGTCATAACAAAAAATTATAGATCTATATTGAGTTCCTATATCTGGTCCTTGACGATTTAATTGAGTTGGGTCATGAGAATCCCAAAAATAATTTAGAATTTCCAAAAATGATATTTTATTTTCATCAAAATCAATTTTAACAACTTCAGCATGATTTGTGTTTCCTTTACAAACTTCCTCATATGTGGGATTATTTGTGTGTCCTCCAGAATATCCTACCTCAGTATTAATTACACCATCAAGTTTTCTATACAATTCTTGAATTCCCCAAAAACAACCTGCACCAATTAAAGCTTTTTTCATAATAATTAAGATATATAGAGTAATTTAAAATTCATTCAAATACGAACCTATTATTATGAGTTATAAAATAATAAATAAGCATAAAATACATAATGGTTTTTTTAAATTAAATGAAATAACCTTTAAACATAAAAAACATGATGGTTCTTGGAGTCCAGAGCTTAAAAGAGAGGTTTTTGGAGGAGCACACGTTGTAACTATTTTACCATATGATCCCAATAAAAAGAAAATTTTACTAGTAAGTCAATTCAGAGTAGGAACTTTAAAAAGAAAAGATGATCCAATAATGCTTGAAATAGTAGCTGGTATGGTTGATCAAGGCGAAACAGAAGACACAGCAGCTAGAAGAGAATGTTTAGAAGAAACAGGATGCAGCCCTAAAAAATTAACCAAGATCTTATCATATTATCCGGCACCGGGCTCGTCAGAATCTTATTATCATTTGTATTTTGCAGAAATTGATTCATTTGACGGTAATAAAATTTTAGGTCAAGAAAGTGAAAATGAAGATATATTGGTGTGTAGCTATACGCTGGAGCAAATAAAAGATTTAATTAGTAATAAAAAAATAATTAATGCTGCTACTCTTATAGCTCTACAGTGGTTTTTTTCAGAATTAGATAAAAACTAAGTTCCTAAACCCTCAACAAATGGTTGTATTAATTCTCTACAAATAACTGATAAACTTATGGTGTTCATGTCAATATCAAAAGTTTGATATTCCTGGCATTCATATACTTCTTTATCTTTTTGTAAAACAGTTACAAAAAACATAATTGTCATACCATTCGCAACTTCTAATGTTGATGTATCATATGCTTTTACTTCAAAGCCACTGTCTATTAAATCTTTATAAGTAAAATCACTATCACTCCATTGATCAGTTATATTTTCTGCGACAAGTTTATTACTGATAAATAAAATTATAATTAAAATTAAAAATTTTTTCATATTTAATTTTTTCTTAACCAATCTATAACATTATAAACATTATTTTGTGGTGGAAAAATTGGATAAAATACATTTACAATCTTAGATTGTTCTATGATTAATGTAACCCTTTTTAAATAAGTTTTTTTATTAATGGTAAATGTAGGTAAACCAATACTATTAGCAAATTTTAAATCAAAATCACTTAATACATCATAAGGTATTTTTAATCTTAAGGTCATTTCTTTAATATCAGAAATATTTTGTGTGGATATGCCCACTGGAATAGCATTTAATTTAATTAGTTCGTCATATTCATCTCTAAATGAACAAGTTTGAAGCGTACAACCTTTAGCTCCTGGTATAGAGTTCCATTTTTTTGGCAAAGGTTTTTTAGGGTTTCCAGTCATAGGAAAACAATAAATTATTAACTTAAAAGTATCATTTCTGTTTAATTTGAGAAAATTGCCATCTTGATTTAGCAAGGAAATATTAGGAATTAAAGAATTAATCAAATGGTTGCAAGCACCATCATTTTCAGGAATATGAAGATTTGGTGGTAAATTTGCAAAATTCATAGTTACATTTTTTTTCTATTAGTAATAATGTATTAAATATAAAAAAAATTACAATAATATTATGTCAAAAATTAAACCAATATCTAGTATGACTACTCCTCGTTTTGCTGATGTAGCAACTTTTTTTCGATTGCCAGTTGTGAAAGATCTAAATAAATTAGATTATTGTATTTGTGGTGTTCCTTGGGATGGAGGAACAACCAATAGACCGGGTGCAAGACATGGTCCAAGAGAAATTAGAAACTCATCATCTTTAGTTCGTTTATATCATCCGATTTCATTAAAAAGCCCTTATGATAAATTCGATGTTGCTGATATTGGTGATTGCCCTGTTAATCCAGCTGATTTACAAGACTCTTTAAAAAAAATTGAAGAATTTTATAAAAAAATTGATAATTCAAAAACAATTCCAATTACAATTGGAGGAGATCATCTAGTTAGCTTACCTGTTTTAAGAGCTTTAAAAAAAGATAAACCCATAGGTTTATTTCAATTTGATTCACATACTGATACCTACGATACTTATTTTGGTGGTTTTAAATATACGCATGGAACTCCTTTCAGAAGAGCTATTGAAGAAAATATAATTGATCCCAAAAAATATGTCATGCTTGGAATAAGAGGTTCTTTATATCATCCAGACGATTTACTTTGGGCAAGAGAACAAGGAGTTACAATAATTACGATTGATGATTATTATAAAATGGGTTTTGAAAAAGTTATAGAAAAAATTTATGATGTTTTACATGAAGTTCCAACATATTTAACCTTTGATATTGATGGTATAGATTCAACTTTTGCTCCTGGTACTGGAACTCCTGAAGTAGGTGGTTTTAATGTTCGTGAGTCTCAAACAATTATTAGGGCTTTAAATAGGATTGATTTTATTGGAGCTGATGTTGTAGAAGTTTCTCCACCTTTCGATATTAACAATATGACATCACATGTTGGAGCCACAATGGCTTTTGAAATTTTATGTACAATGACAAGAACTAATTAATCAAAACTAAAATTTAATAAAATCATTTCTTAATCGCATAACAATTTTTGATTTATATTTACTACCCTTTCGTAAAATTGGTGAAGGAAAATTTGGATGATTAATTGCATCTGGAAATATCTGAGGTTCAAAACAAATACCAAAATTTTTTCCATATGATTTTCTATATTTTCCATGATATTTTTCTTCCATCATATTTCCAGTGTATATTTGCATACCTTTTTGATTTGTATAATATTCAACACCCATTCCGGTTATATTAGAAAAAACTGTTGCGTTAGGTTTATTAGAAATTTTTTTTCTTAAAACATAATTATGATCTATGCCACCTTCATTAAGTAATTTTTTTAAAATATTTCTTGAATTATTGAAATCAAATTTTGTATTTTTTATATTTAACAACTTTCCAGTTGGAATAGAATCTTTATTTATCTCACAAATATAATCTGAATTTATATTTATTTTATGATTTAAAATATTTTGATAATATTTTTTATGTCCATGAAAATTCCAATAATTATGATTAGTTAAATTAATAATTGTATCTTTGTCACTTGTAGCCTCAAAACGGATTTCAAATTCATTCTTATTATTAAATGAATAAATAGCTTTACAATTTAAATTTCCAGGATAATTTTCTTCAAGATTCTTTGATTTATATGTCATAACACATTCTAAAGAATTATTTTTTTTATTGATTTCCTCTATTTTCCATATTTTTTTATTAAAACCTTCTTTGCCACCATGAAGATGATGGTGAGGTATGTTTTTATACAATGTATATTTTTTTTTATTCAATATAAAACTTGCATTAGATA
>MDTA01204762.1_pt1 | contig 17189 bp, 17 predicted proteins | sample 811151 | NCBI WGS metagenome assembly MDTA01 (sample SAMN05326648, study PRJNA326480) | marine metagenome | isolation source: seawater | place: Indian Ocean: South | collected 2010
AAAGTACTTTTTAATTAACAAAACACTAGAGAGAGGCATGAATCTTTATCATGATATGTTCGACTGGCTGGGAGGATATCCATTTGAAGTCTCATCAGCAGAAAATATTATTGAAATTTTCAAAAAGAAAGGATTTATATTAGAAAAATCAAATTTTGTCGGAAAAAGACTTGGCTGTAACGAATTTGTATTTAGAAAAGTTTAAAGGAATTTAATAAATAAAATGAAAAATAACTTAGATCAAAAGGTTGTTAACGATTTTGGTAACGAATGGGATAAGTTTAAACAAGAGAATATATCTAGAGATTCTTGGGATCAATATTTTCACTTATTTCCATTCGAAGAATTAAATGCTGACTCAGTTGGCTTTGACATGGGATGTGGCAGCGGAAGATGGGCAATGTTCATAGCTAATAAAATAGGGAAGCTGAATTGTATAGATCCTAGCGAGAAAGCATTGAATGTAGCTAGATCAAATCTATCTGAGCATTCAAACATTAATTTTATTGAGGCCTCAGTAGGAGATGAAAATATTTTAGAGAAATCCTCTCAAGACTTTGGTTATTGTCTTGGAGTTCTTCATCATGTCCCCAATACAGCAGAAGGGATAAAGTCTTGTGCTAGATTATTAAAAAAAGGAGCTCCTTTCCTTATATATTTATATTATGATTTTGAAAATAAACCTATTTTGTATAAGTATTTATGGAAATTATCTGATTACATAAGAAGAATAACATCAATTTTACCTCACAAGTTAAAACTAATTGTTGCCGAGCTGATTGCTTTTATTATTTATGTTCCGCTAGCACAATTATCAAAATGGTCTGAAAAATTTGGACTAAATGTAGCAAATTTTCCACTCTCTGATTATAGAAATAAGTCACTTCATTTTATAAGAACAGATTCTCTTGATAGATTTGGGACCAGATTGGAGCAACGATTTAGCAAAAGTCAAATAAAAAAAATGCTTATGGATGCTGGATTTAGCGAACCAGAATTCTCAAACAGAACGCCATATTGGGTTTGCTTGACAAGAAAGCTATAAACCATCCTTAATTAAATGAAAATCCTGCACATAATTACAAGTTTAAATAGTGGAGGAGCTGAAAACGTTTTGTATAAAATTGTTACAAGCGATACTGAAAATGAACATCAAGTTATTAGCCTCAAATTTGATGATTTTTATTTTAAAAAATTTAGGCAGGCTAATATAAAAGTAAATGTTATTTTTAAATCAACTTTTTTTTCCTTTCATGGCATATTTAAGCTTTATAAAATAGTAAAAAATCAAGACCAGATTTAATTCAAACATGGATGTTTCACTCAAATCTTCTCGGTGGCTTGATTGGAAGAATCGTTGGAGTAAAAAAAATATTTTGGTCAATTAGGGGCCCATATAATAAACACCTTTATGGATTTTCCACCAAGCTTGTGATCTATTTAAGCTATCTTATTGCAAATATTATTCCAAATAAAATCATTTACAATTCATACTATTCAATGAATTCATTTAACTTTTTTTATAAAAATTCAAAAAAAAATATTGTCATTCATAATGGTTTCAAAATTGATAATAATAATCATGATTCAACGTTTGAAGACATTTTTTGTCTAGGAATGGCTGCAAGATATGACAATTTTAAAGATCATAAAACTTTTATAAATGCTCTAGAAATATGTAACAAAAAAATATCAAATTTTCATTGTTACTTAGCTGGGAAAGAAATAAATTATCATAATGAAGAGCTTGTTGAGTTTATAAACGCCAGAAGACTTAATGATAGAGTTTCTTTATTAGATGAACAGTCAAATATAGATGATTTCATGGCAAAATTGGATGTGTTTGTACTTTCAAGTATCGATGAATCTTTCCCAAATGTCATAGGCGAAGCAATGGCCAATAAAATTCCTTGCATTGCTACAGACGTTGGAGACACTTCAATATTAATAGGAGATACTGGCTGGACTGTAGAAAAATCTGATGAAATCAAGCTGTCAAATGCAATCATAGAATCATATGAAATATGGAACTCAGATAAGGATATGTGGCTTAGTAAAAAAAATGCTTGTTTTAAAAGAGTATCTAACAAGTTTAGTTTCGATAAAATGTTAAATAATTTTAAAGAAGTTTGGAGTTTAGGTTAAAAATATTTTATGTGTGGAATTATAGGAACAATAGGCAACACTCCAGAGCCACAGAAAACCCTCAAAGAAATGGCTGAAGAACTAAATCATCGAGGTCCAGATGCTGAGGGTTTTTGGATTGAAGAAAATTTAAATGTTCATTTGGGTCATAAGAGACTCTCTATTCAAGATTTATCTTCAACTGGCGCTCAACCGATGCATTCAAAATCAGGAAGGTTTGTAATAGTTTATAACGGGGAGATCTATAATAAATCTCTTCTAAAAAATAAAGTTGAGTCTATTTGTAAAAATATTTCTTGGATTGGAACATCTGATACGGAAATTCTTCTAGAAAGTTTTGAACATCTTGGAATTGAAGAAACTTTATTGATTACGAAAGGCATGTTTTCAATAGGTCTTTGGGATAAGAAGTTAAAGCAATTAATTTTAGTACGAGATAGAGCTGGTGAAAAACCTTTATACTATGGTTGGCTTGGAAAAACATTTGTGTTTGCTTCGACTTTAGCAGCTATAAAAAAATTCCCAAATTTTAAAAAAGAAATTGATTTAGATTCTTTATCTCTTTTTATGAAATATAGTTATGTACCAGCACCTAAATCTATTTACAAGGATATCAAAAAACTTGAAGCAGGATCCTTGATTTATGTAGATGTTAATAACAAAAACATAAAAAGTCTTAAGTATTGGGACTCTCAAGAAAATTTTATTAAATGTCTAAAAAAACCTTTTCAAGGAGATGATTCAACTGCTATAAATGTTCTTGAGGAAAAACTAACGAATTCAGTAATAAGCCAAACAGTATCTGACGTTCCAATTGGCTGTTTTCTTTCTGGCGGCATTGATTCTTCAATTATTACATCCATTCTTCAAGAGAATTCAAATACAAACATAAAAACGTTTACAATCGGGTTTGAAGATCAAACTTTTAATGAAGCAAATCACGCACTTGAGGTAGCAAAACATTTATCTACTGATCATCATGAAGTATATTTGTCCTCAAATGAGACTAGGGATATTATTCCTAAATTACATGAAATATATGATGAACCTTTTGCTGATTCATCCCAAATACCTACATACTTGGTAAGTAAAATTGCAAAAGAAAAAGTAACAGTAGCCCTATCAGGTGATGGAGGAGACGAGTTATTTGCTGGATATAATAGATATTTCTGGTCAAATAGAATTAATAGCTATCCATGGTTATTAAAAAAGATTGCATCAAATCTAATCAGTTTTATAGGAAATAAAAATTTTGATTCAGCAGGTAAAGTAATTAATATATTTTTAAATCATAATAATAAAATATCTCTACCAGGAAATAAATTAATCAAATTATCTGAAATCTTGTCTAAAAGAAATATTGAAGATGTTTATAATTATTTAATATCAACATCAACAAATTATAATGAAATTGTGCTAAATCCAAATAGAGATGTTTCTAGTTTAGTAAATAAAAATAAACTATTTTCTAATTCTAAAATTGATCCAATACTCGCTATGATGAATGGCGATTTTATATATTATTTGCCTGATGACATTTTTCAAAAAGTTGATAGGGCGTCAATGGCAGTATCTCTAGAAACACGCGCTCCATTTATGGATTCAGATGTTATAGATTTTGCAATGTCATTGCCATTAAGTTTTAAGATAAGAAATGGTCAAGGAAAATGGATTTTAAAAAAGCTACTATATAAGTTTGTTCCAAAGAAAATAGTTCATAGGCCAAAGATGGGCTTTGGAGTGCCAATTGGAGATTGGCTAAGAGGTCCTCTAAAAGATTGGAGCGATAATCTTCTTGATAAAAATAGATTAAAAAAAGAGGGTTACTTGAATTCCGAGATTGTATCTAAAATGTGGAGAGAGCATCTTGATGGCTCAAGAGATAGAACGAATGAAATTTGGAATATTTTAATGTTTCAGCTATGGTTGGAAAACGAATAAAGGCATACAAAATATGATTATTAAAAAGATTTTTCCATGGTGGGCTAGAATCATTGCAAAAATTTTTCTATCAAGGTTACCTATTTCATATGATTTTTGGAGCAAAATAAATCTTTTTAGACATGGTCAAATGGATAACTCGGCATATGCTTATGAGACTTTTATTAAACATATAAATCCTGACAATATAAAAGGAAAAATAATTCTTGAAATCGGTCCCGGTGATAGTCTTTCATCTGGCATAATTGCAAGTTGTTTCGGAGCAAAATCCATTCTCGTTAACCCAGGCGATTTTTTATTAGATCCCCTTAAAAATCACACTAATATTAAGAACTATCTTGAAAAAAGAGGATTATCTATAGATAGTAGTCCAAAAAATATTGAAGAATTATGTAAGAATCATAAGATAACTTATTATGTGAATGGTCTTGAAAGTCTGAAAAAAATTCAAGATAAATCTGTTGACATTATTTTTTCGAATGCAGTGCTTGAACATATTTATAAAGATGAATTTGTAAATATTTTTGAGGAATTTAGAAGAATTATTAAAGATGAGGGATTCATGTCTCATCAAGTAGATTTCAAAGATCACTTGGGAGGATCTCTTAATAATCTAAGATTTAGCGACTCAATATGGGAATCATATTTATTTAGAAATTCGGGATTTTACACTAACAGAATTAGGCATCAAAAAATGCTAAATATATTTATCGAAACTGGCTTTAAAGTTGATGAAATTAATCTTTCAAAATGGAACAAACTCCCAATAAATACTAAAAAACTTTCCAAGCAATTTAGAAAATGCAGCTATGAAGATTTATTAGTTTCTGGCTTTAAAGTAAAGCTGGTACCAAATGAACAATAATAAAAAAATTTTATATTTTGTATCAGAAGATTGGTATTTCTTCTCCCATCGATTTGATTTGGCAAAAGATGCTATGAAACTAGGCCATAATGTGGTTCTTTTGACAAATGCAAATGACAAGATTTCTGAAATTAAAAAAGAAGGCATAAAAGTAATTCCATTAAGAATTAATAGAGCAGGTAAAAATATATTTAATGAAATTAGAACTTTTCTTACTGTAATTTTGCATATAGCAAAGGAAAAGCCAGATATTATTCATAATATCTCTTTAAAACCAATTATATATGGAACATTCGCAGGTATTTTTTCAAGATCAAAAATCATCAATACATTTGCTGGGCTGGGGATAATATCAAGCGAAGACAGTAACAAAGGCAATTTTAGATCAATTATTACTTTTTTGATGAAAATTCTAATGAAACTTAATAGAGTTTCTATAATTGTTCAAAACAAATCAGATATGAATTTTTTTATTAACAATAAAATTGCTAACAAAGATCAATTACACCTTATTCTGGGATCAGGAGTTAATGAACAAGAATATGATCTCAACGAGGAAGATAATACAAATTTAAATGTTCTTCTTGCGAGCAGAATGTTATGGTCCAAAGGAGTGAAGGAGTTTGTTGAGGCTGCCGAAATAGTAAATAAATCTTATCCACTTGTAAGTTTTACTATTGCAGGTAGGATCGATGATAAAAATCCAGATAGAGTAGACGAAGTTTTCCTAAAAAACTTAAGTTCAAAAAATTATATCAAATGGGTTGGGCATGAAGATGATATGAAAAAATTATTTAGTTTATGCAATATAGTATGCTTACCTACATTTTATGGAGAAGGAATACCAAAAGTTCTGATTGAAGCATGTGCCTCAAGACGAGCTGTTATTTCAAGTAATATTTCAGGATGTAGGGAGATCATTGAAGATGGTTTAAATGGAATCCTTGTGGAGCCAAAAAATTCAAATAAATTAGCTTCTGCAATAATAAAATTGTTAACTTCCGATGATTTACGTCATAAATACGGAACAAATGGTCGTAGATTAGTTAAAGATAAATTTTCACTTAGAATAATAAATAAGCAAACCCTTCAGCTTTATTTCAACTAATATTTTATAAAGAATAAAATCCAAGATTTTTCATAGAACCCTTAATATCAAAAATAAAAGAATCTTTATTTTTAAGTTTTGATTTAATTATATCTATGTTATTGATAAAAGATTCATGAGGCACTGAGATTACAATTACATCAAAGCTTTTATCATAATCAGAAAGCTCATCAAAATTTATATTAGTTGAGCCATCAACAGATAAATCATCGATGTATGGCTCTGAATGAAAAATGTTGAGATCTAGCTTTATTAAAGATCTTATTAAATCGAAAGATTTGCTATTTCTTGTATCGTTGCAGTTTTCTTTGAAAGCCATACCAAGGACTAGAACATTTAGGTCTTTAAGACTAATTTTTCTTTGAATTATTTCCTTTTGGATTTTTTCAACAACAAATTCATGCATGCCATCATTTATTCTTCTACCAGCAAGAATCATTTCAGGATGATACCCAATTTCTTGAGCTTTATATGTTAGGTAATAAGGATCAACTCCAATACAATGTCCTCCCACTAGTCCTGGTCTATAATTTGAGTAATTCCACTTAGTTGCAGCAGCATCAATTACTTTCTGTGTATCAATTTCCATCAAATCGAAAATTTTTGCAAGTTCATTTGCAAGAGCAATATTAATGTCTCTTTGTGTATTTTCAATTACTTTAGCTGCTTCAGCAATTTTAATACTGTCTGTTTGATGGATTCCAGCTTGAATTATCTTGCTGTATATATCGGCAAGAATTTGAGTAGTTTGCATATTTGATCCACTCACTATTTTTTTTATATCTTTTAGGGATCTATCAGCATCACCAGGATTTATTCTCTCTGGACTATAACCACAAAAAAAGTCTTTGTTAAAAATTAAATTAGATTCTTCAAGAATAGGAACACATACTTCTTCAGTAGTTCCTGGAAAAACTGTAGATTCTAGAACAAAGATGTCATCTTTTTTTATAACATTTTTAATTGTCCTTGTAGCACCAATAACAAAAGATAAATCTGGATTATTATTTTTATCAATTGGTGTTGGCACTGTTAAAATATAAATATTCGAGTCAATCAAATCGTTTTCGTCGTTTGTAAATTTTATATTTTTGGAACTGCTTATTTCATCAGCACTTACCATGAGAGTAGAATCATAATTGTTGATAAGTTCTTCTGTCCTTTTAGATGATTTATCAAATCCAACAACGTTATAATGACGGGCAAATTCTATTGCAAGTGGTAGCCCCACATAACCAAGACCAATAATAGATATTTTATGATTTTTATGTGACATATTTATGTGATTATAATACATTTAGACAATATCTTTTTAACTAAAAGTTAGGCTAATGAGATAACTATGAATAAAAAAAATACAAAAAATGTGGTATTAGTTACTGGAGGATTTGATCCTATCCACAGTGGCCATATTTCATATTTTAAAGAAGCAAAAAAAATGACTAATTATCTTATAGTTGGCTTAAATTCGGATGATTGGCTTAAACGTAAAAAAGGTAATTTCTTTTTACCTTGGAAAGAAAGAGCTGAAATATTGAACAATATAAATTTTGTTGATGAAGTTATTGATTTTAATGACCAAGACAATACTGCTATCGACGCTATTGAGAAATGTTTATGCATATACGATAAAGTAGTTTTTGCTAATGGAGGAGATAGGCAAAGCGGAAACGTTCCTGAATATGATTTTTTTAAAAAAAATAATAATGTTGAATTTAAATATGGAATTGGAGGAAATAAAAAATTAAATAGTAGTTCATGGATTCTAGATGAATTTATCAATAAAAATATTAATATTGATAAAAAATATTATGATAGCTCTACTCAGTATGTAAAAAAAGCTCCATGGGGTGAACATACTGTAATTTGTATAGAAAATTTTTTTAAGGTAAAACGCATTATAGTTAATCCAAAAAAACAATTAAGTCTTCAATTTCATAACCATAGAGATGAACATTGGATAATTGTTCAGGGCAAAGCTTCTATTACTATTGATAATACATTGATAAGCGCAAAAAAAAATGACTATGTTTTTGTTAAGAAAAATCAAAAACATAGAATAAAAAATATATCTAATGAAGACTTAGTTTTAATCGAGGTCAGCACCGGTGATTATCTTGAAGATGATGACATTGTTAGATTAGATGATGATTATTCAAGGACATAATCAATGATAAGCATAATTAAAAATGAACTAAAGGTTTACAATTTATTTTATGAAAAATATGAAAGGGCATTAGAATTAGATCAAAAAAATATTGAAGCTATTGCTATTAGCTCTTTTGATGCCAAAAACAATGAAGTAGATTCAAGATATGTGAATTTAAAATATATTGAAGATCAAGACTGGATTTTTTTCTCAAATTATCAAAGCGTAAAAGCTAATCAATTTATATCATTAAATAAAATCTCAGGCTTGTTTTACTGGAATTCAATAGATACACAAATTAGAATCAAGGCAGTTATTAAAAAGTTAAATAAACAAAAATCTGATGAACATTTTAAAAATAGAAGCAAAAAAAAGAACGCATTAGCTATAAGTTCAAATCAATCTAATCAAATTGAATCATATGAGAAGGTTATTGAAAATTATAATGATGTTTTGGATTCAAAATCTTTAAACACCAGACCAGAATATTGGGGAGGATATGTGTTTAAGCCATATTATTTTGAATTTTGGGAAGGTCACGAAAATAGATTAAACAAAAGAACTGCTTTTATTAAAAAAGATAGTGGCTGGGATGAATTCAATCTTGAACCCTAAATTATTGTTCTTAAAAAATTCTTTTTGTATAATATCGACCTAAATATGTTCAATATATTAATCAAACTCAATCCATAGGGTATTAGTCATAGCTTCATCAGATAAAAAAGTTGTACCTATTAACGAGTTTATAAGAGCTCAAGAACTTATGTTAATAGATCAGAATGGTGTTAAACAAGGTATTGTTTCTATTGACGATGCTCTTAATACTGCAAAACAACTAGAATTAGATTTAGTTCAGGTTTCTCCATCAGACGCCAATCCTCTTGTATGTAAATTACTTGATTATGGGAAATATAAATTTTCAAAAAAGAAAAATAATTCGATGTCAAAATCGAAAGCAAAAAAAACTACAACAAAGGAGATTAAGTTCAGGCCCTCTACAGACGTTAGTGATTACAATATTAAATTAAAAAAGATTAAAAGCTTTATTCTTGGCGGAGATAAGACTAAAATAAGCGTCCGTTTTAGAGGTAGAGAAATTTTGAATAGTAATATGGGATTGGGCATCTTGAATAAAATTAAAGAAGAGCTAGCTGATATCGCTAATGTTGATCAAGATCCTTCACTTGAAGGCAGGCAGCTATTGATGATTCTTTCACCTTTAAAGAAAAAATAGTAAATATATTATGGGTTATAAGTTAAAAACACATTCTGGAGCAGCTAAACGTTTTAAAAAAACTGGTAGTACAGTTAAGAGTAGAAGCGCTAATAGGAATCATATTCTTACAAAACAGTCTTCAAAAAGAAAACGGCATAATCGTGGCTTGAATAAGTTATCTGGAACCGTGCTTAAGATGGCAAATAAGCTTATAAAATAATCATGTCAAGAGTTACAAAATCAAATACTGCAAAAGCCAAACACAAAAGGATACTTAAAAGCACCAAGGGACATTATGGTGCAAGAAGTAGGCTTTATAAAACCGCAAAACAATCACACATAAAATCACTACAATATTCTTTCAGAGACAGAAAGAATAAAAAAAGAATGTTTAGGTCCCTATGGATTGCTAGAATTAGTGCCGCATTAAAAGAACAAAACATCACTTACTCTAAATTAATAAATGCACTTGATAATAAAGATATAATATTAAATAGAAAAATATTATCTGAAATCGCAATACACGATAAATCAACTTTTGAAAAGGTTGTAAAAGAAGCAGTTTCTTAGATAATTAATGTCTGATTCAATCGATATTAAACCTCCAAAGGTCATTAAAGATATAGGTTCACATCATCCGATAAATGTTATGAAAGATTCTATTATGAATCTTTTATATTCATATGGGTTTGAAGCTATTCAAGGCCCTGAGATCGAAACAGAGGAATATAATTTTGATAAGCTTAATATAAAAAAATCGCATCCAGCAAGACAAATGCATGACACTTTTTATGTCAAAAACAAAGAGTTTCTATTGAGAACACATACATCTCCCGTTCAAATAAGGGGCATGTTAGAAAAAGAACCTCCTTTTGCATTTATATCTGGTGGAAAGGTTTATAGAAAAGATGACGATGCAACTCATTTACCAATGTTTCATCAAATTGAGGGAATGCTTGTAAATGAAACAGTCAATTTTGCACAATTAAAATCACTAATTTATATTATTATTGGGTATTTATTTGGAGAAGATGTTCAGCTAAGATTTAGGCCATCATATTTTCCGTTTACAGAACCATCAGCAGAAGTAGATATTCTTTCAAAAAATAATGAATGGCTTGAAATTTTAGGATGCGGAATAGTAAATCCAATTGTTCTTGAAAATTGTAACATTGATTCATCTAGATATAGTGGTTTAGCATTTGGCTTGGGAATTGAACGCATCGCAATGTTAAAACATGATGTTAGTGATATTCGTGAATTTTATAAGTCTAACTTAGACTTTTTATCTCAGTTTAAATGAAAATTAAGTTCGAGCACATTGCTCAAAATATAAAAGAAACCGTATCTATAGATGATATTTCTTCTAAACTTTTTCAATTAGGACATGAACATGAAATCCACAATAATATCTTTGATATAGAATTTACTCCAAATCGAGGTGATTGTCTTTCAATTAAAGGAATACTAAGAGATTTAGCAGCATTTTATACAGTAAATGATCGTAAAGATTTATTTGAGGGGGAAATAAATACCTTCCCAATAAATTTTAAAAATAATTATATTGAAGCTTGTCCAACAATATCCTTTTTAAGGATTGAAATTGGAGACAATATAAAAGAATATCAAAACGATCTAAAAAATTATTTTAATGATCTTCAACTAAACAAAAATAATTTTTTTACAGATATTTCAAACTATTTGTCATATGAGACCGGTCAACCAACTCATTGCTATGATGCAAAAAAGATAGATGGAGAAATAGTTCTTGAAAATTACGAATCTGAATATGATTTAGAGACTTTATTAGACAAAAATATAAAACTTACTAATTCAAATGCAGTATTTAAAATTGATAAAAAAATTATTAATCTTGCTGGAGTAGTTGGTGATAAGAGCACATCATGCACTTCAAAAACAAGAGAGGTGATTATTGAATGTGCATATTTTAATCCTGAAATTATAATAGGTAAGTCTATAAAATATGATATTAAATCTGATGCAGCTCATAAATTTGAAAGAGGTGTTGATCCAAGTTCTCATGAATATGTTTTAAGAAGATTTATTAATATTGTCAAGGATCACACAGAAATAAAAAGGTTAGAGCTTTTTTCTGAAACTTATAAAGAACCTGAAAAAATAACTATTAATCTTGATGTAAAAAAAATAAATAAAATATTAGGAATCTCGATTGCAAAAGATGATTATATTGAGCATTTAATTAAGTTAGGATTTGAAGTTAGTAATACAAAAATTATTGTACCTTCTCATAGGTCCGATATTAAGCATGAAAATGATCTTGCCGAAGAGGTTGCTAGGATTATTGGATATGACAACATTCCTGTTGCAAAATTAGAATTACCAAAGCTAAGTAATAAAAAAACTTTCTTAGAGGAGAGAAAGTTAAAACAAATTTTGATTAATGATGGCTTTTATGAGGTAATTAATTTTCCATTCACATCGGTCGACGATAATAATAGTTTAACTGTAGACAACCCCCTTGATTCAAATAAGAAATATTTACGTAAAAATTTAAGACATTCTCTTATTGAGAATTTGCTATTTAACGAAAGAAGACAACAAGATTCTGTAAAATTATTTGAGATCTCAGATATTTATGAAGTGGATTTTGAAAAAAATAAACTATTAAAAAAAAGGGTTTTAGGCATTATTGCCTCTGGACGAATAGCAAAAAATTACAAAGAATTTTCCAAAAAGATTGACAAAAACTATATAGACAAAATTTTAGAAAAAATTTGTGATGATGTAGCTGTTCAATCAACTCTCCTAGATAGAACTAATATGAATTCGAAGCTTAAAAATAATATTTATTATGTTGAACTTGATTTACAAAGATTTGACTATGGTAATCTTGAAGATATTACCGACGATTTTCATTTAAATAAGTTCAATAAATATGAGGAAATCTCTGAATTCCCATGCTCCATTAGAGATTTGTCTTTTTCAGTTAAAGATTCTGTAGATTTAGATATTTTGTATAAAAAAATTAATGAATTTAAATATGATATTTTAAAAGAAAACTACATTTTTGATTTCTTTTACAACAACAAAACAAAAGAGATTAAGATTGGCTATAGGTTTATTTTCCAATCAAAAACAAAGACATTAACAGATTATGATGTTGATAATGTCGTTAATGATATAATAGAAAATACAACCAAAATAAATTCAATATCTATTCCTGGCTTATAAGATGAATATCACAAAAAAGATAATATCCAAAGCCATTTCTGATGAAATTTCTAGAGATATGAAATTAAGCGGTGAGATTTTTGAAAGTTTTTTAAAAAATATAAAATCTAATATTGCTAAACAAAAAACTATCAAATTGAGCGGCTTTGGTTCTTTTATTAATCATAATTCTCCAAAAAGAATCGGAAGAAACCCAAAGACATTAGAATCATTTATAATAAACGAAAGAAGAACAATTAAATTTAGGGTTTCTAATAAGATAAAAAAAATTTTAAATTAAACTATTTATTGCCATGAAATATAAAAGCCTATACATAACATTACTATTTACATTTTCAGCTTCTCTAATCTCTCAATCAGATGAAGATCTTAATAAGTTAACAGGTGGCCTAGATGCTGAATATTTACAAAGTTTGCCTGAGGATGTAAGAATCGATCTGCTCTCAGAAATTAATAAAAATAAGATGAAAGATGATAAGCAGACTTTAAAAAAAAGACCATCAACCGCCTTAAATAAATTCGAAACAATTAAGGATTGGGAAGATTTTCAAAGACAAAGAAATATTGAAGGCAATATTTCAGAGAGATATGGCATAAATTTATTTAGAACAATGCAATCTTCTTTTATGCCAATTAATGAACCTAACTTTGGCTCTGATTATATTTTAGACTATGGTGACTATATCGAAATTCGGGCTTTTGGAGGACTTAATAGAGATTTTTATGAAGAAATCAATCGTGACGGAACAATAACGATAGATGGAATTGGTAAAATAAATTTAGCTGGATTAAATTTTGATCAAGCTGTTAAGGTGCTTAATACAGAATTTGAAAATTCTTATATCGGGGTTAATATTGTTGTAAACCTCGGTGAAGTAAGAGATATTAAAGTTCTCATAACCGGGAATTCTGCATATCCTGGAATGTATACAATTTCTGGAAACTCAAACATTCTTCAAGCTCTTAATATAGCAGGTGGCATTAACGAAAATGGCAGTCTTAGAGATATATCTGTAATTAGAAATGGTGTTGAAATTGACAGTATTGATTTATATGAGGCCCTCATATTTGGAGATACTAGGAAATTAAAACCTTTAAAATCAGGAGATTCAATTAATATAAAACCTGTCTTAAATCTTGTAAGAGCAGGATCTGGCTTCATTAATCAGGCTTTATTTGAATTAAAAGAAAATGAAACTTTTGAGGATTTACTAGAATTTTCTGGAGGATTATCAAGAAATGTTCAATCTAAAAATTTCTCAGTCGTTAGATATGTAAATTCAAATTTTGAAAAAATTAATATGACTCGTGAAGATTTGTCATCAATGACAGCTAAAAATCTAGATACAATAAGTCTTAATATCGATAAGGTTGGTTCAGTAGAGGTTATGGGTAGCGTAAACAATCCAGGAACCTACTCTATATCTAGCAATGATCGACTTTCTGATGTAATTATAAGAGCTGGAGGATATACAGATTCTGCCTACATTTATGGCGGAAGACTATTAAGAGAAAAAGCAAAACAACTTGAAAAAGATTATGCACAAAGTGCTTATGATAATTTAATAAGATTTATTGCTGCTGACACTGATTTTTTACTTTCACCAGGAGCAGGAGCTCTTCTTCCATTAATATTGAGTGAAATCAAAAACATTGAACCAGTTGGAAGGGTCATTGCTGAATTTAGGCTAGACAGATTAGAGGATAATCCTGTGAAGGACATTTATATGAATGATAAGGATAAAATATTCATACCAAAATATGATTCAAGTGTTTTTGTATTTGGTGAAGTTTCTTCTCCTGGATCTGTAAATTACAGTGATGGTAAAAATGTTAATTATTATTTACAAAATACCGGTGGACTCACAAAATTTTCATCAACAAAGGATATTTATATCGTTTCTCCTGACGGCTCTACTGCAAAAGTAAGTAATACAAAAAGACTTTCATCATTCTTAGCTGAAGAACAAGATATTTATCCAGGCACTGTGATATATGTACCAAGAGAAATAGGGCAGGTCAGAGGTATTGATTTTTATGCAACAATTGCTCCTATATTTAGTAGTTTAGCATTGTCATTGGCTTCATTAAATTCAATAAATGATTAGAAGCTTACTGAATGCTAACCTTTTATAAAAAGAAATTTAAATATTTAATCTTATTAATATTATTTTCTTTTGAGGTTTATTCAGATGGATATAATAATTTTGGTCATGTTGGGTTAATTAATTTACCATCAGCTGCCATAAAAGAAGATCAATCAATATATTTCACTTTTTCAAAAGGCCCTTATTCAAAAGTTGGAGCCCTTACTGTTACTCCTTTTAAATGGATGGAAGCTAGTTTTTTTTATCATAGACCATCCGATACATTGTGGGGTGGTCAGAAAGGACTATATTTAGATAAAGGATTTAATGTAAAGTTTTTGTATTCACCAAAAAACAGATATTTACCAAATTTTGCGATTGGTTTAGACGATTTTGCTGGAACCGGACAACTATCTAAAGAGTATATTGTTGCAACATATGATTTCAATAACTTAAAAGTAACATCTGGTTTGGGATGGGGTAAATTTGTTGGTGACACTGACTTGAATACTAGAAATCCATTATATTTAATAAGTGGAGAATTTGAAAATAGACTTCCTTCGTCTAATCAAAACTTGGGAGGCTCACCAACTTATGACACATGGTTTAGAGGGGATGTAACTTTAATAGGGGGTTTGGAATATAAGATACCTAAAATTAAAGGAATAAGCTTCAAAATTGAAACCGATCCATTCAATTATCTTGATTTTATGTGTTGTGGTGAGGGTAAGTCACTAGAATCAGTACGATTAAGAAGCAAAGATTCAAACATTAATTATGGACTAACATATCAGTATAAAGATATTGGAAATATTAATTTTTCATATATTAAAGGAAACACATGGAATATTAGCTTTTCTTTTGGCTTTTCTTCAAATCGTTCTGTCAAAAAAGAAAAGTTTGAACCAAAAATAGTTAATAATAATTATGGACTCGACAAAAAAAATGAATTTTATCGAGACCTTTTAGATAACCTAAATTCTAATAAACTTTATTTACAAACTGCAAATCTAGAGAAAAAGAAGGTTAATCTATCAATTGATTCCGAGCAGCATATAAATCCCATAAGATATACCAAAGAAGCAGCATACATAACCAATGAAGTTTCAAAAATTAATAATGTTGAGATTGATGAAATTAGTGTCTCAAATATCATTCGTGGCATACAAATCAATGAAATTATTTATCAAAGAAAAGATTTAGATAATCATTACAAACCAATAACGTTAATAAAAAGAGATTCTAAGATAAGGAATCCATACAACGAGTATAACTTTCATGAGTTTAGACCCATAGCTGTTTTTCCAAATATTAATAATGAATTTTCTCCTGATATAAGAACACATGTTGGCTCACCAGAAAGAGTTGTTTTTGCAGGTTATGGCATTAAAGCAGTCACAGAAATCCAATTTAATAGAAATCTGACATTATATTCTTCTATCAATCATTCCATTGAAGATAATTTTGATCAAAAAGTATCCAGACCAACTTCTGTTTTAGAACACGTTAGAACAGAAATTGTGGATTACCTTCAGGCTACGTCAAATACAACATATATATCAAAATTAAATCTTGAAAGAATATGGTCTCCTGCAAGTGACGTTTATGCAAAATTAAGTTTCGGATTATTGGAGTCTATGTATGGTGGGTTTGCCTCAGAAATTTTATATAAGCCTCATGGAGGTCGATTCGCACTGAGTTATGAACTAAATGCTATAAAACAAAGAAGTTATGAACAAAGATTTGAATTTAAAAAGTATAAAACAAATACTTCTCATATAAATCTTGCCTTTTATGATCCAAAATCTAATATATTAATTAAATGGAGTTATGGTAAGTACTTAGCTAGAGATAAGGGTTATACACTTGATATGTCAAGAAGAATGCCTTCTGGCTGGCAAGCAGGTGTTTATTTTACTAGAACAGATGTTCCACCAAGAATATTTGGTGAGGGTAGTTTTGATAAAGGATTCTATATTAACGTGCCACATAATATATTTAGAAAAAAGTATAGTAAAAATTCTACAGGATTTAATTTTAAACCTTTGACTAGAGATGGTGGTCAGAAATTAGAATTGCAAAATAAATTAATAGACTCTTTCTATGGTTCAACCAAGATAGAAATTAATGAAAATTGGAATTCATTTAGAAATTAAATTTAGCTAAAAAAAAAGCGGGAAATCCCGCTTTTAATTATTAATCAATTATTACGAACCACTACTTGTTGTAGTAGTTGTAGTAGTTGTAGTAGTTGTACCGCTACTAGTTGTAGTTGTAGCAGGACTTGTTGTAGTACTAGGTGTTGTTGTAGTACTAGGTGTAGTAGTTGTAGTACTTGGTGTAGGCGCTGGAGTCGGAGCCGGTGTAGGCGCTGGAGTTGGCGCTGGAGTCGGAGCCGGTGTAGGCGCTGGAGTTGGCGCTGGAGTCGGAGCCGGTGTAGGCGCTGGAGTAGGAGCTGGTGTAGG
>MDTA01063727.1_pt1 | contig 17181 bp, 17 predicted proteins | sample 811151 | NCBI WGS metagenome assembly MDTA01 (sample SAMN05326648, study PRJNA326480) | marine metagenome | isolation source: seawater | place: Indian Ocean: South | collected 2010
AGTTCAAGAATCTAAAGACTCAGTAGCGTTCACAAATCCTGAACCAGCTAAAGGTGGTTCTGCTGGACAAACAGTTAGGGAGGTTCGTGAAAGTGCTTTAGCACATTTTCAATCACAACAAAGAAATGTTACCAAAGAAGATTACATTGTTAGAGCTTATTCATTACCAGCTAAATATGGTACGGTTGCTAAAGTTCATTTTGTACAAGACGACCAATTAAATAAATCAGCTGAGATATCTCAATTAGAAAGAACAATAACTGAAAACGATATTGGTACTACAGTATTAGAATTACAAGCTGGTAGAATACCAAACCCACTAGCGATGAATATGTATACTTTAGGGTTTGATTCGTCTAAAAGACTTACACCTTTGAGTGAAACAGTTAAAGGAAATCTAAAAACTTATCTATCTCAGTATAGAATGGTTACGGATGCAATTAATATCAAAGATGCATATGTGATAAATATAGCTGTAAAATTTGGTATATTAACAAAAATTGGATTTAATAAACAAGATGTGCTTTTAAGGTGTATCGCTAATTTACAAGATTTTTTTAACATAGATAGGTGGCAAATTGGACAACCAATTGTCTTAGCTGATGTAGCCTATGAATTATCATTAATAGATGGTGTAGCAACAGTTGTTCCACCAAAAGATAATAATCCAAACAATTTACCAATTCTAATAGAAAACAGATTTAGAGCTGGTGAGGGTTACTCTGGTAATTATTACGATATTAATAGTGCTCTAAAAGAGGGGGTTTTGTATCCATCTTTAGACCCAAGTATATTTGAGTTGAAGTATCCTAATTCAGATATAGAGGGGAAAGTACTTGGAGACAACTTAGGTGTGGGGGTATAGATAGATGCATCATTTTACATTTGCTGAAAAAGATACGACAATATATCAAGCTAGTTCTAGTTTAAACGCTGGTTTGGATGAAATACTTGAAATACGAAAAGACGTAAGCGATTCTGGAAATACAGTAAACGTTTCTCGTGCATTGATACGATTTGACTTAGGTTACATTTCAGCTTCAATGGTTAGAAATGTTATAAAAAATCCAAGGTTTTACTTAAACTTATATGATGCAGGTCAAACTGCATTAGCAACCTCACAAAGTTTGTATGCATATCCTGTAAGTGGTTCTTGGACTATGGGAGATGGTCGCTCATATGATAATCCTATTACTACTGAGGGTTGTAGTTGGAAATACAGAGATGGTTTAACTGAAGGTACATTGTGGACACACCCTGCTCTACCAATAAGTTCTTCTGGTGCTGTGTGGATTAGTGGGAGTGGATATGAGGCATCTCATTCAATAGGTTACAGAACTAGCGATGTTAGAATGGATGTTACCGATATTGTTAATAAATGGTTGTCAACAAATATACCAAACGAAGGATTTTTAGTTAAACGAAGTGGTAGTATTGGTAATTTGAGTAGTGGTAGTGATGAGGGTAGTAAAGATAGACTTGGTAGTTTACTATTCTTCTCATCAGACACACATACGAAATATCCACCTACATTAGAAACAGTTTGGAATGATTCAAAATGGTCAACTGGTTCTTTATCACCAATAACTGGTTCAGACTTAGAAGATTCACTTATCTATATGAAAGGATTAAGGCCCGAATACAAAGAAAACTCAAAAGTCAGATTCAGACTGGTTTGTAGGGAAAGATTTCCTGCAAAGACATATTCAACAACACCATCTAATTTATCAGTAAAATCACTACCAAGTGCTTCATCATACTACTCTATTAAAGATGCAGAAACAAATGAAGTGGTAGTTCCTTATGGTAGCGGCTCATATTTAAGTTGTGATAAAAATGGTAATTATTTTAATCTCTGGTTAAGTGGATATCAACCAGAAAGATATTATACAATAGAATATAGAGTACAAAGTGGTAGTGGAACTGATGATGAGATAGACCAATATTTTGACGAGGGATTCACATTTAAGGTATCACTATAATGCCGTACATAATAGCAGAACCATGTGTTGGAACTTGTGACACGGCATGTGTCGATGTTTGTCCTGTAGATTGTATACATGGGCCTTATGATACAGAAGGAGCTGGAGCTGAAGCAAAAGCAGATGGTTTTATTCCAAAGGAAACTGATTCACTTTATATCGATCCTGATGAATGTATAGATTGTGCTGCTTGTGAACCCGAATGTCCAGTAGAAGCAATTTATGAAGAATCAGAGGTTCCTGTGGAGTGGGAAAAATATATTAAACTAAATTATGATTTTTTTGGTAGGGAGATGAATTGATGCCATACACATCAGAAGAATTAAGGGGTATTGATTTTTACACGGAATTCTTAAATAAGAAAGAAAGAGCTTATTTGGAAAGAGTAACTAAGTCTGCATATAATGGATTTAAAAGAGATGATGGTACACTTGTTTCATATGAAGCTATCGATAATGGACTTGGATTTGAAGATGCAAATTTAGAAACTAGTGGAGTATACAGTACATTTATTTCTGCTTTAAATAATAACGCAGGAGTTCAGTTATTAAATACTTTGAATGAAGATTATGTTACTGCGGTACAAGAGATAACTGATTCACCTGGAGCTTCAGCTGAGACAATTGGAATTGCAATTTCTCAACTACAAAGTCAGGGTATACGCCAATATGGATCATCTGATGTTCCAACATATATAAGAGAATTAGCTTCAGGTAAATCATATTATCAGCAACAACCAGAATATATCAAAACAACTAATTTAGAGAGCATTATAGATAGAAGTATATCAGAACTATCTCAGACTAGTTTTGCAGAAACATTACCAGATGGTATAGAAAATGGTGATGTTTTAACGAATGAATTTGCAGATGATTTTAGAAAGTGGTTAATTGAAAATAACCAAAAAAGAATATTTCCTGATATGGCTACTTTTTATGGTACTGTCATTGAATGGGGTGATATAAAAAGTTTACCTATGGCTGAGTTAAATAATATACCAAATGGGGAGCCTGTAGATTGATGTCTAGATTAAACGAAAAAGATAAAGAATTAACTATAACTGGTAAAAACATAAATTTATCAGACCCTAAAAATGCATATATGGGTGGTGAATTTCTAACAAACCCAAAAGATTACATAGAAGTATTAATTTATGATGTTAATGAAAATTTTTTAGAAAGTGCCATAGTAAATGAGGATGACTATTTATACGACTCGGAGACTGGAATAAAACTAAAAACAGGTAGTATACTTAGAAAAATGGGTTACGATAGAGGAAAATTTATTGTAAAGTATAATTTTCTAAGACAAGTCGCAGGTTCATATGAAAATGTTGCTCTTGATGAAGATAATAATATTGTTGATTATGTTCAAGGTGAAACTAGACTGAAGGAGTACAAATATTTTATACATGAGATATCAGCTACAAGAACAGAAGTTAGACTCGCAGTGCAAAATATAAATGAAGACCAGTACCTAAGAGATTTTTTATATTCACAGAAATCAAAGAAAAGAGTTAGATCAGATGGAACTGGTGACTCTGGTATTAGGTTTTTAGGTGAAGCTAATGGAGAACCACCATATGCGGATAGTATAAAAATGAAAATGAATGGTGGTCAATTTTTGAATGAAATGATTGGTGGTACTATTTCGTTTCCTAATGCGTTTATAACAAGATTTACTCAAGTTTTCCCACCACCAGTAGCTGGTGGTGATGTATCTGAAACGGAAACGATAGGTGATATACGAGCTAGATTTTATCTTGATTTGGGTGCATCAACAGACTATAACGAAGGCGATGTATTTTTTGGTGCAGCGTACGATGTATTTAGTAATGATGGTAATGGTTACACTGATAATGATGCATTACCCGAATTAGGACCTAATGGTAAAGCATTAGACGACACATTAGATTTTGTGCCGTCCGAAATGGGAGACAAAATGATGTCTACGATAAGAAATCTACACAACAATGATTTCAATCCTGTTAAAACAGCCTACGAAGGGGGTGGAGAGACTCGCATTGTTCTAAGAAGTAATAGTACTTTAGCATTTGAAGGCCCTACAACTTATACATGGGAACTTGCTGGGTGGGATCGAGATGGTAGTGGATATGGTGCAAGTTATCATGAAATACAAGAGAGAGTTGGAGATGAGGGAAACGATTTCAATATAGAGGTTGTCACTGGTGATACTACAGTCGCCGTACAAGATGCAGTTAATCGAAGAATGGCTAGAACAGAAGATTCTGTAGATGGTAGTACATTTATATTTAAGTTGTATAGTAAGGATGTGCATGTAGGTGTTAAATTAACAGTTAATCAGGCTTTAGGTGAAGGTAGTAGTGCTTCATCTTTTGTATGGCTACCATGTATTATCCACAACGAGGATTAATGATAACATGCCTAATCCATTTATAGAGTTACCACTATCCAATGAGTTGTTTAATAGACAACAAGATAGTACAGTTCCACCAGAGGAAAACTTAGATTCTTCGTGGGAATTTAATTTAGATAATGAATATACTGGCAACAGAGGTTCAGCTTATCAGATTTTAGGTGGATTATATCAGAATACAACTGAAGCTGGTACTGCGGTTTTTGTTGCTACATATGGAAGGTTAATAGAGGTTCAAATACCAAATAGCTATGTGACACAAGAGCTCACACAAGGGACTGTATTGGAAGGAGTTAAATGGAGAGTTTCTACACCTGGTTTATCTGGTGATCCATACAATGATAATAATGGTTTTTATACACAACTTCAAGAAGATACTGGCTTTGGTGGGGGCAGTGGTCAGACGGATCCAACAACTTTTAGCATAAGATTAGCTGATATAGATAGTATTAACACAAATTTAGAACAGACACTTGCAATAAGAGCTTATGCTTTAGTTATACCACAAGAAGGAACACCAGACCCTTACTACATATATTTACCTGAAATGGAATTTACCGTTATACCAAATCCATCACCCGACCCAAATCAACCAACCCTTATTCCACAATACATACCATTTGTTGCAAATATTGCATCAGTTGATGATGATATAATCACAATAAATCAAAGTTGGAATTCATTTTTAGAAAAGGTGGGTGATGTAGAACAGCAAGTATTAGACCCAACATCACAATTTACTAATTGGAGTATATCGTATAAGATAAATGATAAGAGAGATTTAAATACATACTTACATTTAGGTGATGATAAATTACAATTAATCACAAATGTGAAAACAGACCACGAAACATTTCCAGATTTACCTTATTCTGCAATTTTTAAGTTGTACGAACCATTATCAGATGATATAGAGGAAAAGGATAATGCTTACATTGTTAGAGAAATACTACCACAACATACACAAACAGTTGAACTAATTCCCTATGAGCAAGAAGAAGATGTATTAGTATTAAAAATACCCGATACTCCACCAGATGCATCACCTATAACAAAACGAGAAGTAGAATTAAAAAGTTACAATGATTTAATTACTACAGATGGTAGATTACAAAAAGAGATAGTAGACAAATATATAAGTGGTAGTGAAAAACCAGTTGATTTAAGTGTAGAATATTCTCAGTATGAAAATTTTATCAATTTTTCTTCAGCAGAAAAAAGATTAGAAAACTTCAAATATAAAATTGAACAAATTGAGGAGTATACTTCATTAAGTTCTTCTTTTGCTGCAACAACTAATGGTAAGTCTGATGCTGAGAAGTATGATGACCAAATTAGATTTGTTAAAAATAGTTTTGATGGTTATGAAGATTACTTATATAACACAAAGTCAACTTACAAATCAAGTTCAATGGGAGAATTTCCCAATGCATCTTGGCCTAAAGCGGGTAGTGGAACTTATTTAGATCCTTTCATACCAGTTAGTTCATCACATGCTGATTTTATATCTTGGTATGGTTCTGTATCAAACTCAACTGGACAAATATACAGTGCATCACTTTATGATAGAAGTAATCCAAATAGATTAGTTAATTTACTACCAGAACATATCAACTCCGATGTTGGTAATTCACAATTTTTAGATTTTATGGATATGGTTGGCCAACATTTTGATGAATTGTGGTCTTACATAAAAGCTCTCTCAGAGATTACCGATAGACAATCTGATTTAGAAAAAGGTTTCTCTAAAGACTTAATTTACAATTTAGCAAAATCATTGGGTTGGGATTCAAACGATGGTAAGGACTTATTAGATTTGAGTCAAGTTGGATTTGGTCAAAAATTAGAAGGTGATAGTTACTCATTGTATACATCTGGTTCTTTGAGTTCACCACCAGAGGGTGATGTTTCAAAAGAGATAATGAAGAGACTTATCGCTAGTATGCCATATCTCCTCAAAGCAAAAGGTACTATTGGTTCATTAAAGGGTTTACTAAACTGTTATGGTATACCATCTAGTATATTAAGAGTGAGAGAGTATGGTGGATTACAAGAACCAAAACAAAGAGAAGCATTTGAAATTTCTAGAAAATTTACTAAAGCATTAGGATTTAGAGGTGGACAATATGTTTCAAGTAGTTGGGCAAATGACACTACATCTGGTAGAAAACCAGAAACAGTAGAAATGAGATTTAGGTCGGTTAGTGGGTCTGACCAAGTATTAGTTCAAAAAGATGATGGATGGGCAATAAAATTAAAAGACAATAATTCAGCTGATAATTATGGAACTGTGGCTTTTGTATTGTCAGGTTCAGATGGATTCAAAACAGTAAGTTCTTCAGCTCTACCAATATTTGATGGTGACTACTACTCAGTAATGTTACAAAAGACAAAAGTTAATACGGAATTATTTCCACATCCATCATTTGATGCGGATACTCTATTCAATCCACCATTTTTAACACAATCCTTTTCAGATAACGCTGTAAATGGTGCACTTGAAATAGTAAGTAGTTCTAATGTAGCTAGAACTGGAACTAAAAGTTTAAGACATATCAATACATCTGATACCCAACCATCCCATACTTTGTTTTTTAATAATCCGCATGTTGCATATGGTTCATCTACGGCATCAGTAACTTCTGCTACTTTAGGACAAACATTTACACTTTCAGCTTACGCTAAAGTTTCCGCTAGTGTCGTAGATTCTATTGGTCGTTTAAAAATATTTGAATTAGATTCCAATGAGGAAATGGTAAATGTAGATGAAGATCCAGATAAAGCTCCTGCTTCAGGAATACAAGCACTTAATTCTATTGGCGGTGTAAAAACTTCTGAAAATGTTGGATTGGATGAGAGTGAGTGGAGACAAATATCCGTAACTAAAACAATAAGATATCCAAATACTGCAAAATTAGGTGTAAGATTTGAAAACTTAAAACCTAATTCTACAATTTATTGGGATGATGTATCTCTTAGAAAGGGTTCAAACAATACAGATAGTATAAACGATGCTTTTAATTATAACTTATTTGTTAAAAAGTATGAATCTGGTTTAGATAGGATACTATATTCAGCAAGAACAAATTTAACAATTACTGGTTCAAACACAGTTACACAATCGTACAATGCTTCTTGGACTGGTAGTGGTGGTTTATTTATTGGTGGTAAACCAAGTTCCGCTTTTGGTAATCAACTAACTGGTTCTATAATGGAGTTCAGATTATGGAATGAACCATTGTTAGAAAAATATTTTGATATTCATGTTATGAATCCAAAATCTTATGTTGGTAATACACCATCATCGTCTTACTACTCATTAGTAAGAAGGTACTCATTTGACGATAATACCATATTATCTGGTGGTTCAACAATAAGAGATGTAAGTTCAAATCAAACTGATACTGTAACTGGAGCTGCAGTTGGATTTGGTGGTGTAAATACATTTGAATCTGTCGAAGATAAAACTAAAACAATGGTGCCAAATTATGGGCCAAATAGAAGAAGTGCAACAAAAATAAGAATAGAAAATAATGCTTTAAGTGGTAGTGGTGCTAATCTAAGTATCAATGAAAGGTTTGATGTAAGTTCAAATGATTTTGCTCCATTGGATTCTCCTAAAGTCGGTATATATTTTTCACCGACAGACGTGGTAAATGAAGATATTATTTTATCATTTGCAAACTTAGACTTCAATCAATATCTTGGAGACCCAAGAGATAATTTTGAACTGCATTATCCAGAACTAAGAGATATAGCAAATGAATACTTTCAAAAGTATAGTGGTAGAAACGATTTTTGGGATTATATGCGTTTAATAAAATACTATGACCAATCAGTATTTAAGCAAGTAAAAAAATTAATACCAGCAAGGTCAAAACCACATCTAGGCACTGTGATTGAACCTAACATTTTTGAAAGATCAAAATCTCCTGTACAAAGAAATAACCCATCTTTTACTTTACCATACTATGATGCTAAATTAAATCTAACGAATTTTCATTACAACATAGATGCAAATCAAGAAGCTAGTCATTCAGTTGTAAAAATTGAAGGTGAATATCCAGTTTATGAAGGTGAAATCGATAAAAGTGTACGTTCATTTGAACTACCATCTCTATATAAGTTTGATTTCAATGATAATTTCGATGATAGATCTTTATATGTAAGTGCTTCGGCTACATATGGTGGGCCAAGCTCTGTTTACCAAGAACCTACTGGTTCTATAATTTTAAATAATAGACTGTCTGAACTTAATCAACAATATAAATTTTTCTATACGAGTTCTGTCGAATTTGATAATAGTCAAAAATATAGTCTTGATAATTTTGTTCACTTTTATAGTTCAAGATCTCTACACCCAACAGATTTAGATACAGAGTATCAAAATACCACAGCATTTAGAAGAATGTGTTTTGAGGGTGTTAAAAACACAAAGAGTACAACACTAGATGGTGATTATCCAGTTATTATTAGGACAACTTCACCAACAATAGCAGTACCAACTAATGCTGCTGATTCTAATTTGAAAGTTGTGGATGACAAACTGTAATAATAAAATGATAAAAAATATGTATTTTAGATATTTATTTTTAGAAAAGTTATATCAATTTACATATCTTTGGAGATAATAATATGGGATTTTTAGATAATTCAAGTGTCACTGTAGATGCTATTTTAACAAAAAGAGGTAGAGAAATTCTATCTGAGGGCGGTGATTTAAATATAGTAAAATTTGCGTTAAGTGATGAGGAAGTTGATTACACATTGTATGATGTGACTCATCCTAATGGTACTGATTCGTATGGCTCTGTAATTGAAAATATGTCGTTACTTGAAGCCACACCTAACAGAACCAATTTTAGAAGTTTTTTAGTAGATCAGTCATTAGCTGGTGCTAAAGTTAATGTTGATAGTTTAAATTATACAAATGTAGATACAAATTCAAATATATCTATAAATCCAGCTACAATTGGTGCACCAGCAGAACAATATAGTTTTTACATTGAAAATACCAATGTAGTTAAATTTGCTAATGCATCTGATTCTTCAGTTCTTACATCGAGTAGTGTTACTTTAGTTGCCCAATCTATAAACCCAGCTGCGACTACCACAGTAACTATTACCGGTTTAACTTCTGGTATAACTAATGTGGTTACTATATCCGTTAAAGCTGATGCATCTTCAAATACCGATCCAACTGGACCTAAACGTAAGAGAAATAGACAGAGAAGAGGTAATACAACATCTGGTGCTACAGACACTAATCAAACTGGTGGAACCGGCGGGACTTATTAAGGAGATAATATATGCTTTTTAGAAATTTTACAAATGATGACACAAGCACAGATGTAGGAATTGTTACCTCTGGTGTTTGGCAAGATGGAGCTTCAAACATAGAAACTTTTTTTACCTCATCTACACAGTACACAAATACTGGTGATTATAATATTGATGTTTATCGATATAATCCTAGTAACAACGCATCTGCTTCAGTTCAATTTGGCTTAGTTTATGGTCATAGAGAGGGTAGTGGTTCTTTAGGAACAAAGGGTGCTACTGGTGATAGAACATCAGCTGCTGTATTTGGACAATTTAATAGTTTGATAAATCCTCCAGAGACAACCGCTTTTACATTCCAAGGTAACAGTACTGCTAAACAATTTTATGCCATTGTACTTAATAGAGCCAGAATGAGAGAGGCGATTGAACCAGGAGGTTGGGAGATACATTTAGGATTTGGTTCTACTGGAAAAGTAAAATTAATTGACGATTCTTCCACTAACAAAGGTGGTAATACAAACCAAAGAAACTTTGCTCCAGAATATAATGTTGTTAGTGGAACTTTGATTGGTGGTACTACTATAAAAACCACTGCGGGTAACGAAGATTCTACAATGGGTTCGTATGGAACATTTTATCCAAATTTAGGAATAATAGTTTTAAATCCAGAACGATTAAGTGGGGCACCTCTTGGATTACTAACAAAAAGTGGTTCAAACTCTGATGATAGAAATAACAGATTACTATTTAATTCCATTGTAAGTGGTTCTTATTTTCAAATGAAAAGAAAAGAAGAAATTACTTCAACACATTATTTTGTACGAGCGACTGCAAATCAATTTAATGCAACTACTAATGAAACTTTTTACACAGAATCTATAGCTGGTGTTAAAAAAGTTATCGCTGGATTAGCTACAGACCCTAAAACTTACATTACAACTGTAGGTTTATACAATAATGATAGTGAATTATTAGCTATAGCTAAATTAAGTAGGCCAATATTAAAATCAACATCAAGAGAAGCTCTTATCAAAGTAAAACTAGATTTTTAGTAAGGTCTTACAATGTCATTCAAGAATCTTGAATCCGAAGATATCTTACTTTCAGCATTTGAAGTTCACAAAACATTTGTTGTAACTAATGAAGATAGCGGTAGTGGAATTTATTCATTTCCAATAACAAAAGGCACTGATGATACTCAGTATGGGTGGGATGTCAATGAATCGGATTCCAAAACTATTTCAGCTAGTATATTTTACAGTATTCCAAATTATTACGTTATTAATAGTTTATATTATCGCGATATAACTCAAATGGCTGGTAATATAGATTACATAGTTGGTACACCAACTAATGTAAACCCAATTGTAACTTACACAGAAACTAGAAATTTATACGATACAGTTGATAATCCGTCACAAATGCCATTAAGAAGGCCTTTTACAAGACAACTTCATATGAGTGGTAGTGTAATATCTGTTCCCCAAAGACTTTACGGCGAGTCTATTGGTTTAGATTCAGTACGACTAACTGATGATAGTGGGCCTTCAACCATAATTTTACAAGATGATGGATATGGTAATTTATATGATGTTGCTTTTAGTGCAAGTTATGCCAGTAGAACTCCAGATTCTAATATGAGTGGTAGTGTTGTAGGTAATATCTTTTATGACGATGGAATTATTGTAATAACTGATACTGGTTCTTATTCAAATGTTGGACTTGGAGAAGGAACAAATGGGTTTAGTTTACAGTTTGATTCAACACAGACTATCTATGAGCGTGAATATTCTTGTAGAATTAGTGAAAATGAATTTCAACACACTAATAATAGAAGTTTAAAGATTGGACAAAGTGGTAGTGTCTCTTTTTTTGGTAACAAATACAATGACGATATATACAAAAATTCAATTTATGATAAATACCCATATGGATTAACTGGATTTTCAACTGGTTCATACAAAAATGCTCAATATGAGATAGGAACTGAATTGATTGGTGAGGCTTCACATTCAAATTTTGCAACTTATGTTACAACTATTGGTTTATATAATAATTCAAATGAATTATTAGCTATTGGTAAAACTGCTAAACCAATAAAAAATGACAAAGAATTAGCACTATCTTTTATAGTTAGATTTGATACTAATTAATATTTATTATTGTACAGAACTTTTTTAGGAGAAAACAGATGTTAAAGAAAATTATGTTAGGTTTACTATTAACCTCATCTTTGTTTGGTGAAAATGAACTTTGGAAATTTTTCAAATATTCTACAGCTTACGCAAGTTTCAGTCTTAATGCACCAAGACACCAAGATGATAGATTCGCCATTGTGGGTGGTTTATCTTCTGGTGTACTACAAGTAGAGAGAACCGAAAGGGATTTAAAACCAGACTTTCAAACATCATTTGGATTAAGAAAGATTGGTAGATTCAAATATGAGCCAAAACGAGGTGTAAAAAATGCTGGTGTTGGTGGAACTTGGTATGATGGTTCAGAACAAAATGCTAACGAAAATGCTACTTTGGGTCCTGTTAAAGGTTGGGAATATTTAATAAAGTTTACAGAAGGTCGTCAATGGGGTAATGAATACATCAATCAAGAGTATTGGTTGAGATACATTGGTGATTGGGCTGTTGCTAAAGTAGGTTGGACAGATTTGGGTTTAGAAGAAATAACTTATGGTGAGGGTGATTTAAGATTCAAATGGACACCACCTATACTTAATGATAAACTAACTGTTAGTATTGGTGCAAAACACAGACAGCATCCAGTTTATGGATTTGATGCTATGGTATTGGATACGACTTGGTACAAAGGACAATGGTGGAACTTTGCCGAAGATGCTTTTGGTATTGATGATAATAGATGGTATGACTCCACTATGATAGATCCCGACTCACCAACTGGTTGGAAGAAGAGAACACTTTATGAGGTAGATCCTGAAACAGGTGAAATTAGAGAAGTAGAAGGTGAAGGTCCTTTTTGGAATGGTCGTGGAGAATATTGGGGACATGATTGGCTGTGGAGAGATGTTGATGGCAGAATATTTGCTTACACAGATAGAGAATATTTTCTTTACTATTTTCCTCGAATGTTAGAAAATTACATTGGTGATAAGAAAAGAGAGTTAGGATATCAAAAAGAGACGAGTATTGTAATAGGAGCTGATTATTATCATTACGATGAAAATTGGTGGTTACACGCTTGGGGTAATTGGCTACCATATCATTTTGGTCACGACAAGTATTCTTATCACAACGCTGCTCAATACCAAACTCACATAGAAGAGGGAAAAGAAGCTAGTGAATTTATGTTTATGGATCCAATGTGGCATAGTTGGAATGATTATGATTTTGGTGCAATCTTTGGTGTAAGAATAAAAGAAAACTTGGGTGTGTTTGCTGAAGGTAAATATCTTTATTATTGGGAAAGACCAGCTTATGATTTAAAGTTTGGAATAAATTATCAATTTGTCGGATTTTAATGTGCCAAACAAAGCTGCTAAAGATAGAAAAAGAAAACGTATGTTACTAAATAAAAAGTTGGCAGAACAAGGTAGAACTAAACTTCAACACAAAAAATGGTTGAAGAAAAATAAAAATAAATCATCAAATCCTTACAGGAGATAAAAAATTGAATGGTGATATAAAAATAGGTAGATTACTTTGTGATGAGGATATTATCACAAGGAGACAGTTAAACCAAGCTTTACAAGCTCAGGTTAAGGGAGACAAACGCACCATTGGTGAAATTCTTGTAGATAAAGGTTTTTGTAGTCTTGAAGATATAACAGATGTAATACTAGAACACGGAAATGGACACGAAGAAAAACAAAAAGAAGTTACTAAAAAGGTAGAACCAAAAAAAGTAAAATCTGAAAAAAAACAACCAATCGAGTTAAGTGAAGATAAAGTTTTAGATACTAAATTTACATTATCAGTACAGACTATGGTAGCTGCTGGTACTGGTCTTGCTTCTCTAATAGGGATGTGGTATACACTACAAGGAGAGATTGAAGAGGCAAAACAACTTCCAAGTTTAGAGAGTTTATATGAAGCCGAATATCCATCTAAACCAGAAGGTCATAATTGGCCTCGATCTTTTGAGCAATATAAAACTCAAGTTGGTGGACTTCAAAAAGATATGGATGATATGTTGGATGCGGTGGATGAATTAGAAGAAACCATAAAAGAATTACAGAAAGATATAAAAGACCTCGAAAGACGTAAGAGGGATAAATAGGAGTTTGTTATGAGATATTTAATTGGATTGATATTTTTCTTATCGATATTAACTGCTCAAGTTACTGATAAGAATTTCAAAGATAACATCGGTGATGGATTTGCTATAGTAATATTCACATCTGAATGGCAGGAAAAGGATTTGGATGATTCTATTCTCAAAGGTGTAAGAGGATATGAAGAAGCTCAAATTTACCAAGTTGAATCTGCCAGTCTTAAAAAAGTTTGTAAGAAATTAAGAATAAGAAATTTCCCATCTATAGCTTTATTTCACGATGGAAGTAAAAAAGAGGTTTGGAAGGCAGACATGGATGGTGAAATAGATTGTTCTCCTGACGATATAAAAAGTGCCATTGACGATGTTTCATCAGGTGATGTTTACTAGGAAAACACAATGGTTGAAAAAAGAATAGCTGAAAGGAGAAAAAAAGTAAAATCAAAACCAAAAATAACTGATGTGGATGTTTATTACGGTGGAGATGGTTTACCAGATTGGATGCAGTTTAGCATTACGGTTGGTATGTTTGGTTTACTGTGGTGGGTATTATATTTATTATTTCATCCTACTTTAGAATTAGATGATACTCACAGAGATTTATTAAACATTATATTAGGAACATTTATTGCTACCTTTGGTAAAACAATAGATTTTTGGTTTAGACATTCTAAGAAAAAAGATAAATAATGAATATAGCAACCATAGCCGGGCATTTGGCCTTTGGTCTGATAGCTTTCTCTTTTTTGGTCAAAGATATCTTATGGTTACGACTTGTCTCAGTATTAGCTAGTTTATTTTCTATATTTTACAATTGGGTAATTCCAATCGAACCTATGTGGATAGCAATCGGTTGGAATTTTATTTTTATACTACTTAATCTTTATCACATAGCAGTTATAATTTACGAAAAACGACCTGTGCAAATGAGTCCTAAACATAAAGAGTTATACGAAACAATGTTCAAAGAGATGACACCAGTTGAATTTTTAAAAATAACTAAAATAGCAGATTGGGTGCATTTTAAATCAGGTGAAGTTATTACACAACAAAAACATGCGGTAGAAACATTAAACTTAATATACAATGGAACTGTTGATGTAGCTGTAGATAGTAAAAAAGTAGCTGAATTAAAAGATGGTCAGTTTGTGGGTGAGATGTCATTTCTTACAGAAAAACCTGCAACTGCAACTTGTATTACAAAACACGATACCGAACTATTAGTGTGGAAACAAGAACAATTCAAAGAATTACTAAAAAGAAATCCAAGTTTATACTTTACAATTCAATCATTATTAAGTGCTCAGGTTTCTAATGCATTGGTAACAAGTAGTAAACGAAAATAGAATATTTATATATTTATATGTAAGCACTGGAGAATATTATGATTAAAATGAAACAAATAATGGAAGGATTTTCTTACAAACGAAAATTCGGTGAAAAATTACCAACTTTAAAAGATTTTGCTAAAGATACCACAGAGGAATCTGTAACTGAGGCTGTTACACCGAGAGCATACTCTGAAATTAGAGGTCAGGCAAGGTATCTTGCTATGGAAATTAAGAATTTAAACAAGGGTATTAAATCTCAAAATGATGAAACTGTAATAGATAGTGTAGATTACATATTGGGTAAAGCTAAAATGATGAAGGAAATTTTGACGGATAAAAGATATAAATGATTAAGTTAAAAGATTTACTAACAGAAGCACCTAAGATTAAAAAGGTAAAGAATGTTTCCGTACAATATATGGATGCTGAATATCAGGGTGAAACTTTGCATGGATTTAAATATTTTAAGAAAGGCCCTTGGTTGTATAAAAAAGATAATGGTGAATATTTTGCTGTAGTAATTACAAATAAAAATAATAGATATGAGATACAATTAGGTAAACATAAAAATAATATTCAAGCGACAGCAGCTGTTGAAAAGATTATCAAAAGAAATCTTAATAAATTTGAATCTGTAAATGAAAATAAATCAGATAAAAAGACATTTGACAAAATAGTTAAAGCTTTAAAGGATGTAAAAGTTAGGGCTACAATTCATTTAAATGATAATGACAAAATAACTATAGCTTTAGGTAGAGATTATTTTAGAAAAAAAAATCCTGAAGGTAAGGGTGATTTAACTGATATGGTAGAAGATAGACTTAAAAAAGCTGGAATACAAAAGGGATATAATTTACCACCTGGTGTTGATATAATGGCAGACTCATCTGATATTGGGGATAAAAAATATACTAAAGCACAACACGATATACGAGGTGGTGTTTAAAACTTAAATAAAAATGGAGAAGGTATTATGAAAAATATACTAAAACTATTACTATCTACAATAATTCTTTTTGGTGTTGTTCCTACAGCAAATGCCGCTGATATGAACATGGCTGGTATGGAAGAAATCAAGAAGAAGAAAAAGAAGAAAGGTAAGAAGATTGGTAAGAAAGGAAAGAAGGCCAAAAAGGGTTTCTTTTCTAAAGTCTTTGGTAGTAAGTAAGGTAAAATTATCAGAGGTGATTATATTTATTGCCTCTGATAGTATTTGGGATAAAACATGATAGAGTCAGTAAAAAAATTTGTGGAAGCTTGTCAAAAAGGATATATGACGCACCCTACTCGTAAAACTAAAATTATGTTTGGTAAAAGATATAGGAATTGTGTTAAGAAAGAGGGTGTAAATACGAAGGTTACTAAAGAACAGGCTAAAAAAATTATTGGAAATATTTGTACTGAATGTGGTGATTTTGCAAATGAAAATTTAAGAAAATGGTTTTCTGATAAGTGGGTGAATATTGGAAAAAAAGATAAGAGTGGTAAACATCCACCATGCGGTACAAGTGGAAAGAAAAGGGGATATGCTAAATGTGTACCAGCAAGTAAAGCTGCTCGTATGACAAAGAAACAAAAGGCTAGTGCTACCCGTAGAAAGAGATCTGCACAAAACAAAGCGGGTAGAGGTGGAACTTCATCACTGAGAGGTGGTGGTAAGAAACCGATACGAGTCTCTACTAAACCAAAGAAGTAAAATGATTAGATTACAAGATTTATTAGAACAAAAGTATAAGGAATGTCCACCTGCAACAAAAGACGTAAAGTTAAATACTCAGAACAGAGATATAACTACTAAAGACTTTAACTATGGTCCTCAAGATGTGGATAATCCAGGTGACTATTGGGAAAAGGTTGCTAAAAGGTGGAACACAGAAGTAGAGAATGTTAACAAATCTCTATGTGGTAATTGTGTTGCTTTTGATATATCACCAAGAATGTTGGAG
>MDTA01002010.1_pt1 | contig 17180 bp, 14 predicted proteins | sample 811151 | NCBI WGS metagenome assembly MDTA01 (sample SAMN05326648, study PRJNA326480) | marine metagenome | isolation source: seawater | place: Indian Ocean: South | collected 2010
AAGCTCATAATTATAATTAACCAAATAAGTACAATCTAATATTACGCGAAGCATGGTAAAAATATTGAGGCAAATAGAGGCAAATTTTTGCGTAATATTGCTTTATTTTGCGTGAAAACGCTATTTTTGCAAGTTTAGAAAAGTAACAAAAAACCCCCAGAAAACTGGGGGTTTCTTGACGAGAACCGCAATGTACCGGTGAAAGGAATCGAACCTTCACTCCCTTGCGAGAATCGGATTTTGAATCCGACGCGTCTACCAATTCCGCCACACCGGCAAATTATTTCAGTAGGGGTGTTGGAAATTAAAATCTAAGATCGAGTGTTGTCAAGTTTAGGCAATTGTTAAAAGGCCTAAATGATTCTAAATTCTGTTATAATTCTATTAATATTTGTTTGAATTGAAATATTCACCACTAAAATGGAGTATTGGTTATTATTATGTTCACATCAAAATTCTTGTTGAAAAACGCAGAACAGTATCCTGAAGAGCCAGCATTATCAAAGAAAAATAAAAATGGGGAATGGGAAACGGATAATTGGAAGATTTTCTTCGAAAATACAAAAAAAATTGCAAAATCTCTAATTGCTTGCGGTATTGACATTGATGAAAAAATAAGCATATACAGTTATAATAGGAAGGAATGGTATGAGTGTTACTTGGCATCGCAATTAATCAATTCTGTATCTGTTGGTATATATCACACTAGTTCATCAGAGGAAGTAGAGTGGATAGTTGAAAATTCTGATTCTAAAATTATTTTTGTTGGGAATAATCCCAGCGATAATGATGAACCCGATAAGATGCCAAATCATCGCTTATTTAAGGTTCTTCCAAAACTTAAAAAACTTGAATTAGTCGTTGTAATGGATGATGTTGATCAGCTTAAGGATGAAAAGTTTATGTCCTGGTCTGATTTTATTAAAAGCGGAGAAAGTATAGATGATGCAGTCGTAATGGAACGCAATGAAACTACAAAGGAAGACGGAACCTCTTGCTTAATATATACATCAGGAACTACTGGTAACCCAAAGGGCGTTGAGCTTACTCATAACAACTGGCAATATGAGGTTTCTAGGACGGATTATTTTTTAGATTACAAGCAAGGAGATAAGTATGTCTCTTGGTTGCCTCTTGCGCACGTATTTGGGCAACTAGTAGATAATCATGTCTGGGTAAAAGATGCGTTGCATATGCATGTTGTAAATACCCCATTAGAAGTTGTTGATGTAGCCAAGGAAGTAAAACCGCATTTATTTATTGGTGTGCCAAGGATTTATGAGAAAATTTATTCAAACCTAAAAGCAGCAATCGAAAGCAAGGCAATATTAAAAGTTGGACTGAAAGTACCACTTTTATCTGGGTTGCTAAAGAAAAAGTTGAGAGATGCAGTTGGCTTCTCAAATTGCCAATATGCAGCTACAGGGGCGGCTCCAATTAATCCGGAAATATTGATGCTTTTTCAATCATTAGGAATACCCTTGTACGAGGGCTACGGGATGACTGAGAATACTGGGGTTGCTACTGTGAACCATCCAAAAGGGAATAAGGTTGGAACCGTTGGGAAAGCATTATATGGAACTGAGGTTAAAGTTGACGATGAAGGCGAAATTTTAATCAAAGGTTCAAACGTTATGAAGGGCTACTATAAAAATGAACAAGCATCTTCTGTGGCATTAAATAATGGTTGGCTATACACAGGTGATGTAGGAAAAATTGACTCTGATGGTTATTTAACTATAACCGGAAGAAAGAAAGAAATCTACGTCAGCTCAGCAGGTAAAAACATCGCGCCACTTGTTATAGAGGAAACAATTAAATCTATTTCAATAATTTCACAATGTTTTCTTGTTGGCGATAATAAAAATTATTGCACAGCTCTCATTACCCTGGATGTGGGGTCTATTTTAAGAGATAAAGTTGGTTTAAATCCGAACGATATTCCGAAAGAGCCAATTGCTCAGCTTTCATTGATGGAGCAAAAAGGGCATAGGCTTTCTGATTTTACAGAAAGTCCAAAATTGAAGTCTGAACTCCAATCTGAGATTGAACTACTAAATAAAAAGTTCTCAAATCCAGAGCAGGTTAAAAAATTTGCCATTCTTCCCCGTGATTTCACTATTGACGATGGTGAACTCACACCTACTTTGAAAATACGGCGAAAGCAGATCAACGAAAATTGGTCATCTGTTATAGAAACACTTTATGATTAAATACAGTGCCTAGTTTAGCATTTTTGGGATGCGGTTCTTGGGGCGGAGCTCTTGGTCTTATCCTTGCAAAAAAAGGCGTTACCGTCACTATGTGGCACAGAGATCATGTTGTTGCTGAATACATGAAAAAAACCAGAATTCATTATCTTGTACCAGAGCTCCATTTTCCTGAAAATGTATTTTTTTCAACAGATATTGATAAAGTTTTCAATTCTTCTGATATCGTTGTGGTCGCTATTCCATCGCAATCAATTAGAGATGTAATTACCCAAATAGAAAATAAATTAGTAAATGATAATAAGGTAATTGTGAACGTATCTAAGGGTATTGAAATTGATACATTAAAAACCGCAAGTCAGTTAATAAATGAAATTGTAGGAGTTAAATCAGAAAACACTGTAACTCTCTCAGGGCCCAGCCATGCTGAGGAAGTTGTGGCAGGGCATCCAACAACTCTTGTCTCCGCATCCGTTGCCTTATCCACAGCTAAAAAAATCCAAAATCTGTTTTCTAATGAAAAACTTCGTATATACACAAACAATGATATACGGGGAGTTGAACTTGGTGGAGCAATGAAGAATGTCATTGCAATTGCAGCTGGGATTAGTGATGGTATAGGCTTTGGTGACAATTCAAAGGCCGCTCTAATGACGCGAGGGATGCGTGAGATTGCAAGACTTGGTCAAGCAATGGGCGCTGACCCAAGTACCTTCGCTGGGTTGAGTGGGATGGGTGACTTAATAGTAACATGCCTTAGTAAGTACAGTAGAAACTGGAATGTAGGTTATCAAATAGGTGAAGGTAAGAAACTCAAGGAAATACTTAATAATATGCGGATGGTAGCCGAAGGAATTGAGACTGCAAAATCGATACATAAACTGAAGGACAAATTTGAAGTTGAAATGCCTATTTCAGAAAATATATATCAAATTCTATTTCATGCCGCAGACCCAAAAGAATCTGTATCGAATCTCATGGGTAGAGAATTAAGTCATGAACTATAAAAATTATTAACTATACAGAACGCTTTCATAATTAAGGAAACCGAAATTATATTAATAAGATATGAAGGAACAAAAAAAAAGCGCGACTGAACTTTTCAGCGAATGGGCTGATAAAGGTAAAGATGTTGGAATGGCGATTGCCCATGAACCTGCTGTTAATGAGATGCTGGAATTTATCTTTCAGAAATATAAAAATTCGTTCACTTTCCTTGATGCTGGTTGTGGAAATGGATGGGTTGTAAGAAAGGTGAAGAATATGCCTCAATGCAAAAGAGCTACTGGCTTGGATGGAGCAGTTTCTATGATAAATAATGCAAAAAAATTCGATCCGACAGGAGAATATTTTTGCGCAAATCTTTTAGATTGGACACCGGATGTTAAATTCGACATTGTCTACAGTATGGAGGTTTTTTATTATTCCAGTGATCCAGAGCAGATAGTTAGATTTATCATTAAAAATTGGATTAAACCTGGAGGCAGTTTAGTTATAGGTTTAGATTATTATTATGAAAATCCAAAATGCCATTCATGGGCGAAAGATTTAAACCTCGAGATGTCACTTTTACATGAGCATGATTGGCTTGAAATTTTTAAAAAGGTTGGATTTAAGAACACTGCCACTTGGAAAGCAAACGTTCATGATGAACATCCAGGAACTTTGGTGGTGTACGGAAATACCTAGTTTTTTAAATTTTAAAATTGTTTTTTTTTGAATTTTCTACCTAATTTTTTTTCGTAAATTTGTTAACAATAAGAGGACGTTAAATGGCTATTTTTAATCTTAAAATTAATGGCGAAGAGAGAGAAGTTGACGTAGATCCTAACACTCCGCTTCTCTGGGTCATCAGAGAAGACCTTAATCTTGTTGGAACAAAGTATGGTTGCGGTGTATCTCAGTGTGGCGCCTGCACTGTACACTTAAATGATGCCGCCGTTAGATCCTGTGTTCTTCCTGTTTCCGCTGTTGCTAATCAACCAATTACCACCATAGAAGGGCTATCCGATGAAGGCGACCATCCAGTCCAAAAAGCCTGGATTGAAGAAGACGTTTCTCAATGCGGGTATTGTCAAACCGGACAGATTATGAGCGCTACTGCATTACTTAAGACTAATCCTAATCCAACTGATGAAGATATCGATATGGCCATGAGTGGAAATATATGTCGTTGTGCGACTTATGTTAGGATTAAAAAAGCTATTAAAAAAGCATCGAAACTTTAAGGTGATATAAATGACTGTAATAAAAACAAAGATAGGAAGACGTTCATTTTTAAAAACCTCCGCCGCGCTTGGGGGCGGTATTATGATAGGTTTTAATTGGCTTGTAAGTTGTAAATCATTAAGCCCAGAAAAAAAAGGTGTTTCAATACCTAACGAGTGGTTTGATATAAATGGATACATTAAAATTGGTGATTCTGGCATGGTCACCATATTTTCGCCAAACCCTGAAATAGGTCAGAATGTAATGACCTCAATGCCAATGATTGTCGCAGAGGAGCTAGATGTTCCTTGGGAAAATGTTATAGTTGAACAAGGCGACTTAGATGAAGATTCTTTCAAAAATCCACAAACCGCAGGCGGAAGCAACTCCATTAAACGCGGATGGGACCCTTTAAGAATGGCTGGTGCAACTGGGAAGAGGATGTTGCTAGAAGCTACTGCCAAAGAATGGGGTTTATCCATAAAAGATTTATCTGCAAGTGACGGCATTATCAAAGAAAAACGAGGAAAACGTCAGATCTCCTATGGTGAAATTGCTTCGAAAGCAGTAGGTATCGAGATTCCTAAAGAGGTGACGTTAAAAGATCCAAAAGATTATAAGCTCATTGGCACATATCAAAAGAATGTTGAGGGAGCCAAAATTGTAACAGGAAAGCCACTATATGGTCTAGATTTTAAGCGAGAAAACATGCTGATAGCAGCAATTGAGCATCCCCCTTCATTTGGAATGCAGGTGAAAGATTTCAATAAGCAAGAAATTAAAAGAATGAAAGGGATCAAGGATGCTTTTATTATAGATACCAGTGAATACATGAGGAAGTGGAAAAAGTGGAATGGTACAAATGCCTTCCCTCAGATCATAGCAATACTTGGTGAAAGTACTTGGAAAGTGATGAATGCAAAAAAAATGTTAAGGGTCACTTGGGATAGTCACGGCGAGCTTGAAACCTCTGAAATGCATGAAAGAAGATTAGTTGAAGATATCGAGACTGGAAAAGTTGTCTCGAGTAGAAAAGATGGAGACCCTTCAAGCGCCTTTGCAAAAGCTAATAAAGTTATTGAAAGAACGTACACTTCTCCATTTATGCCTCACAATCCAATGGAGCCAATGAACTTTTTTGCCGATGTAAAAGGAAATAAAGTTGAGCTCATTGGCCCTACTCAGACACCTAAATCTATGCAAGAAGCTGTTTCCAAAATGCTTGATATTCCAATAAAAAATATTTCCCTTAAAATGACAAGAATGGGTGGTGGATTTGGGCGGAGATTATATACTCACTTCGGTCTGGAAGCTGCAGCGATTTCAAAAAAGATTGGTGCGCCTGTGAAAATGGTTTACACTCGTGAGGATGACATGACCCAAGGAACTTACAGACCTGCCTACAGATCTACTTACAAAGCTGGACTTGATGAGAACAATAATCTTATTGCTTTTTCAGTAAAAGGTGTTGGTCTGCCCGATGGACCCGTAATCCCTGATAGATTTCCTGCAGGATCAGTGGATAATTATATTGGCCAAAACAAATCTTCTTTTACAAACATTTCTGTTGGAGCCTGGACTGCCCCTCGTTCCCACTTTACCGCTGGTGCAGAACAATCCTTTCTTGATGAAGTGGCAGAATTAGCTGGTAAAGACCCAATTGATTTTCGTTTGGAACTTTTCGATAGGGCTTTGAAGAATCCTGTAGGAGATGAATACGACTACGACGCAGAAAGGTATGCAGGTGTGTTAAAGTTAGTTAAAGAAAAATCAGACTGGGGCAATGACGGTTCTTCATCAAAAAAGGGAGTTGCTGCCTACTTCTGCCATGATTCCTATGTCGCGGTTGTTATGGAAGTCGTTATGAAAAATGACGAGCCAAAAGTAAAAAAAGTATGGTGTGCTGCTGACTGTGGTATCGTCATAAATAAGGAAGGCGCTACCAACATGATCGAGGGGAGAATCATTGATGGCATTGGTCATGCTATGTATAGTGAATTGAAATTTGAAAATGGTTCATCTGTGCATAAGAACTTTGATACATATAACTTTATTAGACATGACCAGTCCCCTTCAGATATTGAAACCTATTTTGTAGAAAGTGAGACTGCTCCAACCGGACTGGGAGAGCCTAGCTATCCTCCAGCAGTAGGAGCGCTGGCAAATGCGTTATACAGGGCAACTGGAAAACGATTTTATCATCAGCCGTATTCTAATGAAATAGGCACATAAAAGGCGAGTTAAAATAATATATACTTGAGAAAAAAACCCCACATTCGTGGGGTTTTTTTGTTTGTATGATAATGAATATTTTAGGATCCTCCAATTCCACTAGATAATGCTAATGCTATCATTATGGTATCTTGAATTAAAAATACTTTTATATTCTTTTTAAATATTTTCTTTCAATCGGTGTTGAATAAATTATTGGCATGAACTCTTACTGTTTTCAAAATTTCGTTGGTATATATTGGGATTTAGTGGACCTGAAATGACCTAAAATGAGCATTTTAAGACTTTTTCTTTAATTAGATAAAGTATTATATTTTCCATAATCTCCGAGGATAAAATCGAATTTGCCCTTGTAGTTCAATGGATAGAACAAGTGCCTCCTAAGCATTAGATGCAGGTTCGATTCCTGCCAAGGGTACAAGGGTAATATTAATATGAGGACAATATGTTAAAACCAAAAAAAGAAGTATTTCGTAAGGAAATCGAAAGGGATGCATTTTTAGATACGATCGATAAAGCAGAAGCAAATTTTGAGAAAAATAAATCCAAGTATCTTTACGCTGCTATCTCTGTTCTAATAGTTGCAATCCTATCAAACTTCTATTTAAATAATACTGAAAAAAGAAAAAATGAATCAAATAGTTCAATGGGTCAGGCGCTGTTGGCATTAAGTAGGGGCGACCTTCAAAATGCGAAAATTCAATTCGAAACAATTATTAGTGATTACAGCGGTTCAGATATTGCTCATTTATCAAACTACTATGTAGGAAAAATAGAATTTGAAAATAAAAATTACACAATCTCTGATGAATACATTAGAAAATATTTGCAGAAAAGTAGTAATAAGGTGTTCATACCTTCGGCTTACATAATGCTATCAACAATAGCTAATGATCAAAGTAACGATTATCAATCTGCGATATCATTGCTTGATGAGGGTATTGAACTAACAAATGATGTACACTGGTTAAGAACCTTAAAATTAGAAAAAGCGAGAATCAAAATAAGAAATGGTGAGAACGGTGATGCTAAAATGATCATTAATCAAGTGTATAATGAAAAAGATCTAAATGCACAGGAAAAAATGATAGCTGAGCAATTACTAGGTTCTTTAGCTGGTTAAGGAGCTTGTTTGAGAATAAATTATAATTTAATTTAGGATATTGAAAAGTGGGTTGAAAGACCCACTTTTTTTATCTTTTTATGAACAATATCAGTGACATAGCAAAAAAGAATCTTCCTTCTGGGATGATTTTACTAGATATTGTTCAAGATCATAAGTCAAACTTTATTCGATTTATTGTTGATAGTGAAAATAAAATTACTATTTCTGATACAGCTAAATACGCAAAAATCTTAAAAAGATCAGATGAAATCAACAGCATATACCCAGGGGGATGTAGGATTGAAGTAAGTACGCCAGGAATAGACCAACCTCTTAAAATGCCGTTTCAATTTAAGAAAAATATTAATCGTGCTATAGATATTATTCTCGTGGATAATGATGATGGCACCATCTCTTTTAGCGGCATAATAAAATCTGCAAATGATATCAATTTTACTGTTCAGAGTGGGGAAAAGATGATGACTGTTGTTTATGATCAGGTTAAAAAGGCAAATTTAATTTTAGAATTCAATTAACCCGGGAGTGATATTTTGATTAATAGAGAACTCATAGAAGTGTTTTCCGAAATTGCTCGTGAAAAAAATGTGGAAAGATCTGAGCTTGCTAACATCTTAGAAGAGTTATTTCTTTATGTAATCGAGAAAGAGTATGGTGATTCTTCTAATTGCAGCTGCATTGTCAATTTAGATAAGGGCGAGATTGAAATCTACTCTGAAAAATCAATAGTTGAAGAGGTAGATGATCAAAAAGTTGAGATCACATTAGCTGACGCTATATCAAAAGAACCGGATGCTGCAGAAGACTTAGCAGTAGGTGATATTTTTGTTGAGGTGATAGATCCTCGTATTTTTGGCCGTCGGCTAATTGTTACTGCAAAGCAATTCTTTGCGCAAAAGTTAAGAGATGTTGAGAGAAATTATATATATGAGGACTATGCTAACAGAGTCGGAGAGATTATAATAGGTGTAGTTCACCAGGTTCAAAGAGATAGTATTTATATCAATATAGATCAGGCTGAACTCAGGTTACCTAGGAAGGAGCAAATTCCAACAGAAAGATACAGAAGAGGCGACACAATAAGAGCAGTTATCAAATCAGTTGAAATTACATCAAAAGGTCCAGATATTGTTGTTTCTAGAAGCGACAACCATTTTTTGTATAAATTATTTGAAATGGAAGTGCCCGAAATTGAGGATAATATCATTGAGATATCAGCGATCTCCAGAAACCCTGGTAACAGGGCAAAAATAATAGTTAAGTCTAATGACAGAAGGATCGATCCTGTTGGAGCTTGTGTCGGTATGAGGGGGAGTAGAATTCAGGCTATTGTAAGAGAGATGAATAATGAAAAAATTGACATTGTTAATATGAGTGATCAAGCAGAAATCTTAATTAGTCGAGCTCTTTCTCCCGCAAAGCCGGTTCAACTTTTTATTGATGATGAAAAAAAGTACTGTGTTGCACTATTTGATGATGATAATTTGGATGCTGCTATAGGCAGGGGAGGTACAAATATTAATTTAGCATCACAAGTTACTAGCTATAAAATCGATGCTTATGGAGTTAAGCAATATGAACGTATCCAAGAAGATCATAAAACGATGCTAGTTGATATCCAAGATGTTACCCCAGATAACGCCCAAACTTTGATCAAGGCTGGAGTTGAAACCGTATCTGATTTGTTGGACGCAGACATGGAAGAATTACTAACAATTAACGGCCTAGATGAAGAGAGTTTGGATCTAATCTATGAAGCGGTCCAGTCTTTTATTGAGCGAGAAATTGTAGCTGACGAGGAAATTATCTCAATTGGTGGAGATTTAGATAGTGATGATAGTTTAAATAATGATAAATCTGAAGGTGCTGAACTAGATGATATTTCCACCTCTCCTAAGGATTTGAATGATGATTCTAAGGATGCTCCTAAAATGATTGATCAAGCTCCAGTTACAAATTCAACTACCGAACCTGATTTACCAGATTCTGGGGAAAAATAAATATGGGAAAAGTTAGAATATTTCAAATAGCAAAAGAACTTAATATCTCTCACACTGATATACTCAGCTTCCTTAAGTCAAAAAACGTGGAAGTAGCAAGTCATATGTCTCCTGTGGACCCGAGTACACAGGAAATGATAATGGCGGAGTTTTCTAAAGATAAGGAAATTGTTGAGCGTTATCGAAAAGAGCAGGTTAGAAGGGAGATACATGATGTTCGCCTAAAGGAACAACAGAAGGGTAAGAAAAAACTTGAGCTATTGTCACTAGAAGAACAAAGGAATCTAGAAAAGAGTGAAGTTGAAAACCAAAAACAAAGCCAAATAGCTAATGAGGTAAAGAAAAAAGATGATCCAGAGAAAAGAAAAGATAAGCAAAGAGAGTTAATTCGAGAGCAGTCACAAAAACTTAAAGATGAACAGGATCAAAAGGAAATTCAAAAGAAAAAAAGTCAAAGTAAAAAAGCAAGGGATCTGAAAAAAAAGTTTAAAACAAGCAAGAAATTAAGAACAATTAATCTTGAGAACATTCAATCTGAAATAGGAAAAGGCACAAGTAAGCAACCGATTGTAAAAAAAGATCTTAAATCGGAGGAAGCGCCTGCTCCCGAGTCAATCAAGACAAAAGTAAAGGGTGTTCTTGCCAAAATGGACGCAAAGCCTAAAAAGAAAGTATATAAAAAAAATAAATCAGATCAAAGTGTCCCTGATGATGCTGACATTGAAAAACCTTTAATTAAAATTGCAGAATTTTCTAGCGTAGAGGAGCTTGCTAAAATATTTGATGTAACGCCAAGTGATATCATTCAAACATGCATAGAACTAGGAATGCTTGTTACAAAAAATCAGAGACTTGATTGGGATGTAATAGAGCTAATGGCGGACAACTTTGGGTTTACGGCTGAAAAAATGAAAGATGTTGGTGAAGATCTTCTATCTTTTGAGGACACCGAAGAGGATTTGAATAACGCAGTTGAAAGAGCGCCTATCGTAACCGTAATGGGACATGTTGATCACGGAAAAACAAGTCTTTTAGATTACATCAGAAAAACAAACATAGCTGAGGGTGAGTCGGGTGGTATAACTCAACATATTGGCGCCTATCAAGTAGAATATAATAATCGCATGATAACATTTCTTGATACCCCAGGTCACGAAGCTTTTACTGCGATGCGTGCAAGGGGTGCGCAGGTAACAGATATTGTTATTTTGGTTGTTTCTGCAGATGATTCCGTTATGCCTCAAACAATTGAGGCTATAAATCATACGAAAGCTGCTGAGGTTCCATTAATTGTTGCTATAAACAAAATGGATAGACCTGGCGCAGATCCTGATAAGGTAAGGAGGGAATTGTCAGAGCATGAAGTGCTTACCGAATCATGGGGCGGAAAAGTTCAGGATGTAGAAATAAGCGCTAAACTGGGCACAGGTATGGATGATCTAATGGAGAGTTTACTTCTTGAGACGGAGGTAATGGATCTAAAAGCAAATAGAGATTGTAACGTTAGAGGAACAATCATTGATTCTCGCCTCGACAAAGGTCTTGGTCCTATAGGCACTTTATTAATTCAAAAAGGTACACTTAAAATAGGGGACCCTTTTATTTGTAATGATTTTTCAGGAAAAGTTCGAACAATAACAAATGATAATGGCGTCAAATTACAATTAGCTTATCCCTCTGATGCCGTCCAAATACAGGGGTTTGACCAAGTACCGCAAGCTGCCGATATTTTTGCCACTGTAGATAATGAAAAAGATTTAAAAAGGATATCATCAGAGCGCCAGCGGGTTCGTAGAGAAATTGAGCAGAAAAAGATGGCCTTTTCTCTTGACCACATGTCTTCACTCATAAAGGAAGGAACTATGAAGACTCTTCCAGTAGTTGTCAAAGGTGATGTGGACGGGTCTGTGGAGGCTCTTGTTGAAACAATTGAAAAGTTAAATACCAAAGAGGTAGGTATAAAAGTGATACATCAAGCTGTTGGTATGGTCACTGAATCTGATGTTCTATTGGCCGATGCGTCCAAAGCAGTAGTTATTGGATTTCATGTTCAGGTCAGTTCAAATGCAAGACTCCAAGCCAAGCAGGCTGGAGTAGATATCAGAACTTACAATGTTATCTATAATGCAGTTGAAGAACTTACTCTGGCACTTGAGGGTATGCTCGAGCCTGATAAAATAGAAAGTAGCTTAGGTATGGCGAAGGTTTTGACCCAGTTTAAAATTCCTAAAATAGGTTTTATTGCTGGGTGTAAGGTCTTAAAGGGTCTCATAGTACGCAATGGAAAGGCGAGGGTATTGCGAGGAGATGAACTGATTGCTGAGGGTATGATTAATTCTTTAAAAAGGCACAAAGATGATGTAAAAGAAGTCAAAGACGGTTTAGAATGTGGAATAGGTGTTGATGGGATAAAAAAATTCCAAGAGGGAGATTTGATAGAAGTATATGAAATCCGCGAGGTAAAGCGTAAACTGGAAACTAGTTGAACCAAAACAAGCCGTACAACAGAATAGATCGAGTGAACAATCAAGTTCTCGATGTCATCAACGATATTTTGTTAAAAAATATCAATCTTTCAAATATTGGCTTTATCACAATCTCATGCGTTAAAGTAGCTCCTGATTTGCGTTCTGCTAAAATATTTTATAGTGTAATTAATCCTAGGCTTCCACTAGAAAAAATAAATATCGAGTTAAATAAGAAAAGAAAAGCATTTAAAAAGTTTATGGGGCTCAAACTTCAGTTAAAACATATACCTGATCTTCGTTTCTATTATGATGAGACCTACACATACGAGAAGAAAATAGAAAAGCTAATAAAAAACATTAAAACAAATAAAAAGTGATTATAAACTTTAACAAACCCGCTGGAATGACTTCTTTTGGATTAGTGAAAAAGGTTCGGGCTATTACCAAAGAAAGGAAGGTTGGGCATGGGGGGACACTAGACCCATTTGCTGAGGGCGTACTATTAATTGGAACAGGAAAAGACACTAAGCGTTTATCTAAATTTAGCAACGCTGATAAGTCCTATTGCGCTACACTTCTTTTAGGTAAGTTAACAAACACGCTTGATACTGAGGGGGAAATTATCCAGGAAAAGAGTATACCGGAATTATCCGAAAATAAAATTAAAAAGGTTTTGAAGTTATTTGTAGGAGAATCCACACAAATTCCACCTATGTTTTCTGCAAAAAAGATAAACGGAGTCCCGCTTTACAGATTAGCTAGGAAAAATATAGTTGTTAAGCGACGGCCAATAAATATCAAAATCTTCGATGCTAAACTATTAAAATTTTCTAAATCGGAAATTTCTTTCAGCATTAAATGCTCAAAAGGGACCTATATGAGAGTCATTGGGAAAGATTTAGCGGAGCAGTTGGGAACGGTAGGTCATTTGATAAAATTAGTGAGAACAAAAGTTGGTGACTATTCTATCCAAAAATCAACAACCATGGAGTCTTTTTCTAAAACATGGAAATCTTTAAATCAAAAAGTCCATTTAAACCAATAGAATCTTCTGTTTTAACCATTGGCTCTTATGATGGGGTTCATCGTGGGCACTTAAATATTTTAAATTCTGTTGTAAGTAACGCTCACGCATTAGACGCGCAATCTGTCGTAGTTACATTCGACCCTCACCCGAGACATGTGCTTGAAAAGAGAGAGAAAAAAAATCCTATAATAATGGGATTAAGCGAAAAAAAACAAATTATTGAATCACTAGGTATAGACTGCCTATACATAATAAATTTCACAGTGGAGTTTTCAAAAACTAGCTCATTAGACTTTTTAAATAATTTTATTGTTAAAAATTTTAACCCTATCGCCATTATTACAGGACATGACCATTATTTTGGTTATAAGAGAGAAGGTAATCCCAAGTTCCTAAAAACTTATTGCGGAGAAAATGATATTCTCTTGAAGTCTTTGCCCCCAGTTTTAGATAAAGACACCGCTATTTCAAGCACAGGTATTAGAAAACTAATTAAAGCAGGTCATTTAAGAAAAGCAAATCATAAACTTGGTTCTATTTTTGGTTTTAATACGATAATAGTAAAAGGTTCAGGTAGAGGCAAAAGCCTAGACTTTCCTACAGCAAACTTAGAGCCCTTAGAAAAATACCAACTTATGCCAAAGCCTGGGGTTTATTTTGCAAGGGGAAGGATTCATGGACTTCGTTTGTATGGAATGTGTAACTTTGGTACCAGACCTACGTTCCTAGGTGATGAACTTGTAATGGAAGTTCATTTTTTTCATAACAACTTACCTAGTAATTTACATGGCGAGAAAGTAAAGATAGAGTTTTTAGAAAAAATAAGAGAAGAAAAGAAATTTCCATCACCTCTGATGCTTAAGAGGCAACTAAAAAAGGATAAAGAGAAGTGTCTGGAAATTAAAAAAAAACACGAACAGGAGAGTCAATAAGATGCCAATATCGAAAAAAGATAAGGAAAAAATAATAAAAAAGTTTGGTGGTGGGGATAGAGACACTGGTTCGTCACAAGTTCAGATAGCCATATTGACCCATCGAATTAGGGAATTGACTGATCATGTGAAAATTCATAGGAAGGATAATCATACCAGGAGGGGGCTAGTTCAACTAGTATCAAAAAGAAAAAAAATGCTAAAATATTTAACAAGAAAGAATGCAGAATCATATGTTAGTTTAATAAAAGAGCTTAAGATAAGAGGATAGTATTAAAAAAAGAAAGTAGTGAAAGTAGAAAAATGATAAGTAAAGAAAGAGAAATTGCTGGCAAAATAATGCGCCTGGAGACAGGAAAAATTGCACGGCAGAGTAATGGTTCTGTAGTAGTCACATATGGAGATTCAGTTGTCTTTACCGCTGTTAATTCAGCTAAAGATGCGAGGGATGATATTGATTTTTTTCCTCTTCAAGTAGAATACCGTGAGAAGCATTATGCCGGTGGTAAAATCCCAGGTGGATTTTTTAAAAGAGAAGCGAGGCCCTCTGAACATGAAATATTAACGAGCAGGCTTACGGATAGGCCTCTAAGGCCATTGTTCCCTAAGGGATTTAAAAATGAAACTCAGGTCATAGTAACTGTTTTACAAAGTGATGGTGAAAATATGACCGATGTGTTAGCAGGAGTTGGCTCATCAGCAGCTCTAATGTGTTCTACAATTCCGTGGAATGGTCCTATAGCCACTGTCAGAGTTGGCCAAATTAATGGTCAATATGTTGTCAACCCAACAAGATCTCAAATCGAAAGCTGCACCCTGGAATTTGTTGTTTCTGGAAATAGCGAAACAATCGTTATGGTTGAAGGTGAGTCAAAAGAGGCTTCTGAAGCTACTATAATTGAATCATTTGAGTTTGCCCATGAAAGTATTAAGCAAATTATTGAACTCCAAAATGATTTCATTTCTGAATTAAATGTAGTTAAGGATGAGTTCATAATTAATGAACCAGAAGATGAGTTAATTCAAAAAATAAACAAAATGCTCGGATCAAAAATAGAAAAGATCGTTAAGATTGTAGATAAGCAAAAAAGATCTGAGGAGAAGGAGAATTTGACATCTGAGATAGTTGATTCGTTAATTGAAAAATACCCTGAAAACCAATCGGATATTATTGGCTTGATTAATGAAAGATTCAAGAGTGAATTTAGAGAGCAAATTCTTTCTACGGGAAAAAGAAGCGACGGTAGGTCAACAACGGACGTAAGGGATATTAGTATCGAGCCTAATATTTTATCAAGAGCGCATGGCTCTGCCTTATTTACTAGAGGAGAAACGCAGGCACTCGTAATTACAACTCTTGGATCTAAATCAGACGAACAAATTATTGATAGCATGGATGAGGATTACAAAAAGGGGTATTATCTGCATTATAATTTTCCTCCGTATTGCGTAGGAGAAACTGGTCGCATTGGGTTTACGGGTCGTCGGGAAATAGGACATGGAAATCTAGCCCAGCGAGCTATAAAAGCAGTTTTGCCATCTTATGATGATTTCCCTTACACAATTCGAGTGGTATCTGAAATAATGGAGTCTAATGGATCCTCATCTATGGCAAGTGTTTGCGGTGGTTCTTTATCATTGATGAGTTCTGGTGCTCAATTGAAAGGACATGTTGCTGGTATAGCAATGGGTTTAATTATAGATGAAGAAAGATATGCTATTTTAAGTGACATACTAGGAATGGAGGATCACTTAGGCGATATGGACTTCAAAGTCGCAGGCACAACTGATGGTATCACCGCCATTCAACTTGATTTAAAAATAGAAGGCATTTCAATCGATCTTATGAAAAAGGCGCTTGAACAGGCTAGGGTTGGAAGGCTCTACATTTTGGAAAAAATGAATGAAGCCTTACCAAAAGCAAATGATATTTCAGAATATGCACCTAGAATAATTTCTCTCCAAATAAATCCTGAAAAAATTGGAGCGTTAATTGGTCCTGGAGGTAAAAACATTAAGAAGATTATTGAAGACACTGAATGCGAAATAAATGTTGACGATGAGGGTATGGTTTCAATTGCGGGAGCAAATTCTGACAAATGTAATGATGCATTAGAGCTAGTTAAGGCAATTACTTTTGAGCCTGAAGTCGGTATGGAATTTGATGCTACTGTTACTCGCTTGATGTCCTTTGGTGCCTTTGTTGAATTTGCCCCTGGTAGGGAAGGGTTGGTACATATTTCTGAACTAGAATGGCATCGAGTTGACAAAGTTGAAGATGTACTCAAACCTGGGGATAGTGTTCAAGTAAAATTGATTAAAATTGATGATCAAGGCAGACTGGACTTTAGCAGGAAGGCGCTTTTAGAGAAACCTGAGGGCTACGTTGAGCGACCAAAGAGACAGCGCAAAGATGGTGATCGGCCTGGAGGAAAGCGAACATTTAAAAAACGTAGATTCTAGTTCTCTGGCTACATTTATTTGAAAAATACATTCTAAAACTACCTCCATTGGTCATATTTTGGTAAGTCCAAAGCTTTCCTCGCATTACTTGAAACGAAGGCCGTCTGCGATTAGGCAAGCTCAAATTACCTATTCGACAAGACTCGACAAGGATAGTATTCAAGTAATAAATCTTGCCATTGGAAATATTTCTTTACCGATGCATCCTGCAATGCGAAAAAGATTAGAATCTATTATTGAAAACAACACCGAGTTTAAAAATGGAGTAGTTCAGTATACTCCAACTGTTGGTACAAAAGAGGCAAGAAATGCCTTTATCAATATATTAGAAAGTGATGGAGTTAATTGCGTTAACCTTGAGGTGCTAATAACCGATGGTGGTAGCCAGGCGATGGAGCTAATGATGCTTGGAGTTTGTGGTCCATCATCCAAGAAGCCATTAATGTTGTTTGATCCATCCTATACAAACTATATTGAGTTCGCTAAAAGATTATCAATTCCAATTGTCACTCTACCA
>MDTA01125923.1_pt1 | contig 17170 bp, 15 predicted proteins | sample 811151 | NCBI WGS metagenome assembly MDTA01 (sample SAMN05326648, study PRJNA326480) | marine metagenome | isolation source: seawater | place: Indian Ocean: South | collected 2010
AAAGAAATGCTTGGATGTTTGTAGAGGAATAGATTATGTACTTCATCAAGCTGCATTGGGTTCTGTTCCCAGATCAATTAAAGACCCTAAAACTACTAATGAAGTAAATATTGATGGTTTTTTAAACATGTTACTAGCTTCAAGAGATAATAAAGTTAAAAGATTTGTGTATGCAGCAAGTTCATCAACTTATGGAGATTCCAAAAAATTACCAAAAATTGAAGATAATATTGGTAAGCCTTTATCACCATATGCTATCACAAAATATGTAAATGAATTATATGCTGAAATTTTTAGTAACATCTATTCCTTGGAAACAATTGGTTTAAGGTATTTTAATGTTTTTGGAAGGAGGCAAGACACCAATGGAGCCTATGCCGCAGTAATTCCAAAATTTGTTAGTCAATTAATGAGGGGCGAATCTCCAGTAATTAACGGGGATGGCAAATATTCACGAGATTTCACATATATTGATAATGTAATCCAGGCAAATTTATTAAGTATAACTACTAAAAATGATAAGGCAATAAACAACGTATTTAATATTGCTTATGGAGAACGAAATACATTAAATGATCTTATGGCTTCTATAAAGATTTGTTTATCAAAATTTGATTCAAGAATTCCAGATATTGAAGTTGTTTTTGGTCCTAACAGACCCGGTGATATTCCTCATTCTCATGCAAGTATTAAAAAAGCAAAAGAATTATTATGTTATAACCCCCAATTTTCACTTCAATCGGGCTTAGATGAGGCTGTGAAATGGTATTGGGAAAATTTATGATACTATGAAAAAAGATAAAATAGCTATTATAGGATTAGGATATGTCGGTTTGCCACTGGCAAGACTGTTCGCAACTAGATATTCAGTGGTTGGATTTGATATAAATAAACAAAGAGTCTCTGAAATTATGTCTGGCGTTGACTCAACACTTGAAGTTGATAACAAAGAATTATTGTCTGTTCTAGTTGAAGAAAATTATCACTCAAATGGACTATTTTGTTCCAATAATTTAAACAATATAAAAGATTGTAATTTTTATATAATAACTGTTCCAACACCCGTCGACAAAAATAATCGACCTATTTTAACACCTCTTCTTAAGGCAAGTGAAACTGTGGGTAGTGTTTTAAAAAAGGGAGATATTGTTATTTATGAATCTACCGTTTATCCTGGTGCTACAGAGGATGATTGCGTTCCTGTGCTGGAAAAAGTATCTGATTTGAGATTTAACAAAGATTTTTATGTTGGATATTCTCCTGAGAGAATTAATCCGGGAGATAAGGAGCATACAGTTGAAAAGATACTAAAAGTTACATCAGGATCTACACCAAAGGCAGCGCAAAAAGTTAATGATTTATACAAATCTGTTGTAAGTGCAGGCACGCATCTGACCTCAACAATTAAAGTAGCTGAAGCATCAAAAGTTATTGAGAATTCTCAAAGAGATATTAATATTGCTTTTGTTAATGAACTTACCAAGATATTTGATTTGATGGGTATTGATACTAACCAGGTTTTGGAAGCAGCAGGTACCAAATGGAATTTCTTAAAATTTAAACCAGGTTTAGTTGGAGGACATTGTATAGGAGTAGACCCTTATTATCTAGCTCAAAAAGCTATCGAGGTAGGATATCATCCTGAAATTATTTTAGCAGGAAGAAGAATTAATGATTCAATGAGTGAGTTTGTCGTTAGTAAAATTATAAAACTGATGATTTCTAAAAATATCAAGATAAATAATTCGAATATTTTAGTCTTGGGAGTTACATTCAAAGAAAATTGTCCAGATATTAGAAATTCAAAGGTCTTTGATATGATTAATGAGTTTAAAAAATATAAAATTAATGTTGATATTCATGATCCACTTGCTGATTCTAGAGAGGTATTTGATTTAAACAAAATAAACTTGATACACAAATTTGATAAAAAGAAGTATGATGCGTTAGTTGTTGCGGTCGCTCACCAAAAATTTAAAAATTTTGATTACGAAAAAATTTCAAATAAAAACTCGATAATTTTTGATTTAAAAAATATAGTACCAAAAGAAATAAAAAAATATAATTTATAAATAAATGAATAATACACTTAAACAGGCTTATCTTCTATATAAACATTATAGAAAAAAGAAAACAAAGCAAATAGATAAATATAATATTCGTCATATTTTAAAAGAATTGAACTCTAAAGGTTATTATGTGATTGAAAATTATTTTGATAATGAAACATGTAATGAATTAGTAAAGGAAATTGATCTTTTACACAAGGACACTGAGAAAATAAAATATGATTCAAACTCAAATGATTTCAGGTTAAACGGAGCTGATAGAATTTCATCAAAAGTAAAATCTTTTGCTGATGACAAGTATTTATTAGCAATAGCAAATACTTTTTTAAAAGAACCAACAGCATGTTTTTTTACTCTTGCAGCAAAAATAGAAAGTAAAAAAAATAGCTTAGGTTCTGGGGGAGATTGGCACAGGGATATTACACTACCTGACCAATTTAAATCAATGCTTTACTTGAGTGATGTTTCCAGTGAAAATGGACCATTTGAATATCTTGAAAACTCTAATAAAGCGCTATCATTAATTGATATGACAATAAATTTTGGTTTAGAGCACAGTCAAAATAGATTAACACATAAAATTGTTTCCGAAAAAATTCTTAGAAAAAAAAGATATAAATCGGTTGACTTTAAAGCTAAAAAAGGTACATTAATTTTATTTAATTCATTTGGTATTCATAGAGGTAAACCCTTAAACTCTGGTAATAGATATGCTTTAACCAACTATTATTTCCCAAAGGTATACATTCAAAAAAATATTCAATATTTAACAGAAAAATTTAAATTACCAAATGAGAAATAAAACATATATTATTGCAGAAATTGGAAATACTCATGAGGGAAGTGTTGGTCTAGCAAAACAATTTATTAAATCAGCTAAAGACTGTGGAGTGGATGCTGTAAAATTACAAACTCATATTTTTAGTGCTGAAAGTTTGGATGATGCCCCTAATCCCCCATATTTCAAAGATGAGACAAGGAAGGAGTATTTTGAAAGAACAGCTTTTAACCTATTACAATACAAGGAACTTGTTAGATATACTGAAGATATTTGTAAAATTGACTTCATTTCATCACCATTTTCTCATCAGGCTGTTGATTTATTGGTAAAATCTGGTGTAAATAAATTAAAAATTGCCTCAGGTGAAGTTTCCAACATCCCCCTACTGGAATACATTTCTAATAAAAATGTTGAGGTGATTCTTTCATCAGGTATGAGCTCATGGGATGAAATTGATAAAGCAGTTTCAGTTCTTAAAAGCTCTAAAAACTTTTCTCTATTACAATGTACTTCTTTATACCCATGCCCTCCATCAATGGCTGGTTTAAATGTAATCAAAGAGATGAAAAGTAGATACAACATTAAAGTTGGTTTTTCAGATCACACAAGTGGATACGGAGTTTCAATTGCCGCTATTATGGAAGGAGCTGAAATTATTGAAAAACATTTCACACTTTCTAAAAAAATGTACGGAAGCGATGCTAAAAATTCTATGGAGCCTGATGAATTAGAGCTTTTTGTAAAAAATATAAGGGAAGTAGATGAAGCAAGAAGTAATATCCTTAACAAAGATTCCAAAAATAGTCAATTATCTGAAATGAAAAATATATTTGAAAAATCAGTTGTTTCGTTAAATGATCTCAAGTCTGGTCACAAACTTACAATTAATGATATTTGTTTTAAAAAGCCAGGTATCGGAATAAACGCATCCAATTATAAAAAAGTTATAGGTATGAGAATAATTAATGACATCTCATCAGATCAAAGAATTTTGTGGGATAATTTAAAAAAATAAAAATGAAAAAAATTTGTGTATTTGTAGGAAGTAGAGCCAATTACAGTAGTATTAAATCTGTAATGAACTCTATCAAGAATCATAAAAACTTAGAATTGCAAGTTGTTATTGGTTCTTCATCTGTTTTGGAAAGATATGGAAAGGTTGAAGATTTAATTATCAAAGATGGTTTTAAGATTGATTATAAATTCTATAATATAGTTGAAGGTGAAAACCCATTAACTATGGCAAAGTCAACTGGTCTTGGAATTATTGAATTTTCAACTATTCTTGATAATTTAAATTCAGATTTTTTAATTGTTGTAGGCGATAGGTTTGAAATGATGTCGGTTACAATTGCTGCCGCTTACATGAACATAAGAATAGCACATACAATGGGTGGTGAGGTCACGGGAACTATTGATGAAAGTATAAGACATGCCATAACAAAATTTTCACATTTGCATTTTACTGCCAGCTCTGACGCATATGAAAGAGTGGTGAAATTAGGTGAAGACCCTAAATACGTTTTTAATACTGGTTGCCCTAGAATGGACCTGGTAAAAGAAGAATTAAAAAATGATTCAATACCAATTTTATCAGATTTTTTTAAAAATAATAAAGGGGTTGGAAGCAATGTATTTGATTTTAGTAAACCCTTTTTATTAGTTTCTCAACACCCTGTTACAACAGAGTACAAAAATAATAGAAATAACTTTCAAAAAACATTGAATGCAATAAATAAGCTTAATATTCAAACAATTATGTTATGGCCAAATATTGATGCAGGAAGTGATAAGATATCTAAAAGTATCAGAAGCTTTAGAGAAAATAATCCTGATTCAAATAAATGGCTCAGTGTTTTTAAAAACTTACCCATTAAGGTTTATATTCATCTTATGAATACCACAGCCTGTCTAATAGGAAATAGTAGTTCAGGAATCAGAGAAGGTGCTACAATAGGAACGCCTGTAGTAAATATAGGAACAAGACAAAATCAGAGAGAAATGGGTAATAATGTTATCAATTCAGGATATAATGATGAAGAGATTTTAAATTCGATAAAAAGACAATTGGTTAATGGAAAATATCCACCAAGTGATATATATGGTTCAGGTAATGCAGGAAATACAATAGCAAATTTATTACATAAAAGTAATCCTCCTGTTCAAAAAATTATTACATACTAGTAATGGATATACTCACAATTATTCCTGCCAGAGCTGGTAGTAAAGGAATAAAAAATAAAAATTTAAAAAAATTAAATGGTATTCCCCTAATTGAGTATACAATCAGAGCTGCCCAAGAGTCAAAATGTAAAGATATCATCATATCATCTGATTCAGAAAAAATTATTAAAATTGCTAAAAAGTATAAATTAAATTTTATAAGAAGGCCAAAATCACTTGCTCAAGATGATTCCCTAATTATTGATGTGGTTTTGGATATAATACAAAAGACAGAAAAAAAATTCGATTATGTCATGCTTTTACAGCCTACTTCTCCATTAAGAAATTCTACACATATTTTAGAGTCTATTAAAAAATTAAAAAAATTTAAAAGTGCTGATAGTTTGGTAAGTGTTGTTAAAGTTCCACATAATTTTAATCCTGATTCCATTTATAATTTTGACCATCAAAAATTATCTAGTTATTCAAAATCGAAAAAGAAATATAGAAGGCAGGATAAAAAAAAATATTTTGCAAGAAATGGACCTGCTATTGTAATTGCAAAAACAAAAAATATAAAAAAATCTAGATCTCTGTATGGAGAAAATTTAATTCCTTATGAAATGAGCTATATAGACTCATTTGACATTGATGATCTAGATGATTTTAACATTGTAGAGTCAATAATAAAATTTAGAAGAACTGAAAAATAAATTTAATATTCATGACTATATAGTCACAGAGTCTTTAAAAATTAGAAGTTCTGTTATTAGTCATTATTTTCAAACTTTTTCATTTGAAATCTCATCAATTATTGAAAATAGTATTGAACACAGAGATGATTATAATTTTATTGTTACTAAACTAACCAACACACAGATATTAAAATATTTTTTTAAAACAAAAATTAAATTATTTTTTAAATTATTTAGAAGAAAAAGTCCAATTCAATTTAAACCTTTTGAAAATATTTTTTTTGTAAGATTCAAAAATCACCTTTCTCAATTTGAGATGATTGAAGATAAATTAATTGAGGCAGGGATTGAATATTGTTTAATTTTTTTAAACCGAGAATTGTACAACAAAAATATTCACAAAAAAAACATATATCTAATAGAGGATTTTTATTCAAACTATGATAAATTACTTAATTTTTTTAAATCAATTTTAATTAATATTTCAATATTTAAAAAAAGTTTAATCAATGATTTACATTTTTTAAAAAAGAAAAAAGTTGAGAGAATTTCATTTCAAATTCTATTTTTAAACTCTAAGTTTCTTTTTAATGCCCTTAATAATCAATCATGCATAAAAAATCTAATTACTCACAAAACTAAGCAGGCTATATTTTTTAAGGCAGAGGGATTTGAAATTAAGAATTTAATCTTGAGTTTAAAAAAGGAAAAAATTAAAACCATTGCAATTCAGCATGGATTTGTTGCCGAAAGTAGTAAATTTTGCAATTTAATTGTTGATGAATATTGGGTATGGTCTAAGTTCTTCAAAGACATATTACAAAAACAAAATAATAACTTAAAAATTATCATTTCAGGAAACCCCTCTTATGATAATTTGTTTAAAATTTCCAAAGAAAATAAAACTGACGACAATTTAAATTTAATTTTTTTACCAAATTCAGGCAAATCAGAAACTACATTAGAAAATGTAAAGTTTTCTATTGAAATGTGTACAAAATTTTTTGCAAATCAATCAAAATATACTTTATATATTAAACCTCACCCTGGAGGAGACAATGATTTAGTTAAAGATATAATTGGGAATGCAAATTCAGATAATGTTAAATTTTTAGAAAAAAATAAAAAAATTAATTTAAGAAATTATAAAATTATATTAACTATGAACTCGACAGTTGGTTTAGAATCTTCAATTTTTAAAAAACCATTGATTATTTTACTCTCATCAAAAGAATCTCTAATTGTTGACGAATATATAAAAGAAAATATTGCACTATTAGCGACTGATGAAAATCAATTAAAAACTGCATTTACAAAAGTTATTAATGAATACAAATCATTTGAAAATAGTTGCAACAACTTTAAAAATAAATATTTAAGCTTTCAGGGAAATTCATCAAATCGTATTATATCTTTAATAACTTCTAATGTTTAAAAGGATTAAGGAACTAGCGGGGGATAGTTTGATTTATGGACTAGGGTCCTTTTTTTCACAGTTTCTTGCACTCTTTCTAGTCCCTTTTTATACTAACGAATTTACAACTCAAGAATATGGAGTTTTAGCAATGGTTGCATTGTTGACTCAGTTTATAAATCCTGTTATGTCACTGGGTCTCGACAATTCTTTGTTTAGATATTTTTCTATGACCGATGATTATAATTTAAAAAAAAGCTACATATCATCATCTATTGCTTTAAAATCAATTTTTGTTTTATTCTCTGTGCCAATTATTTATTTTTCTTACGATTATTTAAATAAATTTCTATTTGATGAAATATTAACAAAACAAATATTTCTGATTATGCTATTTTCTATTATTTTAACAACAATGGGATCTGTTTCTGAGACAGTTATTCGTGCTGATAGAAGACCCAAAATATTTGTAATTATTTCTGTAACTAATGCTTTAATAGGAATCATTTTTTCGGTTTATTTTGTCTTTTGGCTTAAGTATGGAATATTTGGAGCTCTTTTAGGAACAGCAATTGGACTTTTCTTTAGAGCTTTAATGCTAACAATCTATATCATAAGATATTTTGATTTAAATTTAGTTTCAAAAGACTCCTCGAGCCTACTGCTCTCTTATGGCCTTCCTTATATTCCTCATTCTATTCAGGCTCAACTTATAATGTTATTTCCACTTTTTATAGTAAATCAAAAGATGGGTATGTCAATTGTAGGTATATATAATGTAATTAATAAATTTACTAAACCATTTTGGTTGATTAAAAATTCGGTACAAAAAGCCTGGGTGCCATATAAATTTTACATTCACAAGAAAAAAAACCCTGTAGAAATTTTTAATTTTTTAATCAGGAATTATTGGATATTAACAATATTTATTTGGTCTGTTTCCTGTATATTATTTCCTCCTGTATTTAAATTTTTAATTAATGAAAAGTACCATAACGGGATAGATTTTTTCCCTTTCTTATCATTATTACCAGTTTTTCAAATTTTTTTCCATAAAGTCCATACAGGCGTAGAATTGGCAAAGAGTCAAAAAATATTACCCAAATCATCATTTGTTGGTATGCTGGCGGTTATTATTATTTCAATACTCACTATAGATTATTTCTCTGTATATGGTCCAATTCTAAGCCAATCTTTAGCTTTTTTCTTAATGGGTATAATCACTTATTACTATGCAAAATCAATTATAAAAATTAAATATTCTTTTCATTTAATTTTTATTTATTTTTTAATTTCATTACTACCTGTAATATATATATATACTATTGGAGATTCTTTTTTGAATATTACTATTTCAATTCTATTTCAGACTACAATAACATTAATATTCCTAATGATTTTAAACGGAATTAAAAAACTCAATCAGATAAATTATAAAAGATGGAAAAACTCATAGACAAATTTTTTTACGTAATTAATTTTTATTTTTTAAGGAAATTATCAAACTACATTGACCGTAAAATTTATACTATGCATGCTTATAAAAAATGTGGAAAGGTAGGAGTTAATTTACAGTTGAATGGTAAGACTCATGGATTGGCAAAAAATATTTATTTCGGTGATAATTGTCAGATAAATAAAAATGCTTTTTTTGCAGGGTTTGAAAATATTCATATTGGTAATTATTTTCATTCAGGTGAAAATTTAACAATTATGTCTTCAAATCATGATTACGATAGCGGGGATGCAATTCCATACTCTTCATATTTGAGTAAAAAAGTTATTATTGCTGATTTTGTCTGGTGTGGAGCGAATGTTACAATTTTACCTGGCGTGAAAATAGGTGAGGGTGCAATTATAGCAGCCTCTTCTGTTGTAACAAAAAGTGTTGAGCCTTACAGTATAGTTGGTGGAAATCCAGCTAAACACATTAAGTTTAGAGATATACCTCATTTTAAGAGACTAAAAAAACTTAAAAAATTTCATTAATATTTGAAAACAAAACAAATCAATGTACTTTTTTTGCTCCCATCAAATAATATTGGTGGTGCTGAAATTAGTGCATTAAACTTGATAAAATATTTAAGTAAAAATGGACATAATATTTTTATAGCTATTCCCTTTAAAAAAAATGATAATTATATAAAAAAACTTAAACCATTTGTCAAGGAAATTATGTATATGAATTTTATGCAATGGTCTATAAATTTTAAATTCTCAATTTTAAATAGAATTATAAATTTTTTTTACAGATCATTAAAAAGTAATGGTTGGTTTTTAACTCCTTTTTTCAAAATATTAAAATTTTCTAAAAGAAATAATATTGATATTATTTACACGAATACGATATCTACTTTTGATGGAGCTATTGCTTCAAAAATATTAGGTTTACCCCATATTTTACACCTGAGAGAAATTACGGGAATAGGAAATAATTCAATAATGTATTTACCATTCCAAAAGTATCCTTTGGTTTTTAATTTTATTACTGAATTTTTTCCATCTTTCGTTATCTATAACTCAAAATATACTAAATCAGCCTCTTTGAAATTTTTTAGCAAAAGCCAAAACAAAATAATTTATAATTCACTCGATGACCACTTTTTTGAAGAAAAAAATTCTACAAAAGTCAGAAAAAAAACAAAAGTTATTGGAATAGTTGCAAATGTAGTACCCCTAAAAAATCATATGTTATTTTTAAAAATAGCTAAACTATTTTTGGTAAAATTTCCGAAGATCAATGTATCCTTTAGAATATATGGCAACGTTCCAGATAATGACTATACTAGAAAAATTAAATCTTTTGTCATAAATAAAAAATTAACCTCAAAAGTGAAATTTATGGGGCTATTTACTGATTCAGTATCAATATATAAAGATATTGATATACTTCTGCATACAAATAATAAGGAATCGTTTGGCAGGATATTTATAGAGGCCATGGCTATGGGAGTTCCAGTTGTAACTCTTGGTGGAGGGGTTTCAGACGAGCTAATCGATAATTATAAAACTGGATTTTTGATTAGTGATGAAAATCCTCAGGAATATATCAATATAATTCATAAACTGATTACAAATAATGAATTATATTCTGAAGTTAAAAAAAATGCAAAAATATTTTCTAAATATTTCAAAAATGATATCCTTTCAAAAGAAATTGAGTACGTTATAAAAAATATTTACTTTCAAAAAGATGAATGATTTGAGACCTACTATACAAATGAAGGGACACTCGGGTTGTGTTATAAAAATTATTGAAAATAAAGGAACATTTTACATAAGAAAATTTTCTTCAGAAACAAATTATAATAGTAGATTGATGAATCAGATGCAAAAGCAAATTGATTTTTACAAAAACAAAAAAAATAATAATCTAAAAACATCAAAAGTTATACAGAGCGGTTATAGAGAAGGGATTTTTTGGTTTGATATGGAATACATTAACGGTTTGAATGCTATCAATCACTTTTCAAAGTGCAGTACAAATGATATAAAAGAAATTGTATTAAAACTTAAAAATTATTTAAAAAATAATATTGCCGATGCCGAACTTATTAAACCACCTATTAAAAAAATTAAAGAAAAGATATTGTCTCTGAAAAAAAATATTAATAAACCGGGAACCATTGAAAATTATGAAATGGTTTTTGATTATTTAAATAACAACATTCCTAATCTGAATATTTATAAAAATGTTTGCCACGGTGACTTAACTCTGTCTAATCTGATTTTTAAGAAGAATGAAATTTATTGCATTGATTTTCTAGATTCATTTATCGATTCGCCAATTATTGATTTAGTTAAATTAAAACAGGACTCATCTTTAGGAAGAATATTTCACATAAATAAATCTTTTCGTAAATTAAATCTTACCAGATCAAGACTTCTTACTAACTATCTAGATAAAGAACTAAGTAAAATAATAGATGATGATATAATATTTTCTAAATGGTATAACTATTTACAAGTTTTAAATCTTGTTCGAATCATACCATACACAAAAACCAAAAAAGAATTAATTTTTTTAAACAATAACATAACTAAAATTATAAAAGAATGAATTTAATTATACCAATGGCTGGAAAATCCTCAAGATTTCCCAATATGAGACCTAAATGGATGTTGACTCATCCCTCAGGAAACTTTATGGTTATAGAGGCAATAAAATCTTTACATTTAGATTCCTATAAAAATGTATACTTTGTAGTTTTAAAAGAGCACGAAGAAATATTTAAATTTCAAAAAGGTCTTAGTGAAGAACTAGAAGAAATTGGAATTTTAAACAAATCCAATTTCATTTTTCTTGAAAAGGCGACTAAGGATCAACCTGAAACTGTCAAACAAGCAATTGAAATTGGTAAAATCAAAGGTCCAATTTTTATAAAAGATTCAGATAATCATTTTTCAGTTGAAGCTAAAAAAGGAAATTTTGTATGCTTTCAAGACCTTAACTCTTCGGGTTTAATACAACCATCAAACAAAAGTTATATATCGATTGATAGAAATGGTTTTATAACAAATATTGTTGAAAAAGAAGTCATCAGTTCATCTTATTGCGTTGGGGGTTATTCATTCTCATCTTCTAATGATTTTATTTCATATCTTGAAGGATTATCAAAGAAGCAAAATAGATATATCAGTGATGTAATTTTTTCGATGATTCTTGATGGAAAAAAATTTTTAACAAAAAAGGTTGAAAATTATTTAGATTGGGGAACCGTTGAGGATTGGAATAGATTTAAAAGAAGTTATGCAACACTTTTTTTAGATATTGATGGTACTCTAGTAATCAACTCTTCATCTCATTTCCCACCCTACATTGGAAACACTAAACCACTAAAATCAAATATTGAAATTATAAATTTTCTTTATATGTCGGGAAAATTTCAAATTATACTTACAACATCGAGAAAGGAAAAATTTAGAAAATTAACTGAAAAGCAACTAAAAAAAGAGGGTGTTCCGTACGATAAATTAATCATGAATCTTTTTCATGCTAAAAGAATAATAGTTAATGATTATGGGCCATCAAATCCGTTTAAGAGTTGTGATGCGATAAATCTTAAGCGAAATTCTGAGGAACTTAAGGATATTTTAAAAGAGGCCCTGGGCATAGATTACCAAGAAATTTAATTTTATGAAAAAACCATTATTTTCAATTTGTATTCCAAATTATAATTACGCACATTATATCAAGCAAACTATAGATAGTGTTTTAAATCAAAATTATTCTGATTTTGAAATTATTATAGCAGATAATGCCTCTACCGACAATTCTGTTAATGTTATAAATTCTTATAATGATGATCGAATTAGACTGTATGTGAATAAATATAATATAGGTTTTGGACCAAATTTAGATAAAGCAACATTGAATGCAAGAGGTCATTACATAATTCTCCTATCATCTGATGATTTAATGAAGCCAGGAGCATTATTAAAATACTCTGAAATAATTAATCAGAATGAAAAAAATAAAGATAATCTGATGATTATGTCTGGTTGCGATGTTATAAATTCTGAAAACAAAGTTATTGGAGAAAAATCTGCAATGACAGGGGATTTAATCCATAAATTAAAAAAAGACAAGATTAATTTTAACGATAAGGATCATTTAAAACTAAATGGTTTATACATACTGGAAGCTCTTTTAAACGGAAAGTTTCAACCTGCTGGCCAATTTTTAACGACTTGTTTTTCAAAAAAATTATATGATGATGTTGAAGGTTATAATTCTATCATGTCAATATGGCCAGATGCTAACTTTAGTCATAAGATTTTATTTCAAAACCCTGATGTTATTTACATAAATCAATCATTTTTTGCTTATCGAGTTCATTCAGCCGGCAATTTATCAGCAACTCTTAATTTTAATAACATTAAGCATTTAATTGATGGGTACTTATTAACATTTGCATACTCAGAGAAGGAATTAGAAATAATCGGAAAAACAAAAAATGAATTACAAAAAACTTTTGTTAACAAAAGTTGTTTAAACGGTCTTTTTTATAAAACGTTTAAGGGGGATTTTCAAGCAATATTGAGAACAAATTTTTTCTTGCTTTCAGCGTTTCCAAACTTATTACTGTCAAACATTAAATTTTACATACTAGTTTTATTAATTCCTCTAGTTCCTTTTTTTAAACTTACATATAGTATCTATAAATTTTTGAAATAATTAAATATCATATATCATTTTGAAAATTAACAAATCTATAGCTATACATCATCACGCAATGATTTATAAATCAGAAGGTTATTATTATATAAATTCATTTATTGGAGCATGGATTAATGAAATTTGTAAATATTACAGAAAGGTTGCTTACATTTCTCATTGCTCTCAAAAAAAATCTGATGAACAAGATTTTAAGATTAAAACTTGTGATATAAATTTTATATCACTTGGTCCAGAAATAAGATTTAGAAGTTTCAACAAAAAAAAAATTATAATTAATCATTTGATTAAAACAAATAAAATTGAATATGATTTCTTATTAGTTAGAGGTATAACGCCATATCAAAATTTAGTAATTAGGAACTTTAGAGCACAAAAAACGTTCTATTTGCTAGTAGGAAGTCTTAAAGGTGTGGATATGTCTGTAAATTTTAAATTAAGCTTTATTTTAAAGCTTATATTTTATTTTATGAGAATTTATCAAATGAGAATTTTTTCAGAAAAAGTTGAATTTTTGGTAAATTCTCCCGGTTTAAAAAAAGAAATTAAACAGGTGACTTCTAAAAAGCCAATATTTGTTCCTACAAATACAATCAGAAATGATAATTTTAATAATAATTTAAATAATGACACCATTTTGTCTGAAAAAATTAGTCTGATATTTGTTGGCAGAGTTGTTGAGGACAAGGGAATTTTTGAACTAATTAAGGCATTTATTCATTTAAATAAATCTAAAAAAAATAAATATTTCTTAAATATTATTGGTTCATGTACAAAAATAATGAAGAGAAAAATTTTAGCTTTAATTCCTACACAAATAGAAAGTAGGATCAAATTTCACGGCTTCATAAAATTTGGACCCAATCTCTTTGAATTATATAAACAAAATAATTTTTTTATTTTGCCATCTTATCATGAAGGATTTCCTCATACAATTTGGGAAGCAGCGAGCCAAAAAATATCTGTAATCACAACTAAAGTGGGAGGAATACCTGATTTAGTGAATGAAAATGAAGTTACCTTTATTAAAAAAAAGAATGTAAAAAGTTTAATAGAAAAAATTATATACTTGCAAAATAACCCACAGATAACAAATAAAAAAATAGAGGCATTATATAATAAAAGTTTAAAATATTCATTAGAAAATTGTGTGAAGATTTTATCAAAAACAGTCAATTAATATGAAAAATATTTTAAAATTAATTTTAATTTTTCCTATTCTTTTAGAGCTTCTTGATTCATCTCGATTTGTAATCGAACTACCTATTCCTCTTAGTTTTGCAAGAGTTTTGCTTTTATTTTTATCATTTTATTTTATTTTAGGTAATATCTTTAAAATATTTTCTGATAGAATATTTAATTCTTTTTTGATTATTTTTTTGTCAATTCTTTTAGCATCAATATTAAAAGGTTCGTTTGAGATGATAAATAAAAGTATTGGTCAAATTTTATTACTTATTTCTAGTTTTGGATTTGTTTTCATATTTACATCGAATTTTTTAAAAAAAATAATTAGACTTTTTTTCATTATTAACTTTGTTTATTGGGTATCGATTACATACATTTCAATTTTTGGTAATACCTTTTTTGATTTCTCATTTTATACAGGTTACACTAGTGAACAAATCAACCATCACACTGTTGGAATACCAATTTTAATATCTTCAATATTTATATACCACTATTATTTTTTTACTAACGGGAAATATTCTTTAAACGGTAATATATTTTTAATCATTTCTCTAGGCACAATGTTTTTAATTGAAAACAGATCTGGATTATTATGTCTAGCTGCAACTTTTATGGCTTTAAATTTTTCTAAGATCAAAAAATTTAATTCAATTTTACCCTTATTAGTGTTTTCTATTTTAGTTCTTTTTTCAGTGTTATTCTTATTTCAATTTGAGCCTATTTCTCAAAGATTTAATTTGTATGATACAGATTATATACAACGGACAACTGATGAAAGGGTATTTCTTTACTCCCAGTTTTTCCCAACTTTTTTTAACAATATTTTTGGAATGGGCTCGGATGCATATGTTGATTTTTATTTTCAAAAAATTCTAATACACAATCAGTATTTGACTTTTATTCTTGCAGGAGGAATTTTTTCTGTTTATAGTGTTTACAGATTTTTATTGGATTTTTATATTCTTGGTAAAAAAATTATATCAAAAAAAATAGATAATCTTAATAAAATGGAAATATCATTATTTTTATCAACTATACCATTTTTTATAAAATTATTTTTTTTGGAACAGGGAGGTTTAATTTTCTTTTTTTGTTTATCCATTGTTATATATATAAATCTTAAATTAAAAAATAAATTGTCAATTTGAAATTAGGTGTTCATTACCATATTCCTGTATTGCGAAGTAAAGGAAGTTTATATACCCACGGAAATTTTGGAATTTTTATTGATTTTCTTGCAAAAGAAATTTCTGAGTTATTTCTAATTGCTCACACTCCAAATGAAATACAGTTAAATGATTGTAATTATAAAATTGAATCACAAAATATTATATTAATAGACTTAGGAGAACATTGCTCAGTAGTAAGTAGATACTTTAATTTTTTTAATTATTTTAAAATAATTAAACACATAGAAAAAAAAGTTGATTTTTTTATTCTCAGGGCACCAACTCCTTTGCTTCCTATTTTTGTGGTTGTTAATATAAAGAAAACATTAATTTATGCTATTGGTGATTATTTACAAGTAATTAAATCAAAAAAAATTAAGAATTTCAAATATTATATGCTGTTAATTTATGCATACTTAATAACTTTTTGCACAAAAATCTTATCTCACAGAGGGTTGGTGATGACAAATAGCATTGAATTGAAAAATAAATTAAAAACAAAATATAACTCTGTAAAAATAGTTTACTCATCGACTATTAGAAATAATGAGTTAATTAATATAGGCTCAAAAAAATTTCATAATCCAATTAGACTTTTGTATACAGGAAGATTCGATGATGCAAAGGGAATTGATGATATTATTCAAGCTATATATATTTTAAATAAAAAAGAAATCAATATTAATTTACATTTGGCTGGATATTTTGGAAACGGAAAATATTTAAAACATTTAAAAAAAATCTCCAAAAAACTAAATGTCTCTGATAAAATTATTTATCACGGCCTCTTAAAATTAGGGGATGAACTAAATACTTTATATAGAAATTCAGATATATTGATAATAGCTTCAAAAAGTGAAGGTTTCCCAAGATCTATTTGGGAAGCATTCTCAAATTCAACTCCTGTCATAACTACCAACGTTGGTTCGATTCCATATATTTTAAAAAATAAACATGATTCTATTATAATTAATCATTCATCACCAATTGAAATTGCTAATGCTGTAATAGAGTTAAAGAAAAATAAAAAGCTTCGCAAAAGAATTTTAACAAACTCAATAAAATTAGCCAAAACTGCTACAATTGAAAATAATAGTAAAAAAATGGTAGAGCTTATTGAAAATATAAATATTAACCACTAATGCCATTTATTTTTTCAAATAACCGATATAATCCTAAACTTCTTCATAAAGCATTTGGCCAATTAAACTCTAGAAGAATAGGAAATTTTTTATTCACCTATGATGGAGAAAAAAAACACAGATTATTTGAAGACGATAAAAAAATTATATTATTATATGGTGTCATTTACGATTTAAACATTTCTCATCTAAAAAGTGTAAAATTTCATGTTAATTCAATATTTAAAAATTTAAAATTTAAATGGCCATTTTCCTTCAATATTAGCGGTTCATATTCAATCTTTATTTATGATAAAATTAATGATGAGATAATTATAATGAATGATCAAATAGGGATTTACCCTATTTATTACAAAACTCATGAAAAT
>MDTA01172373.1_pt1 | contig 17164 bp, 5 predicted proteins | sample 811151 | NCBI WGS metagenome assembly MDTA01 (sample SAMN05326648, study PRJNA326480) | marine metagenome | isolation source: seawater | place: Indian Ocean: South | collected 2010
AGCATAAGAATTATAAAAAGGATATTTTCCAGAAATATTTCCAGCATCCCAAGGTGATTGACCTTGGAAAGTAGAAATCGGCATATCAATCCGTAAAGAATCTTTAACGCCGCCTCCCCCTACATTGCCATCCCAAAAACCCCAGCCACTGCCTGTTCCAGAAGTGCCTGCGGCGATGGATCCTGAAGGGGGATATCGCTTGTTTGTCCCATTGGTGCGCGATCCTGCACTGGATCCTGTTGCAAGTGTGTGCGGTCTGGCGTAAAGGCATGAGGCTGTAATATTTCGTTGGGTGCTTACGCCGCTATGACTACCCGAAGCGCCATTTGTGTGAACCACTGTATGCACATTTTGAAGTATCCCACAAGCAGGATCAAACTGAAAGAAGCGGCGGGCGTCGGGTGCTGTAGTTCCGGGGTTTGCGGTGCCGAAGGCGCCCCCAGGGTGGACCCCTTTTGATTGTGCGGTTAATTGAGGAGTTGAAACAGCACCGTATATGTAATTGAGGTCATGGATTAGCGATTGTTCACCAGGGCGCGTATCAAGCACTACTGGTCCATCTAATCTCCAAACACTTGCAGTAGTGGAAAAACGAGTCAGCATTTGGTAGCCAATTCTTCCGTCACCCCTTGCATCATCACCAGTGATCATGCTGATGTTTGCTCGTCTATCATTTGCGAGAAACTTCCATCGCTCATAATCGTAAGTTGGTCGTTCACGAACATAAGAACGATAAGCATTATTTGCTGCGGGATAAACTTTTTCAGAATATTGGATATTGATCAACTTGTTTAAACCCATATTTCCTCTGAACGATTCCAAAACAAGGTCTGCTGAAGTTTCAGAGTTTTCATCAAGACCTAATTTGTCATTAAGTTTTGAGTTTGTAAAATATTTTTTCTGATTAGCATAAGGCGCAACTATAGTTGCTGCGGTATTGCCTTCTAAATATGTGGTAAACCGCACCGGCTTAAAACTGCGCTCGACAGCAGGTTCGTGAAATTCAAGAACATTTCGATCTTGAGTTAAGCGGTAAGTTGGGACACCTGCTTTTTGAAATTTTAATTTCTGCCCAAAAATCTCACGATTATTTTTAAGACCATCCCATTCATATCCGCGATATTTGCCCCGTTTGGATAAGAGTGCTGCTCGTTCTGTATCTGGATCAATAATTGAGTATGTATTATTTTTTTTGAATTGCCTGACAAGTGAATGGTATTGATTGCTTATTTGTTTCCAAGACGAAAAGCCTCCGATGCCTCGGTTCAAGTGTATAAGATAACCATTTGCTACATGCTCGCCATCGACATTTCCATCATTAGGAACAGCCTGCTCATAATAGGCGTCAAAAAAGTCTAATTCAATATTAATTGAGCCAGTAGGTCCGACTCCGATTCCACCAGACATTAACCCTCCACTGGAAGATAGCATATTGAAAGAGGCAGTGGGAACACGAAAGAAGGTATTAAGACCAGCAAAATCAACAGGATTTCCGCTTGCACCCGTTACATCGCTTGCTGTTAAGAAATTAATTGCTGGTAAATAGGAGCATGTGGGATAAAATGAATTTGTGCCGGAAACAAAACCAGATCTGTGAGCGTGACCTATGGGTCGGGAGCCAGAATAAGAAGCACTAATCCACGCATATTGAAAATCATTTTGTGGGATTGGGTGTTGAACAAAGAAGTTGTCGAATGAAGACCCTGTGCTGGCGACCTCTGTCGATCCATGTCCCGGTCCTGATGGGTCACCCGGTTCCTGTACTAAATTTATTCGGAAAGAAGTATTTCTGTTAACCTTGTGAAATGATGGAAATGAAGTGTATGAATTAGCTGCTATTGTGCCAAAAGTTCCATCTTTACCAAATGGACCAGCGTGAAGAGAATGAAGTGTTCGCAAACCACGGCGATGCTGTTGGTGATCAACCACTCGCATAGTGCTGCCAGAGACTAACGTGCTTGGATTTTCACCAGACCCAGAGCCCCTAACAGAAAGGTTTCTAAATGGCAACGCATTGTAAACGGATTTTTCTGCCGCTACAACATCAAGGAACCCAAGAGAGCTAATTTCTGGTCCACCTGGAGCCGAAAATCTTTCAACAATTACAGCATTTTGCTCACTTCTCTCTGGCAACCTAAGCACATTTCTATTAGAAGTAACGGCATTTTGAAAAGGCTCATATTGGTTGCCAAGACTTCGCTCTGCTCTGGTTATAGGTGTGCCAGTTGGGTCATCAGGCGCTTGAGCAGCGCCCGGTATAAATGTGTTACCACGGGATTCAATAACAGAGACACCATTAGACGAGGAGCTAAATGGTCTTATTCCAATTAAAGTGAGAACATTCGTTGTTTTGGGGTTATTAGTGGCAAATCTTGCCGGAAGTAAAGATGCAGATGTTGCAACATCATTAAACCAGAAGTTGTTTTTGCTGCGACCGGAGGTTTGAACAACTTGATAAGTTTTTTCATAGTTTCCAATTGCTCCAAATTGTAGCGTGCCAGAAAGAACAGAATCAGCCGAGGCAGTTGTCTGTAAGATGTTTCTAATATTAACAGGGCGTTTAGCTGTTTCTTCTCGCCACCACCAAGCACGGAACCTTGTTGGGTCTGGATAAGTGCTGCCATCATAATCAGGACCAGTTAAACTAATAGCTCCGTTTCCACCAAAGCCGCCGCCAAGAAATATTCTCCAGCCTTCTGGACGTGTGTATTGACCATCAAGATTGTTTAAGGCTAATTCACCATCGCCGCCACGACGATTAGCGTCGTGATTATTAATTCTAACATGCCTATATTGATGACCGCCAACATATTTTTCCGTAAATGGACCTTGCATTGGAGTTTCATTTCTATCGCCATAGGCATCACTATGCAGGTTGACCAATTGAGAGTTTGCAAGAAAGCGTGCTTGAATAAGTTTATTGTAACCACCTAAATCTGGAGAACCGGACAAAATATTAAATGGCATTGCAATTTCACCCTTAATGCCATCAAGTGACCCACTATCAGGGGATCTATCATTCATTGTGCCAAAACTATATTTTATTTTTTGTAGTTCTTTAGGTGTTAAATCGTCATTGCAGTCTTTTAAGCTTACAACATTAACATTATATGCATTAAGAATATTTTTTGGACCTTTTGCTCCATGACTGAATGGGAAGCGGTGCCTGGGACCAAGTGGTCCGTGAGGAAAATTCATTCCACGATAAAAATTGGTTTTTTTATTCTCGGAATAATTGATACCGCCATGGAGAACTCTATTTTTTTCCAATTTATAGCGATATGGAGTGTTCCACTTTCTTTCAAATACCTGCAAAGATGCAGATAGTATAGCATTTCTATCTGCATCAACATTGGAATTACTGCTAGTAAGAATACCCTCATCTCTTTCAGCACGCTGATTCCAATAAAAACAATTATCAGATTGCAAATCGGAAACTGGATGATGTCCACGCTCCCAGCTATAAAGATGTTTGTTAATCGTTACTGCTGCGCCTTCTGGGGCGGAAGCAGAAAACTCAAGAGTTGGAAATTTTGATCTATACTTGTTTCTTTCTAATATATGACTCTCAACAACATTATCGATACCATCACTTACCTGTGCAGATGCCGGAACAAGCTGCATCAACATTGTAGACAGAGCAGAGTCAATCCATTTGTAATAATTTATAAACTTATCAAGATCTGGTGTATTGCCAACTCTTTCAAAGAAAAATTGTCTTAAGTAATTTAAGCTTTTATATTCTTGGCGATATCTGTGAACAGGTTCTCCAATTAAATTATTGAAATCAGCAATAGATCCAAAATAATTGATAATCTCATCAGAAATAACCTGATACATACTTTTTTCGAAAGCATAGTATGTTTTAACAGGTCTGGTTTCCCGTGTAAAGACTTCTGTCTCTTCCCGGTTAAATACACGAATATTATCATCACCAAATACGATCTCGGGAAGCTGCTGCCTTCCAGAGTATAAAAATAAGTTTTCTACTGAACCTGTTGAGTTAATCGGGAAACCATCACCTCGTCCAGTATGCTGATATTTTAATATCTTACCCAGCCAATTATATCTTCCAATTAATTCCAAAGAGCCGGAAGAAACATCTTCAACTACAAACTTTCCATCAAAAGTTGTCGGAGAACCGCTACCATTATTAGAGCCCGTTACAGTTTGGAAGTCCCAATAAAGAGCAAGCGAATCAATTTCAGGCACTTGAATATTTGGAAAATCACTTTCCTCCAGGTAAGTATTTCTGCTCGGTCTGGTTAATCCAAAATTGTCTGGATCAATCGCATGATTTCTTATTGTCTCATCGTCTACATAATCAAACCAATAACGACAGGATGTTATCATAGCGTCACTAAATTGTAATGTTGATTCTGTGAAGTTTGTTTTATGTGAACCGACATAAACTCGTTTTGGCGATGTTAAGAGAGTTTCCGCTACTTGTTTTGTAAGCGAGCCGGTAATTGTAAATTCGTTTATTTTTCTGTCAGCGACATAGTTAACGCCGTAAAATTCTAAGTCATATGTGTGGTCAAGTGAGCCGCTGGCAATGCTGTGTGGATATCCTTTGGGCTTAACCCTGACAGCAAAATTCCACTTTTGATTTTCATAAGCATTTTGGTAATAGGAGCTTGTAAGCTCTGGAATCGGAAAAGGCACAGAAGATGTAAGCATAAACTTTACATCTTTTGAATATATCTTATCTCTTATTGCAAAAACTTGGAAATTTGCACTATCTGTAGCCGCCCATGTTATATCAGTTACAGTTGGGCTTGTATCTTGTGTAGCCCTGGCAGTGTGCATACCAAATAGGGAAGAGGTAATTTGAGTGTATTCTTGCGTTGAAGAGCCAGCATTGCGCATGGATATTTTCTTGGGAAAAACAACTTCAGCCTCTAATGTCATCGGAAAGCCGTCTTCAAGAGTGAGCGATTCTGCCGAGGAGCCTGAAATGAAAGATACACTATTTGGGTTTGAAGTGTCAGCATATTGATATACTGTACCTGCAAAATTGTCTTGATGATTTAGGTTAATCGCCTTTGTTCTTACACTATCTGCTCTTCGTTTTGTTTCAAATTTATAAACATCATTATCAGCATAAGCATTGAGACGAATCACATCGTCTCCTACACCGAAACACCTTATAAGATTTCTAAAAGACTTTTCAGTTCCTTTCGATTTGTAAATGTTTGTTAAGTTGTTGTAAATATTGTTATAAATTATACTTTTAACAGTATAGAGGTCTTCTTCAAATTCTTTTGTTTCATTGCGATTACGATAATATTCTAAAAAATCACCATTTAAAAACAATTCGGGCGAACTCAGCCCAAAAGAGCGAATTGCTGTATGCCCATATGGATAAAGTTTGTGTAATTTATCTGGATTGCCATCGTGCCCGACGCTGCTACTGGGGTATGAAGCCATATTAATCTTTGGCAATTCGCCGATTAATAAATCTAAATTATCAAAATAACTACCCATGATTTGGGTTATTTTTTTCAAATTGCCAGATGTGCCTTGATTTCCTTCGTCTTCGTCAATAATCCAAGATGGCATCGTATAAAACAAAGATGAATTGTTTTCATAGTCCCAAAGAGATCCCGATAAACTAAGTTCTTCCTGCAATGAATAAACATCTGGATGAGTGGAACGAACGATTGGGTCCAATATTTCCGTACCAACAGAAGCCGAAGAAATAGCGGAACCAGTATTTCGAGCATTAGAGCTTGGATATCCAGTCCATGTTCCGTTAGAGATGCGACCGGAGTAGTCCAACACAACACTATCAACAGTGGTATCGCCCGTGACCCCTTCATTAAATTTATAATAAACACCAAGATCTAGGTTTGCTGTGTCTGTGTTTGTTCCTCCGCCGAGATCGCTTGTAAAATAGTTTCTTTTAATTTGCTTGCCAGTTCTGCGAGTCTTCCAAAAACGGAATTCGTCAATAGAGCCGGAAAGTTTACCAGAGCCTAAGTTTGGACCTGCAACGGCTGACTGATTAAATGTGCCTGTTAAAAGAGCACCAATGTTAGCTTCTAATTCATCTGTAATTTCTGAAATGTTTGAGCCAGTTGTAATTGTCTCGGAAAGCTCACCATTGACATAAAGCCTTGTTACAATATCGGTTCCACTATTAACAAAGCTAAAAGCGTAATGCTGCCAATCGGAAAAAGAATTTAAGTTCAAGTTTGACCCAATTTCAACAGACGATGTGCTTAAACCAACTGCTCCTGATAAGACCGTAAGCATAAACGGAGAAGATGCTCGCGTTCCATCGATTTCAATTCTCAAGCGACCATAATCTGCGCTCGATGATGCATTGCCGTTCCAAAGATCAAAAACAACCTGTTTTTCTGTTAAAGCGGTATCAAGTGATCCGGTTTTCAACCAAAACTCAACTGTGACGCCGCTATCTAATTTTGTTTGTAAGTTTGACTGGCGCGTTGCTGAAACTGGTCCAGAAGAACCAGTTACTTTATCATCAAAAATATTTGTTTTGGAATCAAACACAGAGTGCAGCGATGAAGTTCCCAATGAAGAGCCATATACTGAATTTGGCCCACCTTTAACATTAATGTATTCATAATCACTGCTAGCTGGCTGACCATAACCATTGACTATACTTCCTGCTAATGTTCCCCATCCATCGCTTGCAAAAACACCGTATCCAGTGCTTTTTGGATACCTATTGTCGTAAAGATATATATCAAGTAGGCTAGCGTTATTTCGCCACTCTATTTTTTCTTTTAGAGACCCATCATACGGATACTCGTCATAGATATATTCTAAAGATTTTTCGTAATACTCTTGTGCTGATCCATACTTTGAAAAATTCGCTGGATCGCTAAAATCTATATGTGGCTCAACTCTATCTTGCTCACTAATAAATTCAGAAATATATTCTGGTGATTCTGTGTCTTCTGATAAATCACTTAAACTAGAAGAGACTACAACTTGGGAGCTTTTATTAAAAAGGTCTTTAATTGACATTTTATTCCTCTACTCTGAACTTAAAAATATCAGGATATTCATTCCAGCTTTGAGCCGCATCGTCATAGAAAGCAAACTTAATTGCATAAGCATAACCAGCCTGCAACATATCAATATCTAAATCAAAATAACTTCCGCTGACATCATATGATAACTGAGTATGGTTGTTGCTGCCAGTTCCAAATGGCACAACGTCTAAGTTGTCTACGAGCCTGGTTACTTTAAATGCTCCACTTTCAATTAAGAAATTTTCTGGAACTTCGCTTGCTTTTACATAGATTGTTGGTTGCCAATTTTTTTGACGAGTATAAAGTCTAAATTGGGCAGTTTCGTTACGATAATATCTATCTCTTAAGTTTGTGATATTTATAACATACTCTGAGTAAGGATTATAGGCAAGCGACTCAAGTTTTTTTGGACTGAATGAAGAAGTTGCAAATTGTGTTGTTCCACTATGCCATACATCAAATGCTGTTGTTAGTGGATTTGCGGCAGCAGTCAGGGCAAAAGATGCTGAATAAATTCCTGTGCTAACGTGTCCGCCTGTAATAACATAGGGATTGCCTGAAATAACATGGGTTCCATCTGCAACCTTGACAATTCGACTTCCGGTTGGTTCAGAATTATCTGCCGAACCAGAATAAATACTAACGTGAATTGATCCGGTTCCAATATCGGGAATATCTCTAAGTCTGCCTCGAACATGATTATAAAGATAAAGAGTGTTTAAATTATCCTCAGACGTTGCAAGAGAGCTACTAAAATAAAAACTACCACGATCATCGCGCGTAGCTGAATCCCATCGTGCTTCGATAACGGGACGCTTAAAAAAGAACTCAGAACCTCTTGCAAAAAACTTCTTTGTATATGATGAGGAAAATGCTGTTTCGTTTTCTAAGCGTATACCAAATCCATAATTCGTTCTGCTGCCAGCAATCCATCTTTCAACAGCATCGCTAACATCTATTTCAAGATCTTCAATTCCGTTTTCAAAAGATCCAGTAAATCTTGGTTCTGCCTCATAATCACCACCGGCTGTTGACCAAGATGTAACACCACTTGAAGCACTCGATGCGGCTGTCCAGTTACAAGATCCACTATCAGAGTAATCCTCCATGTCTAATCCAGTGCCCTCATCCCATGCACGAGATATAGTGCTAACTATCAAATTATAATCTCTGGGCACGGTAAATGGATGTTCTGCATTGAACATTCGAAGATAAAAACTTACATTGCCGCTAGCAGGTATCACACCATTTGTTCTATCAGTTGTGATACCACTCATAGGAAACTGAATAACCACTCTTGACAATTCAGACGAGCCCGAATCTTGTTGTCCATAAATTCTAAAAACTTCAAGCGAGTCAGACAAGCCCATGTTTGACCCGGTTGCCCTGGCAGTTAAATTAGACTTATAAGCGTTAGTAATCGTATTATCTTTTTCTGCGTTGTATCTTTTTATTCCCATTATGTAAGCGTGCCTTTAACATCTGCCCGTGAATATTTGACTTCAAAAACAACATTTTTTGGAGCGATAATAAGTCGCCCATCTGGTGTCATGTTATTTTTGACATTAAATTTTGTTGTAGAATAGCCTGCTCCAGTTTTTTGGAAAACCGTGACATATGTTGCATCTATGACGCCAGGTGTAGCATTTATTAAGGAATACAATTCTGTAATACTAAACGCCTCACCTATGTCTAATTTTTCAGAAAAATAATCACTCATTCTGGCTTGTATTCTGCTAAATACTTTTGTTTTATTTTCGTTGTTCGTAGCGATAGCAGAAAAAGTAACACCTAAATTGACAACTTTGGCATCTAAAATATCAACGGAATCATTAATCATTCTTTTGGTGTTAAGCCAGGTTTTTATGTTTTCTTTCAAAATAGTATTTGTTGTGACAAATTGACCAGCGTTATCTTGATTTATAACATATATGTTAATATTTCTTAAATTTGAATCAACATCTTGAACTACTGCACACCTTTTTATGCCTCCAAATTTTGATGGCATTGACAAAACTAATGTTTTATAGTCTTCTATAGTAACTGCTCTGTTCTGTGCTGCGTGTGCGCCAGAAATAAGCTCTCTTAATTCAACTGTAGAGGGTGAGCGAACATCTCCTTGAATTGGATTTTCATTAGTAATTTCTAAAGAACTTCGAACATCATTCATTCTTGAGTTGCTTAAGTTAGCCCTATTGGCAAATTCAAAACCAACAGAGGATATTTTAGTAATTGAACGAGCAGCAGCATTAGAATTTTGCTGAGTGTTTGCGCGATAAGACACGGTTATGGTTGTATTGGAAGGTCCAACACCAAATTTATCACCTTTGATAAGTATTGTTGGGTCCATTGCGACATCCATTACATGGTTTTTTGAATGTAAATCCAATACAAGATCTCTAGCTTCTGCCAAACTTGGAGAGTTTAATTGTGAATCAGAGCCATAGCCAAAAGTTAGTTCTGTGTTAGATTGATATCTTCTTCTCGTAAACCTTCTCGGAACTACAAATGGTTTAATAATTGTGGGAGCCTGTACATTTGTTGTGGTGTCAGGATTTACTATTGGTATATAAATTGTATTTTGTGATAGATGATCAACTTCAAAATACTCTCTACCAGCGGAATCCACTACAGATATAATTTCTGTAACATTTGGGTCTGCAATTCTAATTCTTTGAAATCTAATAAAATCACCTATATTATAAGTTTCTTCGCGGAGTTCTCCAGATGCCACCTGACCTATTGCTTTAATTGCGTAGTTTGTTGGAACACCAGTAGATGCATTTGTGGTTGCAACAACAATTTCATTTGTTGGATCAGCAAAGTCAACAGTTTCCAACAAACTAAACGCAGACCCACCATTATTAGTAAAAGTGCTTCCTGCTCTTAGTTTTGGGGCATATGAGAGATCTGGTCCGGTGTTAACGCTGTTTGGGGGACACTTAATGTATAACTCCACTTGACCATATGTTGTTCTTACATTGTCATAACGAAACCCTACTGCTTCTCCGTGTTTTATAATATTATTATATTCCAACGCGGTGGAAAGAAAGCTTTCATTTGCTTGGTAATCAAGATAAAAAGACAAAATGTCGCCGATGTAAGAAACGGCATCGACCATCAATGCACCAAATCCAGCGTCAGAAAAATCCTTAAATGTCTCTGGGTAATATCTCTTGGCGTGTTGAATTAAATCGTTTTTAATTGAGGCAAAATCTCTGCTCAAATAATTTACATTAATATTTTCTCTTTTATTTGCCACGAAAAGGCTTCTCCTTTTACATAATTATGTAAATAATTAAATTTGTAGTGTTAATGTGTCAGAAATAAACATTGTTGGAATAGTATAAGAAATTTTTATGTTAACATAATTTGAACTCATTGATGGATCGATATCAGATAAAGAAACGCTTGCGCCTTGCTGTAAAAATGAAATATTTTGAATATTAATGTATGGAGCAAAAATTCTTGTTTGATCAATAATTCTTTGTCGTATTATGCTGAATGTTGATTCAGTGGCATTTTCAAAGAGAAAATTTCTGATACCGACGCCAAAATTTGGAATCATGATCCTTTCGCCAGGTGCTGTCAGGACTATTGTTTTTAAGTTTTGTTGCGCTACTTCTCTAAAGTCTTTAGTTGTAGATAGTCCATCAATCTGATCAATTGACAATGGAAGTTTTGGTGATAATCCTGGCACTCAATGTTTCTCCTCTTATAAATAGTATTAAACTATTAGTTCCGTTCTGCTTTTTCAAGAAATGGATCTTGATAGTTTACTTTTCCTCCACCATATATAGAAGTTGTAAAAGATTGCAGTGTCGCCAATTTTACTCGCGACATCAAAGTAAATAAAGTATGTGGCGGACCTTCTGTGTTTGAAAGATAATTTATACCAAAGGTAGAGGGGTCTGACAACGCGGAATATTGATAAAGAGCAATAGAAGAGATAAACGATTTGATCGGAGATATGGTGTTAAACAAAGTGTCATACTCTTTTGTATTAAACATTAAATTCTTTAAACGATCATATACATCATCTACATCTTCCGCTTTTGTTTTGCGTGAGCACTGAGTTGAAAGAATTTTTGTAGATGATAACTTTTTGGATGTCATAATAGAATCACGCGCATCAGAAGAAAAATCTTCAGTGGGAATAATTTCGATGGTGCTAACATAATATATGCAATAACTGTAGATATGCTTCTTGTCGTTAAAATCATAAGTATATTCTTTAACAAAAATATATGATGGTTTCTTGTCAACATTAACTATTGTTGTATCATCGTCTTCTGAATCTTCTATATTGTCGTATTCACCAAACACAACTTCAACTAGAAAATTATCCCAGCTATTATAGTTCCATTGAAGATTCAGAACATTAGATATTGGATTCTTAAGAATCTTAATTTCATCTAATATAAGCTGCCTAACTGCACTCTTGCCGTCTTCTGGTATTTCTATGTCAGAGTCGCTGGCATTTAAAATTTCATAATGCTTTATAGCTGCATCTTTAACTTCGTTTAACAACGAAGTTTCTAAATTATCAAAGCTATTTTGATAATTTAATAGTTCCATTTTCAACAAGCTGTATATAGAATTAACAAACATACTGTCTTCCATAAAAGCTAAATCAAAACTATCAAGCACTTGAATTGTTATTAAAGAGTGCTCAATGATATAAGAGCGTATCAATAATTGCATCGAGCTTGTAGCTGTGACTCTTCTAATTTCGCTTAAATTGTCACAATGTTGTCCAGCTAACGATGCGTTAAGAAGTTTGGTCATTGACTCAGAAATATTGTCTTTAAGTTCAGAAACTCCATATATATCGCTATTTGGGTATGATAAATCTAATGAATTAAAAGCTGTGATCTGTTGATTGGTTGTTGAATCTATAGTGGAATTACTATACTTTTGTTCAGATATATAATTTATAAATTGATCAATTATGTTTGAGTTGGTGCGTTTTATTTTAATTTCTGAACCGAAAGTTTCGCCGCTCATAGCTTGTATTTCTAAATTAGCAAGGGAGGCAGCCCCTGCGCTAGCTACCTCACTTAAATCAACAAGTTCCAAGCCAGAAGAAAAGCCCCTTGTTTTAAGTTTTCCTGTTGTTTGTTTTTGTCCAAGAGTTGCCAAAGAGTTTGAAATATCATAATCATCACTTTTGTAATCTATTTCTTTTCTTCCAGTATTTGTATTAACTTCAAGAACTACGATATCATCTGTCCAACCGGATCCTCTTTCTATTTGAACTTCTTTTGATTCCTCTTTTTCATATCGTGTTACTGTCAAACTTCCTTCGGATTCAAAAATCCTAACTTCGTAAGAAACACTTTTATTATTAGGATCGGTCCACTCTTCAGCCACTCCAGAATTTTTTGATCCCATGACGTTATCATTATCTTGGATAAACGTCACTATATTGTTTACATACCATTTATAAGTCTTATTGCTGGAAGTTAAGCCAAGTTCGGAAACCATTTGATCAAATAGTCTTTCAGTATCACCCTCTCTATTTAAAAAATCAAAATATTTGCCGAACTCAAAATCAAAACTTTTAATTGCGTTTTTTACGGCGGGTTCTTTAATATTGGATATTGTTTGAGATGGTTCGTATCCAAAAGTGTAAACATCATTTTTAACATCTAACAAAAATGAGTTATATATCGACATTGAGTTACCTAAATAATAATCTGATGCTAACTGCAAATTCCAAATTCTAGCATATGATTTTGTTTCGTCTGATGGAGCCACTTCTTGAGAGAAAAGATCTATAATTGGATCAATGGTCGCTTCTGTTGTTATTTTTGAAACCTCTTCAACAACCGGGGGCAGTTCTTCAATTAATCCACCTGGACCAAAAACATAAGAAACCAAAGGCATAAATTTACCTTTTGAAAAATCTTGTAATGCATTGTATGCTTTTAAAATTCTATCTTTTGCACGCTTTTTTTGTCTAAGGATTAAAGCATATGCATCTTTATCACTTAAAGAAGGGTCTTGCGTTTTGAGATAATTTTGTCTAACCAAAAATAAGGCTTCTTCACTATCAGGAAGAATTTCAGGGCTATAGGGTTGCCTATTGTTGTTGTATTGCTCTGATAAATATACGGGAGCAACCATTCTTCCAAGAACAGCAAATACATCTACAACATCTTGCTCTGTATAAAATACAATATTTGAACTTCTTCCAAAAATCCCTCGTGTTAAAATAACTGTGGCGAGATTCGAAACATAATTAGAGGAAGTTCCTTTAAGCAAGGATTTAAATTCATCTGGCGATAATACAGCATTCAGTTCATCAACCGCTTGAGATATTTCGGATGTTATTCTTTTTAAATCTTGAGGAGATATGTATCTTGGTAACGCTCTTCCATAAACCAAGTCTTCAACATAAACTAAAAAACCACCTTGGATGGGCTCTTCGTGTAATTCTATATCAAAAGATTCTGATCTTGGCGGAAAACAAGCTTTGTTAATAATGTTGCTGATTACGCCCGCAAATGTCAATCCTCCCTGAGTTGTTATAATAGAAGAAAAGACCTCATCATCATCGGCGGCGCCATTGGACAATCCATAAGTTGTAGCTAACCAATCTTTATATTTTTGATCGAATATCACTTCGCCGAGAAATTCTCCACAAAGTGGTTTTGATAATACAAAATCCAAGTAATTGTCGAAAGTGTCCAATATAAGAGAAACTGATGCTTTTAGAAAAGTGTTCATTAACTTAAACAATAATTCATCCATTGCTGGTTTAAGAAAGTCTTCTTTATTTTCAAAATAATTAGGGACTTGAATTTGTTGTAATTTAGGTAAACCAATGTCTTTAGAAAAATCTCCCTCTTCTTCTTGCTCTATTTTGCGGGCTTCTGAAATGTAATCTTGTAGACCAAACACCGCTTGCAAATCAGGATCCTCAAAAGCTTCTTTACCATATTTGCAAACAAAGTTTTCAAGCATAACTGGCAACACTTGTTTTTGTAAAACATTAAAATCAATTTTTGCAATTATATCGTGATAAAGCATTTGCATATGTTCATATAGCTTATCTTTAAGATCTTTGTTTTCGGCAGATTGTTGAGGTGTTAGCACATCATTTGAGTTTTCTGTTGTGTCAATATTTGGTGTTGAGTCAGTCGAGATTGCTGAAACATTGTTTGTTATTTCCTTAATGGCACTTGGCGAGGTGTTTATATCACCAACATACTCAGTTGTTTGTCTTGCGTTTTCTGCTCTTCTTTTTTTAATTGTTGTAGAATTTATTTCTGAGGTTTCTCGTGATAATTCGGCATCCGTTTTAGCGCTGGACCTGGTTGTGTCGGCGGTGGGGTCAGGTGGATTATAGTTTCCATCTTCATCATAAACTTCTAATCCATCTTCAAGATTTTGTTTATCGGATATAACAGGAGTTGGCTTAAGAAAATTTTTAAGATAATCCATATCATTAAAATCATCTCTGTCAGACAACATAAACTCATCTACCATTGAGTTTAGATTAATTAAAAAGAAGGTAGTTGTTATATTATCTAATTTTTTTAAAAAACAATTATACCCTATGGTGTGTTGATTTCCATCAATTAAAACATATTGACATTTATAACAATGGTCAAAACCAAGGGTCATTTGTTTTGATATAATATTTGGAAGAACACAATTCGGATCTTCCACAGAGGCAGCGGCTATATTGTTGTAATTTAAATATTCTTGTATCGCTAATCGCATTTCAGACAATCTGGCAATTTCTTTTGGTAAATTAAGATTAACTACGAATTTAGAATTAAACTGAACTCTTTCAAGTATCTTCTTTAAAGCAGAAGTGACTAAGCCTATTTTACTGGATATTTTATCTATGTCATATACGACTTCAATTGGATTTTCTGGTCGATTAATTTCACAAGCGCTTGGATCATCATTAACTAAATCAAAATCGCTTATCGGAACAGATACCAAAACCTTCATCGGGGTAGCGGCACCAGAAGATACCAAATAATTTTCAACGGTAGAGACTTTAATAACATCATCTATTTCTGATAAGTCTTTTCCGTAAAATTCTAATAATTTTGTGACAGCGTATAGTTGTGTCTCTCCCAGCCTTCCATCTGGATCATTACCTGGAGTGAGATATTCACTATCCACTACAATGTAGTAGTTATCTAAATCTTTAAAGGGCGAACATTCATTTTTATATTTCCATGTTTGCACATCTTCTTTTACATTTAAATTTGGTGTTAATGTTGACATTAATTAACCTTATTATAGCTACTATTAAAACCTTGTCCGGTGACACCAGACAGATATTTAAATTCCATAAGTTCCAGATTGATTCTACTTTTAAAATTGTCTACTATGCACTCTACCGTTGTTAGTGCCGTTTGAACGCCTTGGGAAAAGAGTGTCAGCGCCGGGAGATGGGTATAAACGAAGAGGTTGGGGCCGAGTGGAAGCAGATGGTTGTGAGTCATTAATTTCATATTGTACTTGTGCTGTTCTATTTGAAATTTTAATATAATTGCATGAAGCTCACGAATTCTATCATCCATATCTTTAAGGTTTAATACAAGTGAATTTCCCTTGACCATTGGCTGAAGTCTAGCACTATCATTAGAGGCTATGAGATATATTCCATTATGTGAGGCTGTGCCACCTCTGGAGTTTGTGGACTCTGTTCTGGTAACAAGTTTTATACTATCTCTTCCAATTATTCTAACAGCATCAGCCTTTAAAGCAGCAGCGGATCTAGCCCTTGAAGCAGGTCCGGCGCGACGACCCACAGGCAATCCAAAATTATCATCTATATCTGTTTTCTGGCTTATATAAAGTCGGGCAGCGTCGTCTGCAAAATTGGGATCATAGTTTAATCCAGACTTAATTAGCGAAGAATTTCGACCCACAACAAGATCTAACGAGGATGCATGTGTGTGTCCTTTACCGCCGTATCCCTCATCGCGGGCGCCTGGGCGGTCTCTACCTAAAACAATATATGAATTTCCATATTTTAAAACCTTTTCGGCAGGGGCTCTAATATATTTAGCAATCGCTTCAACAATTGGTTCGTTATTAACACCAGCTACTCTAAGTGATGGCTCAACACCTGCGGTTTCAACAACGGCGGCAGAAACTGTATCGAGTCCTTGTTCATCCACAGCAGCGGCAAAAATTCGATTTGTCATTGAAACTAATGATGTTGTTGGAATATTTGACATGTTAATAAATAGTTTAAGTTAAAGTTATATTTACTCGGCAGTTGGTAATTTTGACATATTGCTTTTCTTTAAAGTTGCTCATTCTTCTTCTGCTATGTCTAACTGGAAAATTTACTAATTACCGAAGGTACGGGAACACGCTTTCGTCTGGCGCTGCACTATTTCCGCTTTCATCATCATCTTGTCGAAAAATTCGAATATCAGTCCGGGAGCTAGCATCTGTGGATCCCGCATCGGCAAGGGTGGCTGGACCACGCTGATCCCAACCAGGGTCCGTTTGGTCAAAATAGTCTGGAAGAATGTTGCCATCAGGACCAACCCAAGAATTACAAAATCCGTTTAACACAGTATCGGGATGTTTGTCACCTAAATTTTCACCCCATTTTGTGCTTCCTCTCATTTCTTTATTCCCGCCGTTTTGCGCTGGAATTCCGCAGCGATGATATCTTTTTACAAAACTAAACATTGATGCTTGGCTCCATCTATATTGACTCGATGCCCACTCCGGTTTTGCTTGCCCTGGCCATGTGCCACGATATTCCCAGTGCCACCGCTCCCAAATAACAGTTCGAACAAAGCCAAATCGGTAAGCATTTTTTACAAGCCAAGCATATCTACCTCCTCCTCGTGTGTTGAGATCGACTGCCCAACCGCGTTGATGTGGCGATCTTCCTGGCGTAGCGGCATTATCAGGATTCTCCGCTTTTAGTCTTTCTTGTTCCGCCATCGTTCGGAAGCCACTTGTTACTATTAATTCCACCCCGTCAGCAGCGGCTGCGGCAATCATGGGTTTTAGATAAACTGCTATTTCTACTGGAATTATTTTTTGATTAAACATAACAAATCTTTCTATTGTGCCCGTTATGTCCCCATCGAAGTATGTATTTTCTTGCTGTACAATTATCTCACTCTCTGAAATGCCAACATAAACGCCTCCGGCGCCTG
>MDTA01201142.1_pt1 | contig 17164 bp, 14 predicted proteins | sample 811151 | NCBI WGS metagenome assembly MDTA01 (sample SAMN05326648, study PRJNA326480) | marine metagenome | isolation source: seawater | place: Indian Ocean: South | collected 2010
CAGCTGTACTCTTCAGCCTCGTCATCGATCGTTGGATACTCAGCTGAGCCAAATTTAATCCGTACAACATCATGGAAGTAGAATCCATTCCCGCGCTCAACGCGCTACTCAATTCCATCGCCACCGTCCTGATTGTTACCGGACTGATCTGCATTAAGAAGGGCAATGAAAAGGCCCATCGCTCACTGATGTCGGCTGCTCTTGCCGTATCTGTTTGCTTCCTAGTTGGCTATGTCTACCACAAATGGGCCGTGAACTGGCAAAATCGCTCTATTGGAGCCGAGGGCCTTATTCGCAGCGCTTACCTTATTATGCTGCTCACGCACGTTTTGCTAGCAATGGCCATCGTTCCACTCGTGCTACGGGTATTCTACCTCGCCATCAAAGGCAGATTCGAGAGCCACAAGCGCTGGGCTCGCTGGACATACCCTATCTGGCTCTACGTATCGGTCACTGGAGTGTTGGTCTACTTCTCGATTTATGTTTGGTTTCCGCCGTCCACTTAGTAGGGTTCGCAACCTTGCTCTATGTCCTGGGAAATCCTTTTTGTATTCGCCCTTCTAGCCCTCGCGCTAGCTAGCTTTGTTTGGGAAAAGCTGCCGCCAGACGTTACGGCCCTTTCGCTTTTCGCGATACTCCTCCTAACCGGAATCCTCCCCTACGAAACAGCCTTTTCAGTCTTTTCCAATCCCGCTCCTTTAACCGTGGGAGCCATGTTCATCATCAGCGCGGCTCTCGACAAGTGCGGTGTTATCGATCGACTGGCAATGGGCCTGCAAGGCCTATCACGGTTTAGCTACCGCCCATTCCTTCTATTCATACTGCTCATCGCCGGTACCGTTTCCGCATTCATCAATAACACGCCAGTAGTCATCGTCATGCTGCCAGTCGTTCTAACATTGGCGAAAAAGATCGGCGTTGCCGGCTCCAAGGTACTGATTCCCCTTTCATACGCCTCAATTCTTGGAGGCACCTGCACTCTCTTGGGCACCAGTACGAATATTATTGTAAGCGGTGTCGCTCAGTCGGCCGGAGAACAACCCATGGGGATGTTTGAGTTCGCCTTTGTCGGTCTTCCCTTATTTCTCTCTGGGCTCGTTTATCTGATCATCTTCGGCAATAAGGTGCTGCCCGTTCGGGAAACCTTGACGTCCATTCTCTCGGAAGACGAGCGACGGGAATACATTACCGAAGCATTCGTGAACAGCGAATCGCCGGTTATCAACAAGAGTCTTGGAGAATCCGGGCTTTTAAAAATGAAAGGCATCCGAGTTATCGACATCGTTCGATCCGGCTCCTCGCTGCAAACACGATTGAACGAAATCGTGCTCGCCAAGGGAGATCGATTAGTCCTTGCCTGCCATGCTTCAGGTTTAGCCAAGGCTCGAAGCATCGAGGGTCTCGATTTGGCTAGCGAAATGAACCTCGGCCTCGAGCAAATCGCCGCTCACGAAGGAATGATGGTCGAGGGCATCTTAGGACCCAACTCTGAAATTCTGGGGAAGACTATCGAGGAAGTGAACTTCCGCCAGCGATTTCGCATGGTCGTCCTGGCAGTACACCGCAAAGGGAAAAACGTCCGAGATAAAATTGGCTCCCTTCGTCTTGAGTTTGGCGATACGCTTCTTTTCCTGGGCACGGATAATGCGATTCAAAACTTGCGGGCCAGCGAGGACATCATCCTCATGACCGACAAAGCGATCCAGTCGAGAACTTCCAAGTGGAAAATTGGCGTCGTCCTGACAGCCATAGCAGGTATCGTCATTTCGGCTTCCACCGGCATCGCTCCCATTGCTGTCAGCGCGATTGTGGCTTGCGTAGTTTTATTCGTGACCGACTGCATCCGCCCAAAGGAAGGCTACGGAGCAGTCCAATGGAATCTACTATTCATAATTTATGGCATGCTCGGAATGGGCTTAGCCTTGGAAGAAACAGGCGCATCGCTTTGGTTGGCGGAAAGTCTTACCGGCGCTGTGACCGGTTTAGTGGTCCCGAGCTGGCAACCGTACATAATGCTAGCCTGCGTCTATCTCCTAACCAATCTCCTTACGGAATCGCTATCCAACAATGCCGCAGCCGTTCTCATGGCCACGCTGGCTATAGGAATAGCTGAATCGCTTGGCGTAAGCATGAGGCCGTTTCTGTTCGCAGTCGCGATCGCCGCGTCTTCCAGTTTCGCAACGCCAATTGGGTATCAAACCAATACTTACGTCTACGGGGCAGGTGGCTATCGATTTTCCGACTTCACCAAGGCTGGCCTGCCGCTGAATGTACTCTGTTTTCTAATCTCCATTTTCCTGATACCGTTGATATGGGCATTCTAGGTATCAACCGGCAATCGAGACTAGCGACCAGTCGCCTCAACCATCGACTCAAGGACTGAGGGCGGCGCAGCGAGGTATCCAAATGGCTTGCTGCTTACATCGAAACTATCCAGAGGGAATGGCTCCGCATCGAAATATCTGATCTGCCACCCAGCAGCTTGAATCATAGCGACTCCCGCTGCGATATCCCATGTATTCACTCTATGGGCAATTACACCATCTAGCCACCCAACCCCGACATAGGCTAGTTGAATCGCGCTGCTGCCAAAATTCCGGACCTTAAATCGTTTCTGCAACGCCAGGTCGTCCTCGGCGCTTCTCCCCGTTCCACAATGCTGCCCGCCTACGATGCTTTGCGGCGATGGAGGCCTATCCAAACAATGCCTTTTTTGCCCTTCTACGAAAACCCCTTTATCCTGACCACCATCGATGAGAGATCGCGACATGTGATCGTAAATAAAGCCATATACAGGTCTCCCTTCTTCTAGCAAAGCTACGGAAATGGAGCATGAAGGAATACCCCGGGCGAAATTATTCGTGCCGTCGATCGGATCGACCAACCAGGCGAAACGTTCAGATACTTGAATCGGTAGAGAGGCCGCGTCCAATTCTTCACTTAAAAACAAATCGTCGCTAAACCGATTTTCTAGCTCTGACTCAAACGCTTTAGAAATGGCGAAATCCGCCTCGGTCACTCTAGATCCGTCCGACTTCCATTGGCTTTCCACCTGCCCGAAATAGCGCGTAAACGTCTCCGTTTGAGCACGCATTAGCTCACGTCCAAAATCGATTCTATCATCTAGACCTCCACTCATTGCTCAAAACCTGCGGGACAAAGTAGGGCCAGGGAAGCCTAATCCGACTTTCGTTCCAAACAAGTAACGATACCGTGGTCTAGGATCTTAAGTCCCAAATAGCCTCGCACTTAATCAGCAGCTGGCGAAAGGCATCCGGCGTAATCGCCTGCTTGGGATCATCGCCTAAGCCTGTAACCGGATCGATATTCGCTTCTATGCAAAGTCCATCCGCTCCATAAGCGACCGCAGCCATCGAGCAGGCCTCAACATAAAGGGCTTTCCCCACCGAATGCGATGGATCGACAACAACCGGAGCCCAGGTCTTTTCCTTGAGCAGTGGAGTAATCGATTCATCTGGGTGATTCCTGTAGCCTTCCAAATTCGGTAGCGTGCCCCTAGGGCATAGCAACACGTTTGGGTTTCCAAAATTCACGATATACTCCGCAGCCGAAATGAATTCGTTTATCGGTCCAATATGGCGACCTCGCTTTAGCAAAACGACCGTATCGGTACCGGCAATAGCCTGACCGACAGCTCTGAGAAGCGAGTAATTTAGCGCGTTGCGCGTACCGATTTGCAACATGTGGACGCCTGCTTCCATCGCTAACTTCAAATTCCGCTCATCCATTACTTCCGTATTGACCGGGAGTCCCGTTCGCATTGACCCTTCCATCAGAATCTCCAAAGCCTTGTCGTTGCCTTGATAGGAATACGGGTTAGTCCGCGGCTTCCAAACGCCTCCTCTTAGGGCATGGGCGCCCGCTTCCTTGAGGGCTTCCGCCGTTTCGTAAAAGCGGTTGGGATCTTTCGGATCGATTGTGCACGGTCCAGCTATCGCCAATAATCGCTTCCCAAGTTCGACACCTCCGAAAACGGTTTTGTGATTTTTCAGCTCCGACCGTATATCGAGCAATTTGTGGGGAGACTGAATTGTATCCACGCGATCAATATATTCTAATCCTTCAATACGGTTTATGAGAAGCTCGTGTCTCTCGTCCCCAAGTATGGCGTATATGCTTTGGACCGCCCCTTCAATCACTTGGATTTTGCAGCCGAATTCCTCTACGATCCGCTCCACTTCTGCCAACTGATCATCAGAGATCTTAGGGTTTTTTGGAATAATCATCTCAGTTTCACTCTACGATCCCATCGTCCTCTGACAACCCTCATAAAAGAAAAGAGAACGATCCTTTCTAGAATGCGATCTGGGTTTCGTTAGCGACTACTTCCTGAAGCGACTGCCGCTTTCGCATCAGATCCACGCTGCCGTCAATGCGGAGCAGGGCTTCCGGGCATTCCGGAAATGAATTGTAATTCTTTGTCGCCATAGACGAGCAGTAGGCCCCAACGCCTCCAATGGCCACTAAATCGCCTATTCTAGCCTCTGGAAGCGTTCTAGGATGAAGGGCTTCCGGATCGGCAGGAGCCGGCGTTAGAATGTCCCCGGACTCGCAACAGTGCCCCACTACGATGTAGGGCTTTTCGATTCTCTTTTCACCTTCCGGGACGAGCAATTGAATCTCATGCTGAGATCCATACATTGAAGGTCTCGTGTTTTCCGTCATCCCCGAATCTAGCTTGATAAAGTCATATCCTCCTTCACCCGTACTGGTCAGGTCCTGAATGCTGGACAGCAAAACGCAGCTGTTGGCCACAAGGTACGACCCCGGCTCGACTTCCAGATGGATCTTCCTGCCCGTTTCCTGCCCAAAGGCTTCGAACGCCTCCTTCATCGGAGCGCCGATCACTTGCAAATCGGTTGTCGCTTCGCCGGCAATTCTGCCAACTTTGTAGCCACCGCCCAAATTCAAGTAGATCGCTTCTTCAAAATAACGTACCATATCGAGGCTAAGGGAAACAGCTCGTATCCAGACTTCAGGATCGCTACCGCTTCCAATATGAGTATGAATTCTGAATACATTCAAACCGTATTTCTTCGCCAGCTCCTTAGCATCCTCCTTGCTCTCATGCCAAATGCCGAAGCTAGATGCGGGCCCACCGACATTCGTCCTATTCGTCCCTCCAGACCCCAAACCAGGATTGAACCGCAATCCAACCTTCGTATTCGGAAATCGCTTACCATACCGCTCTAATTGGTAGAGCGAACAAGCATTCACGCTCATCCCTTTCTCAACGATAGACGCGAGCGAATCATCATCGGGGAATTCCTGCGTGCTCAACGATATTTCCGAAGCCTCGTACCCCGCCAACAAGGCTCTCTCCGCTTCGTAAATCGAGCTGGCATCGATTTTCAACCCCTTCTTGCGAAAGAGGCGAAGTATATTGGCATTCGGGCAGGCCTTCATAGCAAATCGAGCCGTCAAACCGTAGGCATTGGGAAAAGCCATAACCTGATCCGCAGCCCCCCTTAGAGACCCCTCATCGTATACGTAGCACGGCGTTCCGATTTCTTCGCTAATACGGTCCGCCAATTCTCTATTTATAAAATTCGTAGTCAGCATGTTCGCTATTGATCATCAATTCACTTACAACCTGTCTCGGTCACGGCATCCAGGGATACTGGGAAAAATCCGGCTTACGCTTGTCGAGAAATGCCTGCTTCCCTTCGGCCCCCTCCTCGGTCATATAGTAGAGATAAGTCGCGTTTCCCGCGAGTTCCTGTAAGCCCGCTTGACCATCGAGGGCGGCATTGAAAGCCGATTTCAGGCATCGAATAGCGATAGGGCTTTTCTCGGCCACTTCCAATGCCCACTGCACCCCTTCCGACTCAAGCTCCTCCACCGGTACAACTTTATTTACCAGCCCCATATCCAAAGCCTCCTCAGCATTGTATTGCCGGCATAGATACCAGATTTCTCTCGCTTTCTTTTGGCCAACGATACTCGCCAAATAGCTGGCTCCCAAACCTCCATCAAAACTGCCCACCTTAGGGCCCGTCTGCCCGAATACGGCATTTTCGGCAGCGATTGAGAGGTCGCAAATCACATGCAAAACATGTCCGCCGCCGATTGCGTATCCAGCAACCAAGGCAATCACGACCTTCGGCATGGAGCGAATTAATCGCTGAAGATCCAATACATTAAGCCGTGGCACACCGTCGTCACCTACATATCCCGCGTGACCTCGAACACTTTGATCGCCACCCGAGCAAAAGGCATACTTGCCATCAGTATGGGGGCCCGCCCCCATGAGCAACACAGCGGCAATCGATTGATCTTCTCTTGCATCGCAAAAGGCTTCGTACATTTCGAATACCGTTTGCGGGCGGAATGCATTCCGTTTTTCCGGCCTGTTAATCGTAACCTTGGCAACAGCCCCCCACTTTTCGTAGACAATGTCTTCGTATTCCTTCGTCTTTGTCCATTCGGGATTGATCATGCCCGGCAGTTTGCGATTCGCCGTCACCCGCGCAAGCCTCTGTTTCGCCTCAATTTAATCTAGCCTTTCGGCTTCAACGAACGGAATGAAGTCCCCAGGGAGCGGAGCAGTGATATCCAGCTTCTCTTTGGAAATCGGGTGATCAAAGGCCAATCTTGCAGCATGAAGCATCACTCGATCAGGTTCAGTCGGTAGATTCGTCAAAGGTCGATACCCATATACCCGATCTCCCAGGAGCGAATGCCCAATGCTCATCAAATGAACGCGAATTTGATGAGTCCTTCCAGTATGAATACGGCACCGCAAAAGGGAGAACCCCTGACGAAATAGCATCTCCGCTGTCCAATCCGTTCTCGCTTCTCTCCCGTGATCACCCTGACACACGCGCATTTTGTGACGCTGAGATGGGTTTCGCTCAATATTCTTGCGGATCGATCCACTCATGAGCTCAGGCACGCCGGAAGCCAGAGCGAGATACTCTTTAACGATCTCTCTAGACCGAAAGAGCTCACCCAATGCCTGATAAGCCACATCCGTTTTGGCGGCGACGATCAAACCACTAGTCTCCCGATCGAGCCTATGTACGATTCCTGGTCTATCCGCTCCTCCTAAAAGACTCAATTCTCCCTTGCACAAGTAATGCAATCCGTGAGCCACTGTTGGCTCCGGTTTTCCCGCTCCAGGATGAGTGACCAGGCCCGCCGGTTTGTTCACCACTATCAAATCGTCGTCTTCGTAAACCGGCAGTAATCCTAGGTCGATCGGGCCCATCGGCAAAGACTCTGTTGCAACCAATTTGAACTGAACTATGTCCCCTGCCCTAACCAAATCCTTCTTCGTTACGGATTCGCCATTGACTTGAACCAGCCCAGCATCGAGGGCGCGTTGAAAATCCGCTCGGCTGATTTCCGAATTCGCTTCGGCTAAAAACCGATCCACTCGACTCTTGCGGCTTCCATCTGGAACCACTAACTCTGTTGCGTCCTCTTCCAATTCAATCGGAGAAAATCGCGTCAATTTCCTCTATATAAGCGTTTTTCAACCTTTCGTCCATACGAGCGTGACGAAAGCCGCTCTTGGCAATCTCCGCTACCTGCGAAGAATTAAAGCCGATTCTCGACGACAGAGATTCGATCTCGCTAGTAATCGTATTGGCAAAACACAGCGGATCGTCCGTGCTTACCGTGCAGATCACTCCTCGCTCAATGTATCCACGAATCGGATGCTCTTCGATTCGATCGACAACCCTGAGTTTTTCATTACTGATCGGGCACATATCCAGGATAATCCCTTCATCAACAATCCGGGAAACCAGCTCAGCATCCTCAAATGCTCGGACCCCATGCTGGATACGCTCTGCTCCCAATACATCCAAAGCTTCCCAGATCTTTTCCGGCCCGCCAAATTCTCCAGCATGAACCTTGATAATCTTACCGGCCTCTTTACAAGCCTTCCAGACCGGCGCAGCCCACGGTTCCAAGTCTAGCCATTCCTGTCCATGCATATCTATACCGTCAAGATCGTCCCAAGCATGGAGCCTGTCTATAGTAGGGGCCATAACACGCGTGTATCCATCTCGAGTAAGTCCACCCACAACCTTCACCTCCATTCCCTCTGGAGCAGCGGATTTGATAGCGCTGATGAGTTCATGCCCGTCCGAACCCGTGAATTCGATTATCGCCAAATGAAGACTGGTCTCTAAATAGCGTACGTTCTGTTCGAACAGGTCAGCAAAAATTCGCTTGCAGGCCTCATGGTACCGATCTGGACCCGTATACCAAGCAACCGCGTGATCCACCAGCAAGGTCTCAAATTCGACAAAACTCGGATAACGATAATCTGGCTCTCTAAATGGAGGATTCTCCGCAAAACGATCAGGATCCATCTCGTGCAGCAAATCGTAGGGTAGAGCCCCCTCGATATGAAGATGGGTCTCGGACTTGGGAATTCTTCTTATCCGTTCGCGAAGCGCTTCTGGACTAATCTCTAAGCTCATTCACCCTGGAGATCAGGAACTCCTCCCTAGTAGGCTCTCCGGATTCAGCGACGCGAGATCTTCCCTAACGAATATGCCGTCTTTGCGGATGAGATCGCCATCGAACCAGATTTCGCCCCCACCGTAGTCTTCTCGCTGGATACAAACCATATCCCAATGCACTTGCGACTTATTTCCATTGTCGGCCTCTTCATAGGCCTGGCCAGGCGTAAAATGGAAAGATCCTGCGATTTTCTCATCGAATAGTATATCGCCCATAGGTTCCCGAATATGGGGATTAAACCCAATCGCGAATTCGCCTATGAATCTGGCCCCGATATCGGAATCCAATATCTCGTTTAAGCGCTCGGTATTGCTCGATTGGGCATCGACGATCTTACCTTCCTTGAATTCCAGGCGAATATTGTCGAAAGAAACGCCCTGGTATACAGATGGAGCATTGTATTCAATAACGCCCTCTACGCTATCTCGCACCGGACAGGAGAATACTTCTCCGTCTGGGACGTTGTGGGTCCCCACGCAAGGGATAGCCTGGATTCCCTTCATTGAAAATCGCAGATCCGTCCCGTTGCCTTTGATTTCAACCTCATCGGCTTCAGCCATGAGTTCCGCCAATCGATTGCTCCCCTCCTCCATTCGGGAGTAGTCCAAGTTGCAGACTTTGAAAAAGAAATCCTCGAACGCCTCCGTGCTCATCATCGCTTGCTGAGCCATCGATGGCGTTGGCCACCGCAAGACAACCCACTTTGTATGGTTCACCCGCCAATCTAGCACGGGTTTCATGACCTCTGAAACCATTTGAATTTGCTCAGCGGATACATCTGAAGATTCAAATATGTTCTGGGATCCTCGAAGGGCGATATAGGCATCCATCGACTTCATGCGTTGGAGCTCTACAGCGCCTTGAACACGCATCTGATCTTCCGTTGCCTCTAAAGCGATTTCCCGTGATACTCGGGCATGGTTCAAGTTGACATACGGAATGGCCCCACGCTCTCTTACTGACCGAAGCAACTCGATGATCATTTCGTCCGGTACATCGAAAGCATCGATCAGAGCCTTTTCTCCAGGCTGCAGACTAGTCGAATAAGACGTCAAGTTTCGAGCAAGCTGAGAATATCGCGGATCTATCATCGTCCTTTGTTACAAATAGCTTTTCATCGGGTTGCAACAACCGACGGTTAAATTTTGAGGATCAAGAGAGCTTGCTCATCGCTAGTCTTTCTCTCTCATTTCCAGAAAAACAAATCTTGGATACAGCCGCATCGAAATCATCGACACCACGAAGAATTTCGATTTCCAGTCTCAAGAAGTACAGTGGCAGCGGGAATATTTGGTCCTCCGGGATGCGAACTGCGTCTTTTTCGGTCGTGACGATAAAATCCAATTCGGCGTCGACAGCCTCCCTGAAAATTTCGTTTAGTTCGTCCACATCGAACCGGTGATGGTCCAAAAAGCGCTTGGTATATAGAAGGTTCGCCCCAAAGCCGCGCAAAAAGCCTTCAAAGCTCTCTGGAACAGCGATCCCGCTGAACGCGCCAATTCGTTTTTGGAGCAAATCGTCTAATGGCAAGCGCCCCTCCCCGTTGACCTGTTGGAGGTATTGCGGCTTGTGGGCGCATTCTATGATGTCGATTCCCGGGTTGTGCTTCTGGATAAGGGCCTCCAGATCCGGATCCGGATTTCCATCTGACTTTGTCAGGAAAACATAGGAAGCCCGCTTAATGTGACGGATCGGCTCTCTCAGAATCCCGCGCGGCATCAAATGGCGATTTCCGAACGGATTGCTTTTGTCGATCAGCAAGAGATTGAGTCGGCCCTTCAGCGGGAGATATTGAAAACCATCGTCGAGAACGAGCGTGTCGCACCCGAACTTCTTGATGGCATAAGTTCCACTCTTAACCCGATCCTTATCCACCAACACGATAATTCCAGGAAGATTTCGGGCTAGCATGTAGGGCTCGTCGCCCGCGAACTCGGAATCGAGCAGCACCTTTTTTCCATCGCTCACGACCTTCGGTGGCAGGGGATCCCCTCCAGTAACCCACGATCGCCACATCTTTTGGAAAACTGTCTCTTTGGCCAAATCCTTGCTCATGTAGCCTCGGCTCAGAATGGCGACCCGCCGCCCTCTTTGCTGTAGAGATCTGGCGAATTTCTCGACAACCGGAGTCTTTCCCGTTCCACCTACCGTGAGATTTCCAACGACTACAACAAGACAGCCCAAAGGCTGGTCTTTGAGAATGCGTTTACGGTAGAGGAAAAAACGCAACCGAGCGACAAAGCCGAAAATCAAAGACAGAGCATACAGAAAGCAGCCGAGAGCGAATGCTCGCTTGCCACGGCGGCGATCATAGAACACATCGACAGCGAACTCTTCGATCTGAGATAGCCGTTTCTTAAATCGGGATATTGCCATGCATTCGGATTGTCAGTCGGAAAAGACTGGGGAATATGGGGCTATTCTATTCTGTATTACGAGAGGAAAACGCATTCCATTGATTCAATCGGCCAGCCTGTCGGACAAGCCGTCTCCCAAAAATTTGTACTTGCCAGAACCCAGCATGCGCTACATCGACGCGATTTCGATGCGTTGGAGAGAGCAGCAACGAAAGGTTTGGATACTTCGTCGGAGCGAAATAACGTCGATCCAACAGGCCAGACATAAAATCAGGAATCAACCTACAAAGCCAATTTTCACTCGTCTATGAAGTCCCTTATAATCGCCGAAAAACCGAGTGTCGCTCTAGATTTGTCCAAAGCATTGAGTGGCAAATTCGAAAAGAAAGACGACTACTTCGAGAACGATACATACGTAATCACCTCGGCGGTAGGGCACATCGTGGAGCTGTGCATGCCAGAAGACTACGACAAGAAAGACGCCTTTTGGAGACTGGCCAGCCTTCCGATCATCCCTTCGAAATTTAAGCTCAAGCCCATCGAGAAAACCGAATCTAAATTCAAAGCGGTCAAAAAGCTCATTAATCGAAAGGATATCGACACTCTTATAAATGCCTGCGACGCCGGCCGCGAAGGAGAGCTGATTTTCAACTACGTCTATCGGCTGACTAAATGCAAAAAGCCAGTGAAGCGACTCTGGATGCTATCCATGACGCCAGCAGGTATTCGAGAAGCCTTCGACAACCTTCGTGATGGTGAAGAAATGTCACATCTAGCCGAAGCAGCCACTTCACGATCGGAAGCCGATTGGCTGATTGGCATCAATTGTACCCGCGGAGTGACTAAGCGGCTTTACGGTTCCCGAGCAGGAAATGTCGCTGGAGTCGGCCGCGTACAAACACCGACCTTGGGCATGGTCGTCCAAAGAGAACGGGAAATCGAGCAATTCAAGCCGAGAGACTACTGGCGAATCGTCGCTAATTTTTCTATAGCCAATGGCGACTACGAAGGGGTTTACCAGAAGCCTGAATTTAAGAAATCCGACGACGAACACGATCGTGTGGATCGCCTTTGGAACGAAGGCTCCGCGCAAAAGGTTCTCGAGTCACTTGAGCGCAATGAGACAGCGGCCGTAAGCGAAAAAACAAAGAAATCCAGGCAGGCTGCCTCACGACTCTATGATCTGACTACTCTACAGCGTGAAGCCAATAATAGATTCGGCTTTTCCGCGAGACGGACGCTTCAGATTGCTCAGGCTCTCTACGAGCGGCACAAGATGATCACTTATCCAAGGACGGATTCCAAAGCCCTTCCTGAAGACTATCCGGAAACTTGCGCAAAGACTCTAAACAATCTGGACGAAGATCTGGCTTCCACCGCTAGAAAAGTTGTATCTAACAACTGGATAAATCCGAAAGACAAGCGCGTCTTTAACAACAAGCAGGTCTCCGATCACTTCGCGATCATCCCAACTGCTGAAAAACGCAAGAAACTTGAGGAGGACGAGGCGAAAATCTTCGATATGATAGCTCGTAGATTCATCGCCATTTTCTATCCGTCGGCCGAATACAACGTCACTACACGTCTCAGCGAGGTAGAGCGCCATATTTTCAAAACCGAGGGAAAAGTACTCGTTTTCCCAGGATGGTTGGAGGTTTACGGAAAATCCACCGAAGGTATAGGCGAAAAAACCCTGCCTGCACTCAGTGATCAAGATGGAAGCCCCTGCGCTGCCAAAATCTCCGACTTCGAGTCCTCCCACGAACAAACCAAGCCGCCGCCTCGCTACACGGAAGCCACTTTGCTATCGGCAATGGAGGGGGCCGGAAAACTCGTGGACGACGACGAGTTAGCGGATGCCATGAAAGAAAATGGTCTAGGAACCCCCGCTACGCGATCAGCCATCATTGAGCGGTTGATAGCGGAGCGATACATGGAACGGAATCACCGCAACCTCGCTCCCACTCCAAAAGCGGAAGTGTTGCTCGACTTTTTAGCAGCTGTAAAAGCCGAAGCATTGACCGAGCCAGCCCTTACCGGAGAATGGGAATACAAGCTGCATAAAATCGAAAACGGCGAGCTCGATAGTGAAACGTTTCTCGATGAAATCGTCTCTATGACTAAAGAGGTGGTAGAGAACATCAAATCGTACGAAGAAAACGAGGACGATTTGGAGCCAGCCGATCTAGTTTCGCCCTACACTAACGAACCTATGTTCGAATCTCTTCGAGCCTATCGGACCAAGGACAATTCGTTTGCCGTCTATAAAGTAGTCGGTAACCGGAAAATGGATAAGAAAGAAATCCGCGAGCTTCTTGAGAAAAAACGAATCGGACCCCTCGATAACTTCCGTTCTAAACGAGGCAAGCACTACAGCGCTTATCTGTACCTCGATGAGGAAACCAAGCGCGTGAAATTCGACTTCGGGAATGGGGATGCGGAAAATGGGGAAGTCGATTTTTCAAACCTAACTCCTATAGCCAAATGCCCGAGAACCGGCGGCGACCTTTATGAAACGGCAAATGCCTACATCGTTAGGACAGTCGAAGGAGATGAGGAAAAGACTCCAATTAAGGTGAGTAGAAAAATTTTGGATAGGGAAATTCCGAAAGATCAGGTTTTAAAGCTGCTCGAAACCGGAAAGACCGATTTACTCAACAAGTTTTGGTCCAAACGCACAAAACGCCCGTTCGATGCGTATTTGGTTCTCAAAGACAATGGCCAAACGAAATTCGAATTCCCGCCACGCGCCCCCAAAAAAGCGGCAAAGAAAGCTAAAAAGAATGTAGCTGCCAAATCTTCATAGATTCCTCCCGCCTTAGCCTCGAAAGCGTAATAAAATAACGGATATTCGGGTAATCACGGATTCCAACTTGCTAGATCAGACGGTGATCCGTATTCTGAAGCAAAATCATTGCCGCCCATGGACATGCTAATCGATCTCCTCTTCCTCATCGTGCTTGCCTCGATGGCCCACCAGAGCTAGAGGCCCATAATTTCATGAATTTTATTCGGTTTGCTGAAAGCGATCAGCATATACTTCATTCATGTAAGTGAACTTGGAGAAACGGCAAGTATTGCCGCTGTCATCAGTGCCACCCATTTTGTTCTCAACAGTTTTCTCGGGTTCGCCCTCGCTTTCATATTCGCCAAGCATTCAAAAAACCCGAAAATGGTGGCCGCTATGACGCTTCTATCGATACTCAGCTTCTTGACTCACATAGCGATCCTGAATATCGTAAATCTTTTCAAATAGCGAATTTTCTATATCCACTATTTGGATATTCGAGTAAAACAAACGCCTAGCGTCCAATCGAGTACACGCGGAAACCGATTTCCTTAAGCTCAGAGGAATCTGTCACGCTCCTGCCATCAAACAGAAACGCTGGCTTCATCATCTTTTCGTAGATCTTCTCGTAATCCAGATCTTTAAACTGATCCCACTCCGTTAGAATCGCTACTGCATGAGCGTTCTCCACAGCAGCGTAGGGATCATCGCAAATCTCGATTTGCTTATCATATTCCGAACCAAGATCTCTTTGAATTTGCTCGGGATCGACTTTCGGATCATATATAGCCAAGTTCGCTTCCTCTTCTAGAAGATCGCGTCCAACGTAGATCGCAGGCGACTCTCGCGTATCATTGGTATCCTTCTTAAACGCGAAGCCCAACAAGGCTATTCTCTTTCCGTTTACCGTGTTGAATAGCGAATTGACGATGCGGGTGGAAAAGCGGCGCTTTTGCCAGTCATTGATTTCGAGAACCTTTCTCCAGTATTCAGCGACTTCTGGCAATCCGAAGTGCTGGCACAAATACACGAGGTTCAGCAAATCTTTCTGAAAGCAACTACCCCCAAAACCAACAGACGACTTCAAAAATTTGGGTCCGATACGAGAGTCCTTGCCAATCGCGTAGGCAACCTCGTCCACATTAGCCTCCGTTGCTTCGCATAATGCTGAAATCGAATTTATACTGGAAATGCGTTGAGCCAAGAATGCGTTGGCCACCAATTTTGAAAGTTCAGAAGACCAGAGATTGGTTTTTAAAATTCGATCTCGATCCACCCAAGTAGCGTAAACATTCGCGAGTGTCTCCATCGCATCCTGACCTTCAGGAGTTTCCTCTCCGCCTATCAATACCCGATCCGGATTCTCCAAGTCCCGAATCGCGGTTCCCTCGGCCAGAAATTCTGGATTGGATAGTACCTGAAAGGAAATGCCATCATCCGCGTTGGCGCTCAACACCGTCTTGAGGGATTCGGCCGTTCTCACTGGAATCGTAGATTTTTCTACCACGATCTTCGAGCTTTCCGAATGTTCCGCGATATCTCGCGCGCACAATTCCACGTATTTCAGGTCGGCAGCTCTACCCGCGTCTACTCCATAGGTCTTAGTAGGAGTGCCCACGCTGACAAAAACAATGTCCGCTTCTTTAATGGCGGCGATTTTGTCGGTTGTGAAAAATAGATTGGTTCCCCGGGCAGATCGCACAACTTCGTCCAGCCCGGGTTCAAACACCGGCAGCGTGTCCGAATTCCAGGCAGCGATCCGCTCTTCATTGATGTCCGCTACGGTAACGGTAACCTGGGGACACTTATAGGCAATCATAGCCATCGTTGGGCCACCTACGTAGCCCGCTCCTAAGCAGCAAATTTTCATTCTGGGGATTCTTTACTCGGAAAAGAACGGTGGTGGGAACGCGCCGATAGACAAGCGTTTAGACCTCGCGAGCAAAGAGTTTCTACACATTTTTACGGACTATCGACGTTTGAAGAGGCGGCTTTAATGGCTCAATAGATTCGTCTTGCGACTCTAGTTTACTCTCAGGCATCGTTCGGAGCCATGAGCATTCCCTCATGCGAGGATTTTTCAAGGGTCGCCGAGTCAAGTGGATTGCGCTCCGAAACGATTTTCGAAACGCCGGCTGGACCGCTTTTGAAGCTGGCGAATGGCAGCTCTTGCCACAAACCTGCTGTACTCATATCGGCCGGAATTCACGGTGACGAACCCGCACCCGTAATCGCGCTTTTGAACCTGCTTAACGACGGCTTTTTCTCCTCTGAAAATTTCGATTGGCAAATCTATCCGATTCTCAACCCTACCGGCCTCAGAAAAGGCACTCGAGAAAATGCAGAGGGAATCGATCTCAATCGTGACTTTCTTGATACGCAATCTCCCGAAATACTCGCGTACAAGACGAGTCTCGAGGTGGTAAAAGATTCGATTGTTATGTCTCTCAATCTACATGAAGACTGGGAAGCGAAAGGATTCTATCTTTACGCGCTGAGCCCGGACAATGCTAGAGAATATGGAGAAGCCATCTTGAATTCGATTGGCGCAATTGGGCCCATCGAAAATTCCGAGAACGTGGATGGCCACCCTAGCAATAACGGATTGATTCTTCCCTTAGAGTTCGTCAACGACGACTCGCTTAGCGACGGCTGGCCTGAAGCAATCCATCTTTATCGAACAAGCCCGCATATACACTTTACAATGGAATCCCCATCTTGCCTACCAACGGACACGCGGGCAGATTTGCATATCCAAGCAGTCAAAACCGTCATCAATCTCATTGGGTCCATCGACTAGATCTCCTTGTCATTTGAATAACGCGCATCTACAGAGCGTCTTAATCTGCATTCACAGCGCTCTCAGTTATTTAGAGATTGCAGAGACACTTTATCTACAAACGTTTCCTTCCCGATGAGCGATGCGGAATCCAGTCAATCGCACGAGCTAGTAGCTCAAGCGCAAAACGGGGATCAGCGGGCCTTCGGACAACTAGTGGAGCTTCATCACAGCCATGTATACGGTCAAATTCTTAGAATGGTTCGCAATCCTGAGGACGCGAAAGAGATTGCTCAACTCGCGTGGATCAAAGCATGGAAGAAAATCGACACGTTCAGATTCGAATCCGCATTTTCCAGCTGGCTCTATCGCGTCGCCACTTTTACCGCTCTGGATGCGATTCGCAAACGAGACTCTCGCAAAGAAGTTAGCATGGATGACGAAGACCATAGCTATTCCGTTGAACAGACTGCATCGGTTGTTGCACCGCCGGAGCAATTACGCAATCTTGAGCACAAGGAAATCAAAACCCGATTCCTCGAAGCCCTGGGAGAACTTCCCGAACACCACAAAACAGCTCTCATGCTCAGAGAAAACGAAGGTCTCAGCTACAAGGAGATCGCCAAGAAAACCAACTGCAAGCCCGGCACCGTAATGTCGCGCATCTTTAACGCCCGAAAAGCCATTCAATCTCAAATGAAGGAATTCCTAAAATGAAATCCAGATCGCTTATCATACTAG
>MDTA01027326.1_pt1 | contig 17159 bp, 21 predicted proteins | sample 811151 | NCBI WGS metagenome assembly MDTA01 (sample SAMN05326648, study PRJNA326480) | marine metagenome | isolation source: seawater | place: Indian Ocean: South | collected 2010
CTCCCTATTCCAACGCCAAAAAGATGTAGAGTTGCTGTACCTGTTGTAAAGCCTAATGAAAACAAAATAGGATTAGCTGCCCAAGGCATTTCTATTCCATGGGCTAACCCATGAAAAATTCCAAAAATGCAAACAAAAATAGTTATTACTATTGGGTATATTTTTTTGTCAGCCACAATAGCAATTCCTAAAAGAATAACTGATAAAACAATCCCTAGTTCAATAATAAACATAGCAATATCGACAATATTTTTTAAATTTATTTCTAAAAAAATACCAACTATCCCTCCAACAATCATCATAATTACAAAACATGATGGAACAAACCATATAGCTCTTCCACCAATTTGGGTACTGACAATACCAACACATACCATAGCTAAAAAATGATCAAGTCCTAAAACTGGATGGGAAATGCCATCATAAAAACCTATCATGCCAGTAAATGTATGCGCGTGTACTGGAAATGAAAATAAAACTAAAAAGAGAAAAAGTTTATTTAGCAAAATATCTTCTTTGCTTTTTAAAAAATATTTTTTTAATAATAAAATAAAATATAAAAAATATAACTAATATTGCAATATGGGGAATAAATGCTCTTATATCAAATTTTTGCCAATGAACAATGTCCATATAAGGTCCTATAAAAAGCAATATTGGAGTCCATGTTAAAATTTTTTCCCATAAATTTGATCCAAAAAATTCTGCTTCTCCAACTGCAAGTGAATAATGCCCAGTATTATTATCATTATAAACTTTTATAAAATATGTTCCGCCATTGATTGGAAAGCTTGATTGAAATTCTTTTTCAGTTTTAATTCCTATTTCAGGTCCCTTCCAGTACCAATCACGTGCATATGGTTCATACCACGCTGTCCAATTAAATTTTGATCCATCAGCTTTATAAATTAAATTTTGATTTTCATCTAAAACCTCAAGCGAAAGCCAAGTATAATTTTCATTAACTTTAGGACTTAAAATACTTGTGTAAAATAAAAAATCTTCTTCATTCCTAATAACATAGTAGTGAGGCTCTCCTTTTAATTGGCCATAATATGCTTTAGAAATTTCAGGATAAACAACTTCATGTGGCTCATCAATATTTGGGGAATAATTAATAATTTTAGGTTGGTGAGCGTTTAAAGATGAGCTTACTATTATAACGATATAAAATATGAAGTATCTCATAAGACTTGAATTTTTAAGTCTTTTAAAATTATCAGTAATATAGAGATATAACAATACTAAAATAGAGGGTATCCAATTTTCCCTAAAAAAAGACTAAAAATCCAGTAACAAATAGCAGTTAAAATTATTGCAAAAGAAATAGATAAGTAAAATGAAATATTCAATTTTATCATAAGAGGCAAGAAAATGAAAAATGTTAAAGATGGTATGGTCATCATAAGTGTTGAATTTGAAAGATCTATTATTTTTTGATTATCACTTGTATCCCAATAGAGCCAAACTAATGCTAAAAAAGTAGTGAAGGGAATTGAAACTATTAATCCTGCAAAAAGGGAGGATTTTTTTGCTATCTCAGATACTATTACAACTATCAATACTGTTATTAGAGTTTTAGTTAATAAATAAAACATTTTATTTGGTCAAAGGGGCCTTTCAGGCCCCTATCCTTCAAAGTTAACTAATATTAATTAATCGTGCTTTTTTTTCTTCAGGAACAATTCGTTCTAGTTGAATATTTAGCAAACCATTTTTTAATTCAGCATTTTTTACTTTAATATCTTCTGATATTGTAAAAGCCCTTTCAAATTGTCTTGTAGAGATTCCTTTATGAATTACTCCATTAGAATCATCGTTAACAATTTTTTCGTTTCGTTTATTACGAACTGTAAGAGTGCTATCTTTTAATTCCAACTCAATATCTTCTTTACTATAGCCAGCTAAGGCAACCTCTATCTTATAATCATTATCATTAATTTTACGAATATTATAAGGTGGGTAATTTGAATTGTATCGTTCGGTAGAATCTAACATTCTATCAAATTCGTCAAAAATTGAATCAAATCCTACTGAAAATGGTCTTAACGAATTCCATACGGATAGGTTTCTAGTCATAAAAACTCCTTTAAAAGCAAGTTATGTGATTGATACCCACAATGGCATATCAACTAAAATAATGTGGGAATTATTAATTAATTTTCAAGACTAAAAATTATTTTTTTTGAATGAATGATAATCCATCTGATAGAGGTAAAAGAGAATAATTTATTCTCTCATCTTTTTGTATTTTTAAATTGAGCTCTCTAATAGTTTTTGTTTGTTTATCGATTTTTTTTGAATCAGCAACATCACCATGCCATAACATGTTATCAATAATTATAATTCCATTTTTACCTAATAACTGAAGTGACAATTCATAATAGTTTGGATAATTATTTTTGTCCGCATCAATAAATATAAAATCAAAATATTCTTGACGATCAATCATGCTTTGCATTACTTCAACTCCATCCGCAATCACTGATTTTATCCTTGAATCTACGCCAGCCATTTTCCAATATTTTTTTGCAATATGTAAAAATTCATCAGAATTATCTACGGCCACTAACTTTCCTCTCTTAGGTAGGCCTTTAGCAATACATAATGAGCTTAAACCTGTAAATCTTCCTAGTTCTAAACACTTTATTGAATTAGATATATTAACAATAATTTCCAAAAATTGGCCTTGCTCTGGAGCTATTTGCATTCGAGCAATACTACCTAGGGTTAATGTCTCTTCAACTAATTGATCTATAATTTCATCAGACCTATAACCAGTTCTTTCTAGATATTTAATAAGTTTTTTATCAATAGAAATTTGTGAGCTCATTTAATTAATATTTTTGTATACATTTTTTTGTTGTTCTACTTTATTGTCTGTTAAAATAAAACAGTCAGCAATTTCATCTTTAATTTTATTTAAATTATCTTCAGAACTATAAAAAATTTTTATTATAGGTGTATTTTTATCTACATAGTCACCTATTCCTAATACATTATCATAACCTACATAATAGTTGATTTTATCATCTATTTGTTTTCTACCTCCTCCAAGTTCAATGAGAAGTAATCCTAATTTTCGTGTATTAATTTCTTTTATCCAACCATTTCTATTTGATAATACTTCTTTTATTTTTAAATTAATGTTTAAATCTTTTTTATATGATGTTAAAAAAGATCTTGGCCCTCCTAAAGCGTAAATCATTTTTTCAAATTTCTCTGCAGCTGCTCCATTATCTAAAACCAAATTTATTTGATTTAAAGCTTCTTCTTTTGATATTCCCTTAATCATCATTAAAAGTGAAGAAGCAAGATCATTTGTAATAATTTGTAAACGGTTATTTCTTTTTTTTGTTGTTAAATATTCTACGCATTCAATTACTTCTAAAGAATGCCCGGCACTTGTTCCTAAAATTTGATTCATATCAGTGATGAGAGCTTCACATTTCAAATTGGCTCCTTTAGCAACACTTACAAGAGATTTTGCAAGACTTTCAGCAATATTTAAATTTGAATTAAAAGATCCATTGCCTACCTTAACATCTAATATAAGAGATTTAATACCTGAAGCAATTTTTTTGGATAAAATTGAAGAAGTAATTAAAGGTATTGATTCAACTGTTCCTACTACATCTCTAATTGAATATAATTTTTTATCAGCTGGAGCTAAGTTAGAAGTTTGACCAATAATTGCACAACCAACATCTTTTACAACTTTTTTAAAAGTATCAATATTTGGCTGAGTATTATAACCTGGTATTGAGTCAAATTTATCTAATGTGCCTCCTGTATGACCTAAGCCTCTTCCTGAAATCATTGGGACAAATAATTCACATGCTGCTAAAATAGGCGCTAACAAAAGACTTGTTTTATCTCCAACCCCACCAGTTGAATGCTTATCACAAACTAAATCAGTATCAACGGTATTTTTCCAATCAATAGTATCGCCTGAGTTTTTCATCGCATGTGTCATCCATACTGTCTCTTGCGAACTCATATCGTTTAAAAAAATAGCCATACTCATTGCTGCTATTTGTTCATCAGATAAAGATTTATCTGTCAAACCTCTAACAAAAATTTGAATCTCTTCTTCTGTTAAAGAATATCCGTCTCTTTTTTTTCTAATTATTTCCTGAGGAATCATTTAATTTTACATCATGAATATAGTTTTTTATAAGATTTATTATGTGAGATTCAGCTGAAGCTGCATTTTCTAAAGTTTCTTGATGACTCAATTTTGATTTATTCATTCCTGCAGCAAGATTAGTAATAACACTTATAGCAACTACAGGTAATGAACAATGATTAGCAACTAAAACTTCAGGTACTGTTGACATTCCTACAGCATTTCCTCCAATTACTTTCAAGGCATTAATTTCTGCTGGAGTTTCAAAATTTGGTCCAGAATACATACAATAAACACCTTCATATACTTTTTGATTATTTTTATTAGCTACTTCTAAAAGTTGTTTTCTATATTTTTGATGATAAGCGTCACTCATATCACTAAAACGTGGTCCATAAGTTTCTACATTAGAGCCTATAAGAGGATTAAAACCACTCCAATTTATATGATCTTTAATAACCATTAAACTTCCCGCAGGCATATTTTGATCAAGGCTACCAGCGGCATTAGTTATTATTAATAGTTTGCAGCCTATATCTTTTAACACTCTTATAGGCTTTGCTAAATTTTGGGGCTCGTGTCCTTCATATATATGAGAGCGACCATACATACATACAACATTTCTTTTATTGATTTTGCCTAAAATAAGCTTTCCAGCATGACCTTTAACAGTTGGTTGAGGAAAGTCAGGTAACTCTTCATATGAAATTGAAAAGGTAACATTATTGTCTTCAAAAAAATTTGTTAAACCACTTCCTAAAATTACTGCAATTTCAGGTTTTATATTATTTGAATTATTTAAAAAAATTTGAGCTGATTTATGCATTATAAATTCTCTGGCCCAAAAGAATCTGGAAGTAATTCCCCAAGTGTGCACGTCTTTAAATGTCCTTTGCTGTTACACATATGTATTAATACATCTAAAGAAGCAAACTCTCGTAATCTTTGTCTACATCCACCACAAGGAGAGCATAGCAAATTCCCTGATCCTATTACTAATACTTCTTCTATTTTAGAAAAACCTTGACTAACCAAGTTACCAATAGCGCTTGCTTCTGCACACTGTGATTGAGGGTAAGCTGCATTTTCTACATTGCACCCTACAACTACAGAATCATTATTTGTTAATAATGCCGCTCCAACTTTAAACTTAGAGTATGGAACATGAGCATTATCACGCACATTTTGTGCAGCCTCAAATAATTTTTCAAAATTTTTTGAAATCATAATTTCTATTTATCATCAAAATGTTAATTCAATGTAGAAAATAATCTAAATCTTTAATAATTTTTTAGAAAAATCTGATATATTATAAGACAATGAACATTAATCTAAAAATTTGTGGTATAACTTCTGCATCATCAATTAAAATTGCAGCAGAAAATAATGTTAAATCTCTAGGTTTTGCTAGTGATAACCTTCCTGGCCCCAACACATGCAATGACAATAAGATAAAAAATTTAATTGAAGAGTGCAATTATTATAAAATTGAGTCAGTATTATTAACTCGTCACCAAACATTGAAAAAATTAGTTAATCAAATTGATTGTACAAAACCAAAAACAATTTGTTGTTCTTATTTTTTTCCAGAAAGTGATTTAAATTCAATTAAATCAATCTTTAAAAAACTTAAAATTGGAATTGCTGTAAATCCAAAAAAGTTTAATAGAGATTATCTTGAATCAGTTAAAATACTAATTGATGTCTTATATTATGATTTAAATGTTTATTCGGATAATAAGATTAATACTCATTCTTTAAAAAACTGTCTTGATCATATTCAATTTCTAAAAAAATTAAATATTCCTATTTATATAGGTGGTGGAGTAAATAATGAAAATGTAAAAAAAATTATTAACCTGACATCTCCTAATGGACTTGATATTTCAAGAAGTCTCAAAGATGAAAATAATAATATTTCTCAAATAAAACTTAATAAATTGCAAATGAGTCTATCGGCTGCGTAATTTTTCTTTTAATATATGATTTTTTGTTTTCTTCTTTTAATTTTTTAATAGATTTTTTACTTATTGGATGAACAAAAAAAGGATCAATATCACATAACGGGAATAAAACAAAATCTCTATCTGTAACTCTAGGATGTGGGATTATCAAATTATTATGTAAAATTTTTAGAGAATTAAAAAAAATAATATCTATATCTATGCGTCTTGGTCCATTTTTAATAATTTTTTTCTTATAAAGTTTTTTTTCAATTAATTGCATTTTATTTATTAACTGCACAGGAGTATTTGAAGTTTTTATTTCAATTACAGTATTATAAAAATCATTTTGTTTTCGCAAACCATAAGGTTTTGAAACATAAATATTGCCAATAGCAACTAAAAAGGAAATTTTATTTAGTTCAACCAAACATTGATTAAAATTAGCCTTCCAATTTCCAACATTAGATCCAAGTGCAATAAATACTCTATTTAGAGACACTAATTGACTCACATTTAAATCTTTTTGCTACTTCTATTTTATTTATGCTCACAAAAACTTTTCTAATTTTAAATTTTTTTTGAATCACTAATGATAATTCATCAACTAATCTTTCTAAGCTTTTGTATTCGGAATTTAGAATAAATATTTTCAAAAATTTTATAATTTTAGAATAATTCTTTAAATATTTAATATCATCTAATTTATTTTTTTTATTTAATTTATAATTAAAACCAATTGTTACTAATAACTTTTGATACTTTTTTCTCTCTTTGGAAGTAATTCCTATACGCGCTTTAGTTTCTAAATTTTTTATTTCTACTTTGAACATATTATTTTATTATAAATTTCAATTGCTTGCCTAGTTTGCTGAACATCATGTACACGAAATATATCAACTCTTCTATCAAGACAATATATCGCAGATGCTATAGAACCCCCAATTCTTTCATTAACTTTTGATTCATCAATTTTGCTTATCCAGCTTTTCCTAGATGACCCAATAAGCAATCCATAGTTTTTAATCTTAAATTTATCAATATTTTTTAGAATTGATAAGCTTTGTTGAGAATTTTTACCAAAGCCAATGCCAGGATCAAACCAAATTTTTGAACTTGAAATTTTATATTTTTCTATTAATTTTATTTTTTTCAAAAAAATTTTTTTTATATCTTGTATTAAATTTTTGTAAGAGTTTGTCATAGATTGCATATTTTTTGGGGATCCAGGAGTGTGCATTAAAACTAAACCATTTTTGTATTTTTTTGTTAAAAAAAATAAGTCCTCACTCCCACCATAAATATCGTTAATAATATGTGCGCCATTTTGTAATGCAAATTCCTGAGTTTCAATTTTATTTGTATCTACAGATATTGCAAATTTATCTTTTGGTATCTTTTTTAATATAGACTCTAATTTTTTTATTTCTATTTTAGAGCTTATTGGTTCACTTCCAGGTCTCGTACTTTCTGCTCCAATATCTATTATTGACGCTCCTTGTTTCCACATTTTATCAATGTTTTCTAATGCATCAATAGTCTTATAATTTTTTCCCCCGTCACTAAAAGAATCTTTTGTCAAATTACAAATACCCATAATTGCAGGAAAGGTAACTTTTATTTTTTTTTTATTTAAAATCATAAATCATAATATTTTATTATATAAATTAAGAAGCTCTTTATAAACTAAATCAGATTTAGATTTCCAATTTATTTCTGGTATTTCTTTTAGTTTTACAACACCTTTTCCTGAGCCAACTAGCAAAATTTCTTCAAAATGATCTAAATTTTTTAATGAAATATTAGTTTTTTTAATCTTTCTTTTAGTTTTTTGTAAAAGATAATTAATTGTTATACCTTTATAATAATTCGCTAAGGGTACATAAATTTTTTTATCATGAATACAAATTATATTAGTAGTGCACCCCTCTAATATAAGTCCTTTTTTATGTAATATAATTTCTTGTTCTTTTAAATCAATAGCATTTAAAAGTTGAATAATTTTTTTATAGTATAAATTTTTTAAGTTAGGTGATGATCTTGTGTAGGCGTAAAGTAAACCAACAAAATGTTTTTTTGGTTTTGGTCTTTTTCTTAATGAAACAGAAATAAATTTATTATTAACAGCTATTCTTAATAATGTATCTCCGAGAGTAATTTTTTTTAAAGCTGGTTTTATTAACTCTAAAATAATTTTTTCAGAAATTTTAAAACCAATTTTGTATTTTTTTAAAGAAAAATTAAAATTTTTTATATGATCTTTAATTAAGATTAGTTTATGATTTTTACTAACAATTCTAATAGTTGTAAATATACCTCTCTTGCCCCAAAGATCATTATATTTTATTGGTTTTAATGATTTAAGCTGATAAGATTTTTTGTATAAGTGTTTTGCCATTTTTTGTTAAAAATGAATCTGGATGAAATTGAAATCCAAAAATTTTATTTTTAGTATCTTCAATCGCCATCGCAACATTTGTTTTTTTGCACCTCATCGTTATATCTATTGACTCAGAGTAAAAAGGCTCTTGCAACTTTAACGAATGATATCTTCCTGCAGAAAAATATTTAAGATTATGAAATATTTTGCTATTTGGAAGAACTTTAATGACTGATTGATATCCGTGATAAATTTGTTTTTGTTGAATAATTTTTCCACCTTCAGCATGCAATATTTGCTGAAAACCTAAGCATATTCCAATTATTTTTTTCATTCCTTTTTGTTGTTCATAAATTTTTTTAGTTACAGGATAATTTTTAGGTTCTCCAGGTCCAGGCGACAAAACTATGGTGTTTGACTCCTTTAGTTTTGATTTATTAATTTCATAATAATTTGATACATAAACTTGTTCAAACAAACCCAATAAATGAGCAAGATTAAATGTAAAAGAATCTTCGTGATCAATAAGATAAATCATGATTTAAAAATATCTAATAAAGATTTCGCTTTTATAAAATTTTCATTATATTCTTTTTTAGCAGTACTTCCCAGTATTACTCCACTTGCGACACAAATTTCTGATGTGTTTTTATAGTTTAATAAAGATCTAATAATAATATTAAAACGCATATCTCCATTGGATTTAATATAGCCAAAGCTTCCTGTATATATATTACGACTATCTTTTTCCTGAAAATTTAATAAATTTAGAGTACTTATTTTTGGGCAGCCTATCACCGACCCACCGGGCATCATTGCTTTTATAATTTCATAAGCTGAAATATTATTTTTTAATTTTCCTTTAATGGTAGTCACATAATGGTAAAGATCTTTATATTCTTCAACTGATTTTAAATCTTTAATGTGCACGCTTCCAATCCTACAAATTCTTGATAAATCATTTCTTTCCATATCTACAATCATATTATGTTCTTTACTTTCTTTTTGATTTTTCGAAAAAAATTTTTTGGCAAGATCTATTGATGTATTTTTATTTTTTCGCAAAGTACCTGCAATGGGTTTTGTAATTATAATGTCATTTTTTTTATCAATTAATGTTTCAGGTGAACAACTGATAATTGAAAAATTATTATCTCTAATCATAAATGATTCAGGAGAGGTATTAACTTTCATTAATTTCCAAAAAAATTGGACGGAATCAATATTTGATTTATTTCTATATTTTTGACAAATTTTTATTTGATAAGTTTTTCCTTCTCTAATTTTTTTAGAAAAATTTTTGAATAATTTTGTATATTGTTTTAGAGATAAATTAACGTTAAATTTTTTTTCATAAAAAAATTTTTTATTTGAAATTGATAGATTTTGTAATCTTTTCAAAGGTATTATCGTGCTATGAACTTGAATGTCATATATTTCAATGTTTTTTCTAATTTTAATTTGTGTTTCTGGTTTATAAAAAAAGCTATCATTAAAACCATTAGATTTTTGTTTTGGTAATTTTATATTAATTAATTTGCATTGAAGTTCGTAACTTAAGAAACCTATGTAGCCATCAAAAAATTTATTCTTAATATTTTTTTTCTTTACTGTTTTATTAAAAAATAATTTTGCATTATTTTTTGTTAGTTTTATTTTTTTAGAAAAATCAGTGTAAACATCAAATCCATTTTTAACCCTATAAATAATTAAGGGCTTATCGGAGTCAAAAAGACGTTCTAAATATTCTTTATTATTCAACAAACTTTAGTATTATATGCAAGAAATTAATAAAGAAAGGTTTTTTGTGCGCTTATTATTATTACTAATTGTGATTTTGTCCCCAACAACTTTATTATCTCATGGTACTATTGTTATACCTAATGTTGAGCATGATAGTGGATATATTGATGTCAAAATTTACACTAATGAAAAAACATTTTTAAATGAAAATCAAGCCTTTGAAACTGTTAGAAAAAAGGCCACAAAGGGAGAAACTGTTGTCCCTCTTTCTAAAATACACGAAGGAGAAATAGCCATTGTGATATATCATGACGAAGATTCTAATAATAAACTAAAAACTGGTTTTTTTTGGAGGCCTAAAGAAGGTTTTGCTTTTAGCAATAATTATCAACCAAAGGGTCCGCCTAAGTTTTCAAAAGCAGCTATTAATTTAATTCATGGAGAGCCAGTAATTATAAAATTAAATTATTAAACTATCCTCTATCCTTTTGTTCTTACAGTTGATCGACCACCATCAACACTCAATATTTGCCCTGTTATCCAAGTATTAGACTTACCCAACAAAAAACCAGCTAATTTACTATGATCACTTGGATGGCCAATTTTTGGAATAGGGTGCAATGATTCAATAACTTTTTTAATGTTTTCATTTGAAGTAATTGATTTTGACATTCCTGAATCAGTTAAGCTTGGTGCAATACAATTAACTCTAACATATGGTGCAAGTTCTGCTGCTAACGCAACCGTTAAACCTTCAATAGCTCCTTTGGCAGCAGATATAATAGTGTGATTAGTAAAACCTTGTTTAGCTGCAATAGATGAAAATAAAAGTATAGATCCATTATTTTTCTTTAAAATATCTCTTAAACTTTTTATGGCAACTATAGCTCCAAGTGTATTTATTTTAAAACTATCAATATAATCATTTTCGTGAGCCAATGTTATAGATTTTAAATTAATTGAACCAACACAGTATGCTAATCCATAAATATTTTCTCCTGTTTTTTCTAATACTTTTTTTAGGTCTGCTGTTTTTGTAACATCAACTACATCAAAAGGACAATTTAGCGACTTGGCTGATACTTCTAAGGAAGAAAAGTTTCTACCAATTAAATATGGTTCAAATCCCTGCTCTAGAACATCCTTAGCAATAGCATATCCAATTGAACCAGAGCCACCAATGATGATTATTTTTTCTTTAGCCATTAAAATCAACTATTTTTTGAATCTTTGACTGCTAAATTCCAGATGATTAACCCAAATAATATTTTGTTTATAAAATCTGCTAAGTTATATGTAATGTTTAAGAAATTAATATTAATTGTTCCAAATCCAATCATAGGACTTAAAAGTCCAAAAATATATCCTACTGGATAAATTGACCAGCCAACTACAACAATTAAACCTAGCGCTCTAAACGCACTTTTTATTGAATCATTTTTTGTTGCAACAACGCTTGATTCGCCCTTAAAAATCTCGAAAATAATATAAATCCATCCTGCCATTCCAATTACAAACCCTAATGCAGGAGATATAATGCCTGTTTCTCCGAAGTATCCTCCTAGCAGCATTACTAATGTTCCAATTAAAAGTCTCCAAAAAACACTTGATGAAACTGCTAAACCTGCCGCAACCAAAATTAAATAGAATTCTATCATTTGAAGGGGAACTGTGAGTAGCCAATCAATATAACGATAAACTATTGGGGATTCTCCATGGTTAATCCAATATCCCCTCATATAATAATAATGAATTCCAGCAATTAAAGTTACTAACCCAACAACGACGAGTGAAACTCTCCATGAAGCTTTTACATGCATTCCTTCATATAAAAAAAAGACTGTGGAAGCAACCATTGCGACTGAAACTAACCAAAAAGAAACGCCCACATAATCTGATGCTTGTAAATAATGTTCCACTATAGCTCCAAAATTTAGTTCTTATACTGACTAATTAGATCTAAATATCAAAATAACAAGATGCTAATTTTTTTTTTGTTAAAAATCGTATTAAAATTATTCAAAAAAGCAGTAAACTCAATGTTTGTGACAATTTAGCACATAGTTAAAATATTGATAAGTAGTAAAACATACCCAGATTAGAATTATTCTAATCTAGAAACTTTATTATGACTCAATTTATATCTAATTTAAAAAAATTTAATAATTCTGTTAATCGTTCATTGTTATATAAAAACAATGAATCTTTAAGTAAAGAAGTTGAATATCAACTAATATCAAATTGGCAAAAAAATAAGGATGAGAAGTCTCTTAACAAATTATTAGCTGCATATCAAAAATTAGTAAATAGTATTTTGAGAAAATATTTATCTTATGGAATATCTCAAGAAGACTTATTTCAAGAAGGTATGATCGGATTAGTTTATGCAATTGACAAATTTGATGTATCAAGGGGTTTTAGACTCTCAACTTATTCAAGATGGTGGATTAAAGCAGTAATACAAAATTATATTTTAAAAAATTGGTCTGTTGTTAAAACTGGATCAACTGCTTCTCAAAAAACATTATTCTTTGGTTTTAATAAATTAAAAAAACAAATTAATTTTAACTCACTCAATTTTATGGGTGAAGAAGAGTTAAAGAAAATTTCTAATATATTAGGTATGAAATCTTTTGAAATACAAAACATGGAAAGCAGACTTACAATGGGAGATCAATCATTAAATCAAAAAATAAGTGAAGATGATCAAGGTGATTTAATGTCTTTATTAGAAGATGACTCTCTAACTCCTGATATAATAGCTGAAAAAAATAATGATAATAAATTAAAAAAGAAGTGGTTAGATGAAGCTATTAACAAATTAAATGATAGAGAAAAAATAATCATTTTTTCAAGAAAGAAAAATGACAATGCTGAAACTTTACATGAAATTGGGAAAAAATTAAATATTAGTAAAGAAAGAGTAAGACAAATTGAAGTTGGAGCATTAAAGAAGTTAAAGAAAATAATTTTACAAACATCTAATGAATCGGAAGAATTTTTTCTAAACTAATTTCTCTAGTTTTTTATGTATAAAGAAGAGAGTTTTTATAATAAATTCAATCCAGAGCTGTCCCCAAAAAAAATGCTTGAATATGGAGTTTTTGGAGGATCATATTTAGGTAATACACTTAATGAATATCCAAAATCCTGGTTTATCAATGCCAAGATAAGTAAAAGTTTTGATGTCAATTTTAACTATTTTAAAATTAAAGCAGGTCTTAGCTTGAAAGAATGGCAAGAAAAAGGATGGATAATGAAAGAAGATCCAAGAGGATGGTTTCAATGGTATTGTCGTTTTTCAATAGGAAGAAGAATACCAGAGATTGATAAAATTCAAATCAATAGATGGAGAGCCTTTGGACCAAGACATATAGGCGGAATTAAAAAAAACTGTCCAAAAAAATATTTTAGTTGTCGCAGAAAACAGCGCCAAGCTTTATTACAATGGGCTTATAATCCTTTTTTTTAATTTATTATTAGTTTAATTATATAATTTTTAATGATTAAATTAAATTTATCTCAAGAAGATATCAAAAAGTTTAAAACAGATGGATATCTAATAATTGAAAATTTTATTGACTCTCATTTTGTTGCAAAAATTAAGGCTCGTTTTAATCCTATTTTTAAAGGAAGATTTGAAACAGGTATTGAGCCTGATGAGTGGAATTGGAAAGAAGGAAGGGATGATAACGATCTTACAAGACAAATCTGCAATGCATGGAAAAGTGACAAAATTATAAAATCAATTGTATGTAATCCTAAAATAGGTGAGTTTTGCTCAATTCTAATGAAATGGAGCGGTGCAAGAATAGTTCAAGACAATTTATTATGGAAGAATCCTGGTGCTAGATCTCTAGGCTATCATCAAGATGCTGCATATGATGATTGGCTCATTCCTCAAACTATGGCAACCTGTTGGATCTCTCTTGATAAAACAACTAAAGACAGCGGAACATTAGAATATGTTAGAGGATCTCATAAATGGGGTCTTTCTCTTCCAAAAGGTAAATTTCATGGACCTAAAGACTATAAAAAATTTCTTAAAGAGTATGCTAATAAAAACAATAAAAATATTGATATTAAATATATTGAAATTCCAGCGGGTGGAGCAGCGTTTCACCACGGATTAACTTGGCACGGATCAGGAGTTAATAAATCAAAAAATGATAGGCGGGCAGTTGTATCCCATTGTATTCCTCACAAAGCTAAATTCCACCCAACAAATATGGGGGGAACAGCTCGAGTCTACAAAAGATATAAGATGTATGATTCTGATCAATTAGATGAAAATTTCTTTCCAATTATTTGGACAAAACAAGGATATGTCTCAAAAATTTAAAGTTCAAAAAATCTTTTAGGATAATATAAGGTAAACATTAAATTATGAATAAGTTCAAAATTTACAATACATTAGAGAAAAAGTTAGAAGAGTTTGTTCCTATAGATCCGAAAAATATTAGAATTTATGCGTGTGGTCCAACTGTTTACAATTATGCACATATTGGAAATGCACGGATGGCAGTTGTTAATGACTTGCTAGTTCGTTTTTTAAAAAAAATTTATTCAAAAGTTACCTACGTTTCAAATATTACTGACATTGACGATAAGATAATTACAGCAAGCAAAGAATATGGGATTTCAATTAAGGAACTAACTACAAAATACACAGATATATATAATAAAGATATGTCAGTGCTTGGTGTTAAGCTACCTGATATACAACCGAAAGCAACTGATCACATAAAGGATATGATAGAATTAATTGATTTATTAATCCAAAAAGATTTTGCTTACGAAAAAGATGGTCATGTTTTGTTTCATGTTCCAAAATTTAAAAAATATGGATCATTATCTGGAAGAAATAAAGAGGAGCAAATATTAGGAAGCAGAATTGAAGTTGCACCTTATAAAAAAGATCCAACTGATTTTATTCTTTGGAAACCAAGTGATTCATCTACGCCAGGTTGGGACTCTCCCTGGGGGTTTGGAAGACCTGGTTGGCATCTTGAATGCTCAGCGATGTCAGAAAAAACTCTAGGATTGCCATTTGATATTCATAGTGGTGGAGCAGATTTAATTTTTCCTCATCATGAAAATGAAATTGCACAAACTTGCTCAGCACATGGTCAGCTTGACAATTTAAAATTTTTTTCAAAATATTGGTTTCATAATGGTTTTGTAAATATTGAGGGTGAAAAAATGTCAAAGTCAGTAGGCAATATTCGTTTAGTTCATGATCTAATCAAAGATTATAGAGGAGAAGTTTTGAGATTAACTTTACTTTCTGCGCATTACAGACAGCCACTTAATTGGAATAAAGAAATTATTTTACAAAACAGTACAATGTTAGATCGATTATATAGATCATTAAAAGATCTAGAAAAAATTGATGGTTACAAGAATAATAATAAAATTGAAGATACTATTATAGAAGGATTATATGATGATTTGAATACTCCCAAGGTAATTGCTGAATTGAATATTATGAGTAACAAAATCAGTACTGCTGATACGAAAACTAAGGAAAAAATTAAGTTTAATTTGCTAGAAGTTGGTAAAATTTTTGGCATACTTAAAGAAAATCCTGATACTTGGCTAGGATATGGAAAAACAAAAAAACATGATAAAGATTTTATAGAAAAGTTGATAAATGAACGTAATGAGGCTAGACGCAACAAAAAATTTGATATTGCTGATAATATTCGAAAAGAGCTTAAAGAAAAAGGTATTGAAATTGAGGATACGCCTAGTGGAACTATTTGGAAAAGTATTTAAGAATGTCTGATACAATTAAAATTAAATTCCCTGATGGTAATTCAAGACAAGTTAAAAGTGGCATAACTGGTTTTGAAATTGCAAAACAAATTTCACAATCACTTTCAAAAGAGGCTATTGCTTTTAAAGTAAATGAAAAAATTTTAGATTTATCAAGTACTGTTGAACAAGAATCAGATATTAAAATTTTAAAAAAAGATGATGAAGAAGCTTTGGATCTTATTCGTCATGATTGTGCCCATGTAATGGCTGAAGCAGTACAATCTTTATATCCAGGCACTCAGGTTACAATTGGTCCTTCAATTGAAAATGGTTTTTATTATGATTTTGCTCGTGAAGAACCTTTTACGATTTCTGACCTACCTATAATAGAAAAAAAAATGCATGAAATTATTAATAAGGGTGCAAAATTCACAAGAGAAGTATGGTCAAAAGATGAAGCCATAAAATTTTTTAAAAGCAAAGGTGAAGAATATAAAGTTGAGCTTATTGAAGACCTAAATAAAGATGAAGAAATAACAGTTTATAAACAGGGAGAATGGTTAGACCTTTGTCGTGGTCCACATATGTTGAGCACAAAACAAATTGGCAAAGGTTTTAAATTAATGAAAGTTGCTGGTGCTTATTGGAGAGGAGACTCCAACAATGTAATGCTTACACGTATTTATGGAACAGCGTGGAGAAATGAAAAGGAATTGGAAAATCATTTACTACAAATTGAAGAGGCAGAAAAAAGAGATCACCGAAAGCTAGGAAAAGAAATGGATTTATTTCATTTTCAAGATGAAGCACCTGGTGCAGTTTTTTGGCATCCAAAAGGATGGAAATTATTTCAATCTTTAATAAATTATATGCGAAAAAGACAAGATGAGGCAGGTTATGTTGAAACAAATACACCAGACTTGATGGATAAATCTTTATGGGAAACCTCTGGTCACTGGGATAAGTTTAGTGAAATGATGTTTAGAACTGAAGCAAAGGATGAAAAAATATATGCTATTAAACCAATGAATTGTCCTGGTGCTGTAGAAATTTTCAAACAAGGTTTAAAAAGTTATCGAGATCTTCCATTTCTATTATCTGAATTTGGAAAAGTCCATCGTTATGAACCTTCAGGAGCATTACATGGTTTATTGCGAGTAAGAGCATTTACGCAAGATGATGCACATATATTTTGTACAGAAGA
>MDTA01137740.1_pt1 | contig 17158 bp, 13 predicted proteins | sample 811151 | NCBI WGS metagenome assembly MDTA01 (sample SAMN05326648, study PRJNA326480) | marine metagenome | isolation source: seawater | place: Indian Ocean: South | collected 2010
TACTCTGGGGTCAGCTGGCTTGAGGCTTCAAAATGCTTTGCGCGGTGTTCTTCAGACTTGAATGTGTGTGCGACCATGTAATCTTTCATCGGTTTCTCCGAACTATGTTTACTTCTCGGACAAGTATCTTCGGATTAAGAAAAGAAAACAATACTATCGATTGAAAACTAGTCTTGTATTGAGAGTTAGAGTGAAAGTGAAAGTGGGATTTTTTTATCGTCAAATTGGTTGGTCAATTTCGGGAACGATGACTTAGTGTGCATGTCATAGAATCCCTAGTTTAGGGCAAATGAGTTCTCAATTCTAACCTCGGCTTTCGCGGCGCATGAAGCTTCAGGCCTCGTCAGCACTTAGCGCTACAAGCTCGGGTCATGGTATCTGGTTTGTAGCACCCTTCTTCGAAGATACCGTGGGTTATGAATTTTTTAATTCGCCTATTTTAGGCTCAATATGGCCAACAATTTTTTGTTTGGTTCAAACCCTTTATCGTCATGTGAGTACTGAGGTTTCAATCGATCTAGCCAATACATGCTGAGCATCCCTTTATTTCTTACTTCGATTCCACCTCTCGGAGTGCAATCAAAGAAGTTCTTGACCCGATGATGCGTTGCATCGGAAATATTTATGCGGTTTGGATCACTCGCCTGCTCCAGCCTTGACGAAACATTGACCGTGTCGCCCCAAATGTCGTAACTAAATCTGGTCTCACCGATTACTCCAGCCATTACGGGCCCGCTGTGCAGACCGACTCGCATCGCCCATGGATCAAAACCATCTTGTTGACGTCTATTATTCACGTCAGACACCGCTCTCATGAATTGCAATGCCCCCAGGCACGCGTAGGCAGCATGAGCCCTCTGTCGTTCGGTTACGCCACAGCAGAACATATAGGAATCGCCTATGGTTTTCAGTCTGTCGAGCCCTAGACCGGAACAGAGTTCATCGAATCTTGAAAAAAATTCATTAAGAGTCGCGACGAGACGGCCTGGCTCAGAGGCACTGGTGGCTTGAGTGAAGCCGACGAAGTCTGTGAATCCAACGGTTACATCCTGACAGTATCGTGGAGTTACCTTGCCATTTCTTAGCCACTCCTCCGCGATTTGTAGGGGCAGCACATTGTGTAAGAACTTTTCCGATTTTTCTTTTTCCTGTTGAAGTGTATCGAGTGCAGACTTGAGCTGTTGTTGGGATTCAGCAGCTAACCCAACCTGTTTCCTTAACTCGAGGTGGGCCACAACCTGCCGAGCCAATACTCTAATAGCCTCAACTTTCTCGTAGTCGATTGTTCTCGGCTCGAAATCCACCAAACACAACGTACCCAGCGCGAAGCCATTTGCGTTAATCAGCGGTGCTCCAACATAGAACCTGATATTAGGGGTATCGCGGACGCAAGGAATATCCTTAAAACGGTCATCGTTTAGTGTATCGGGAATCACGACGACATCATTCTGGCGAATGATTACGTTACAAATACTATCCTCTCGCTGGCACTCTGATGTCTCTCTTGGCACGTTTGCTGCCGCCATAGCCCATTGCTTCTCTGAGTCGATAAAATGTACAAAAGCCACCGGACAAGCGGTGACCTCGGACGCAAAATCGACAATGTCGTTAAAGGCAAACTCTGCTGGTGCACCTATGATCTCGTAGCTGAGGAGTTCTTCGACACGTAAGTCCTCGCGTTCTTGGTCGATGGTGTCGCTGTTCATGACATACCTAAGTCCCGGTTCGATGTTTAAATCGTAGGATTTCGTCTTAACGAAAACAACCGCTGTTGGTGTGAGTTTACGCCACGGTCTCCAATTTGGACGATAGCGTGACCCACTAGGAGAGCGTCGATTTTAGGTGTAGAGGCCTGTCACTAGCCCAACGATTGCCGAGATAGAGAGGATACTTACCGTCGTTGAGACAAGGATTGCGATTGAAATTCGCTCGCTCGGTACCGCGTAATGATTCGCTATCATGTAGACGTTCGCTGCGACCGGCATCGCGGCACACGAAATCATAACGGCGCTGGCGAACGGGTCCAGGCCGAACACCAGAATAGCGGTGATTCCCACTGCGAGCGGATGAATCAACAGCTTATTGGTGGCCAGATAAACGGGCGTAGCAAGTTGACCTTTTGCTGCGAAAGCCATCGACGCGCCGATAGCGAACAGCGCTCCGGGTGTGGATGCACCGCCGAGGATGGTCATGAAGCTGTTGAGTAGATTAGGCACAGGGATCTCAAAAGCGGCCCACGCAAGCCCTGTCGAGATCGATACAACAAGGGGATTTTTCATGAGACCGATACCGATTATTTGGAGCACCTGAGGACGGAGACGCCCCTCGCGATACCCGACTAGCAAGATCACGATTAGTGGGCCGAAGACCATGAGATCAATGATCAACACCATGATCACATAGCTGATCGATTGCTCACCTAGAAGTATAGGAACCATTGCGAGCCCCATCCAGCCCATGTTACCGATCACAGAGCACTGGGCTTCTATGACCGCAATATCAAATGACTGACCCCGGAACCGCGCGATTGATGTGGTGATCACATAGACGGCCAGTGATCCAGATAGATAGGCGGCCATGAAATCCCACTCGAGGATTTCTTTTAGTGCCAAATTCGAGGAAAACTTGAACAGCATGGCAGAGAGCGCGAAATAGAACACGAACTTGGTCAAATGCACGGTCGCTTCCTCGGAGAAGAGGTTAACTCGCGCGGCTCCGTAGCCGAGCATAATCACGGCGAAGAACGGTATCGTACTTATAAATATTTGGAGCATATGGATCATCTGAAAAGTTTGCGCGATTAAACCACAAACATTTAATGATTGTGGATAAGAAGATCTCGTGATCTTATGCCGGTAGGGAAAGAATGGTGAAAATTTATTATTACAGGGGCTACTTGTTAGTGGCCGATCGCCTATCAAAGTGATTCAGAAATTGGGGATAAAGACATTGTGATGATCCGTCAGGTCTTTACACCGATCCTTATCGCGGCGTCTCTGGTCCTACTGATCAGTTTCGCGATCCGTGCGAGCTTCGGCGTTTTTCAGATCCCAATAGCCAATGACCTTGGTTGGTTCAGGACCGAATTCTCTTTGGCTATCGCGATCCAGAATCTCTCGTGGGGCATAGCTACCCCATTTTTTGGGGCGTTTGCTGAGAAACTGGGCGACCGAAAAGCAATACTAGTCGGTGTGCTTATATACGCGCTTGGGCTCTCATTGAGCTCTATCGCGACCACGGCCAGCGGCCATCAGTTGCTGGAGATATTGGTTGGTGTCGGTGTCGCGGGCACGGGTTTCGGCGTAGTCCTCGGTGTTGTTGGAAGGGCCGCCTCGGACGAGAATCGATCGCTGGCGTTAGGGATCACTACCGCGGCCGGGAGTGCGGGTCAGATAATTGGTCCACCGTTGACTCAATATCTTTTGCATTCTATGACCTGGCAAAGTGTGTTTCTATTTTATTCGGGTCTGATATTGCTCGCGCTACTGAGTCTTCCGTTCCTCAAGGCACCACCGAAGGTCACAAAATCAGAGCTGGAACAGTCTCTCCTTTCGAGCATCAACGTAGCGGTTCGTGACCCGAGCTACATACTGATCTTCGTTGGCTTCTTCAGCTGTGGTTTTCAGTTGGCCTTTATCACCGCACATTTCCCGGCGTTCGTGACCGAAGCTTGCGCGACGATTGATCCGAACGGATTATTGGCCAAGATGGGTATAAAGAACACTGCAGATCTCGGCGCGATCTCAATCGCCGTTATCGGGATCTTTAATATAGTCGGAACAGTTACTGCTGGGGCTCTCGGTGGTCGGTACCCTAAGCGTCTCCTTCTTGCGGGAATTTATATGGCTCGGACGGTGTTATTTTCGTGGTTTATTTTGACACCCATGACCCCTGTCACGGTGCTCATTTTCTCGTCATTGATAGGGTCCCTATGGCTCGCGACGGTGCCGCTAACCTCTGGCTTGGTGGCCCACATCTATGGTCTGAGATACATGGGTACCCTCTATGGCTTGGTGTTCCTTTCTCATCAGATAGGGAGCTTTGTTGGTGTGTGGTTGGGGGGTGATTTCTATGATCGGTTTGGCTCCTACGATGTAGTTTGGTGGGTCGGCGTAGGGACAGGGCTTTTGTCTTCGGTGGTGCATTTGCCGGTGCGTGAACGACCAATTCAAGACCGCGCGGTGGTGGCTTAACGTTATCTGACCAGCTTTCCGCTTCGTAAAACCAGGTCTCCTACCCGCTGGTAAGACAACCAGTGAAGAAGGCGGCAAGTTCGTTTTTTCCGCACAAAGGCAGCACTGTGGCTACGTATTGGTCTGGCCGTACCACGACAATACATCCATCTACCTTATCGATGCCTCTCATCTCATAAATATTTTTGGCATCGTTTACGCAGAATATTTTCTCGTAATCTTTCAGCCCGAGGCGCCCTTTTGTTGGTGTTAAAAACGAGTGGACATCAGTCCGCTCAAGATCACGGTGGGGTATTTGAAACACCGCTCTGAAGTCAATCACTGAATCGATGTCAGCTCCGTCTGGTGTGTGTTTCAAGACCGGAGAGTCAGGATCGTTAGCGAGGAAATCAGCAAGTTTCCGCATACGACATGAGTCCGACGAGGGGTCATCAGACCCAGCAAATGCATACACACGCCAAGCACCGTTCGCGGTGTGGCAATGCCCAAGTTGGACCGGCTTTGCGTCACCGTGCCGGATAACGGGCGCTGAGTGAAATCGCTGTCCAATCGGTTGGCCAGCCGCGAGGTGCTGATATGTGTCTCGGCCCACAATGGCTGACGATTGGTATTGGATCCCCACCCCAGCAGTAAATCGAGCGAATAGCTCAAAGTATTTCTGAAACTCGGCCGGATCTACACCTCCTGGGTTATCTTCGGTTTTTGGTTTGGTGCTGAACATCTTCGACCATTCTCGGTCAAAGTCGATCAACTTTTCGGCGACCTCTGACCGCTCCGCAGAGTAGGTCGAGAGAAGTGCCTCAGGAGCGCGACCAATTAAAACGTGCGCAAGCTTCCAGCCGAGGTTCCATGTATCCATGACTGAGGTATTGAGGCCCTGTCCGGCCTTTGGACTGTGGGTATGGCAAGCATCGCCGGCCAAGAACACCCTCGGATTTCTTTCGTTTTGTGAATTATCAAAAGCGGTCGCGAGCCGCTGTCCGATCTCATAGACGCTCCACCAAGGGACCTCTTTTACATCCAAAGTGTAGGGCGCCATGATTCGGTTGGCAGCCCTGATCAAAACGTCAACATTCATATTTTCCCGGTCGACACGTTCATTTTGTTTTAATTTGTCGAGCTCTATGTACATCCTGACCATGTACCCTCCCTCACGGGGAATAATCAGGAGGTTTCCTTCATTTGTCGACTGTATTGCTGCTTTCAGGCGTATGTCCGGGAAATCGGTAACCGCTAGGATGTCCATCACTCCCCAAGCCTGGTTCAGTGCGTCACCGACGAGTTTGTGACCGATTGATTTTCTGACTTGGCTCCGGGCACCGTCGCATCCGACAGCGTACTTACAGTTGATGGTCTCCACTTCTCGATTGAATTGTGAGTGAGTTATGGCTCGCTCAAACGTGACGGTGACAGGGTAACCCGGATCCGATTGATTGATCGTGACGTCGATAAGCTTTCGTGAGTAGTAGGGCTCAGTCTTGGAGGCCGAATTCTTCATGACACTCAGGAAGTGGTCATGGATCCTCGCTTGGTTGATGATAACGTGGGGCATCTCAGACAGATCGTCTGCAACGTCATCGATTTTGTTATTCCGGGCAATACGTGAAGGATCGTCAGGATCCGGTTTCCAGAACGCGACCTCGTTAACACCATAGGCCTCTTGTATGACCTGATCGGCAAAACCGTAGGCCTGAAACATCTCGAGAGTTCTGCAAGCCATGCCATCGGCCTGACCAACGGTCAGCCGGTCGTCTTTGAGGTCGGTGATGACGGTATGAATGTCACTAAATTGCGAAAGCTGCGCTGCAAGATTCAGACCAGCGGGGCCACACCCGACGATCACAACGTCACAGTGTGCAGGCAGGGGTCGTTTTAGCGGTGGCGGAATGATTCGATCTATCGGATCAACGATGCGGGGATCGCCTGGGTTGTAGCCATTCAAATGAAATTGCATTGCTAATGTCCGTCTCTTGCATTCGTGATTACACCACTTATCGTGTCGTGTGTGGAACCTAGTCTTCTAACAGTCCAGAAGTCCGTTCTGGCCCGCGGTATGTTATGCCTATTTTTTCCTTCGGTCAGCGGTGCGCCACCACGATATCAACCAACGCTGGTTTTCCTGACTTCACGACAGCGATCGCCCGCCTCAACGCTTCCGCGATCTCCGATGGTTTCGTGATTGCGCCTTCGCCATACATACCCATAGATCTAGCTAGTGTCGCGAAGTCCGGCTCGGGATCGAAAATATCCATACCAATATGTGCTTTTTCTGCGTCAGTACCCCTTAGATGAGCCATCCGCTCCTGATGCTCCCAGTCATTATAGTAGGCCCGGTTGTTGCACATGATGATGAGGATCGGAATCTCGTGCTTTGCCGCTGTCCATAATGCTCCTGCATCGTACATAAGGTCACCGTCTGGTTGGAAATTTAACACCAGCTTGTCGGATCCCCTATACGCTAGCGCGACACCGAGAGACATTCCGATCTGGGTAGATGTGCCGAGCGATCGCCCCGCGTGACGGTATGGCTTATCAAAGTTCCATAATTTCCGTACCCACTCACGGGCGGTCCCCGTCGCGAGGACCCAGTCTTCGTCCTTGACTACGTCCCAGGTAATGAGCGTGAGTTCCGCGTAACTAATCGGATCCGATCCATGCTTTGCTTCAGCCGCGGCCTTCCAGTCCGCAAAGATCTGACGGTGTCTGTCGCTAAATACACGAGCCCGGGCGTCACGGGCTGACATGAGAGCTGTGTTATTCTCAAGCTTGGTCTGAGCAATTTTGGTCAGTTCAGGCATGGCGAGTCTCGGATCACCCAGCGCCACGTGTTGCTTCGGCTGATACCGGCCGTAGTCGAAGGCCCAGGCCGACATCTCGAGTTCCGCAAAACCAATCTCCATCCAGACGCAGTCCCTCGGCACGTGTGAGGTCACTTCTCGAGTCGTAGAGACAAGCTTATGCGTCGGTTTTTCCCAGTCACGGACATCGATTCCTAGAATCACATCTGCATCCTTTAGGGACTCGTGATCCAGTGAAATACAGAGCGGGTGTTGGTTTGGAAACGCGAGTGAGTTATTGATGTCCCAGACCCCGCAGCCCAGAGTCTCGGCGAGCGTGACTAACTTCTCGAAGTTACCCGGCTGCCTGCCGATGAAATCAACCAAGATGACGGGATGCTTGGCGTCTAGAACGACGTCCGCCATGATGCTCAGCGTGTCTGGGTCTGCGCCCATCGGTGCCGGGGCCTTTTGCATATCCGTCGGGGGCATCGCGAGGTCTTCGCAGGTCAGCTTTTCCTCCTGAAGCCAGGCGTCGTAACACATGTAGATGGGACCCGCTGGCTCGGTCACCATTGTGCTGTATGCTCGCATAAAGCTCTCCGGGACGCCCTCTATGGCATGGGGCTGGTAGTCCCATTTGGTGTAGTTGCGCATCGCTTCTCCCTGAACAAGTGCTGAATGGGACCAGTCGATGTGAGGGCGACGTTTGCCCTCGTGCATGGGGCCGGTGGCGCCCATTATAAAGATGGGGGCCCTGTCTATATATGCGTAGTAGACCGCCATCTGGGCATGCAGCATACCCACCAAGTTGTGCAGGATCACGCCCATAGGTTTGCCGGTCGCTCTGGCGTACCCGTGGGCGATCTGTACCGCTATCTCTTCGTGCTGGCAAACCATCAGCTCTGGATCATTCGCCCCGTAGTTGATGACAGAATCGTGGAGACCGCGGAAGCTTGCGCCTGGGTTCATCGCGATATGTTTGATGTCATACTGCTTTAGCAAATCAACGATGATATCGGACTGATATTTTTCGTATTTATCTCTATCCACAGACGCTCTCCCAGCATTTTACAGCGATAATACCGCAAGCGTTTGCAAACCAGTACGACAAGCAATTTGAAACGTCGTTCTTTTGATTTAAAGTTATCAGATTCGCTGGAGACGGGTCGACCACCAGGCCGAGGTCATTGAGAAAAAACTAATCACGATCAGGGTAATTATTCCCACACTGGTGTTCTGGTCAGCGCCGAGCCAGATAGCGATTGTTCCAGATATCCCTCCGGCGCCCATTTGCATTGCACCTACTAGACCCGTCGCAGAGCCTCTCAGTCTTGGGATGGCTGATGACGCGACTGTGATCGAATTCGCTATGATCACGCCGTTAGAGAGACCAACAAAGATCATCGGCACCGCCAACCCGATCGGTGACGAGGGGCTATTCATATGCCAGATTTCCATGGCGATTAAGCTGGCCATGGATGCGGCTGCGCCGACCGATGTGATGACGTCGATTCGATAATGTTTGAGGAGGCGCTTGTTCGCTAGGTTACCGAGTATGTAGCCGACCGTGGTCGTGGCCATCCACACTCCAAACTCTTTGGCGCTGATCCCCATGCGCTGAAACGAATATCCGATAAATCCCATCATCGCAAAAAAGACCGCGGTTTGAAACGCTGTGGTGAGTGCGCTTGAAAGGAACCTCGTGGAACTCAGAAGTTCGGCATAGCCAGCTAATGCATCCTTAAAAGTAAACACGTTCTCCGGGCTATGGGTTTCCTGAATCTCAGTATTTACAAAATAAGTTAGTATCAGGCCCGTTAGGGCTAGCATCCAGAAGGATCCCTGCCATCCAACGAAGTCGGTCAACACTCCACCAAGCGCTGTTCCAAGTACTGGTATGACTGCCATCATTGCGATGACCGTCGACATCACGCCAGCTGCCCGATCACGGCCGTAGAAATCGACTACGATTGATCGGGACATCGCGACCGCGGCAGCTGCCCCGAAGCCTTGGATCACCCGGAAAAAAATAATTCCCTCGATTGTGTGTGAGAGCGCCGCTCCAAAACCCGCCACACAATAGGCGACCGCGCCACCAAAGAATAGAGGCTTTCGTCCGAGTCTGTCGGACAGAGGTCCTGCAATCAGTTGCCCAAACGCAATTGAGAGCAATAGGGTAGTTAGTACGAGTTGTATGATATTTGAGTCGGCGTTGAGATCGATAGCCATCGATGGGATGGCCGGCGCCACAAGTGTCACGGCAAACGGCGCTAACCCTGCTCCCAGTGAGAGTATCCAGATTGGGGGGGACCACTGGTGGCTAGTTTTTTCCAAATTGATTTCCTTAAAAATTCAATGATACGGGAGCCTCGACCTGTTCTCGAAGTTTTTTCGCAGTGCCCTAGAGTTCAAAACGGTTTATCAAGAACGCGCGGTGCTTATCGCTGCGGGTTATGATGACAGCGGCTAACAATGAAGTTCACGATGCACAAACCGTTCGAAAATTTTGGTCTGCCTGTACTAGCGTTTTTGGGGGCCCGGATTTGCTTCGGCCTGTCCATGCAAATGGTAGCAGTCGCCCTCGGTTGGCATATCTATGAGATCACAGGCGAAGCTTTCAAGCTCGCGCTGGTTGGCTTAGTGTTCGTTCTACCCATATTCGTTTTCTTCTTCCTTACAGGATTCGTGATAGATCGGTTCAGGCGGAGAGATATTCTTGTCGCAGCGACTTCTCTTGACGCGATAGCGTTTGCGGGGATGGCGGTCGCGTTGACTTCAGACCACGTGTCGCTCAATTGGATCTATCTTTTTGTATTCGTCCACGGAATTGCGCACGCGTTCTTCACACCCGCACAATCAGCGTTCCTTGCCAACCTAGTGTCACCAAAGATACTCCCTCAGGCGATCGGCTTAAATGCGACCATGGGACATCTGGCGACCACTGTCGGACCTTTCGTAGCCGGTATTTTGATTACCGTGATCGACCGAGATGTTTACTGGCTAATCACTATTGTCGTTCTGGCATGTCCGACCCTATATAGAATCCTGCCGGATATACCGGTGCCTGTTTCTGAGAGTTCGAGGACGTTTGCAGCGATATTCGCAGGAATTCACTATCTACGGGCCAACAGGTTAGTTTTGGGCGCGATCCTTTTCGATCTTGTGATAGTCCTTTTCGGCTCAGTGATCGCTCTTTTGCCAATCTATGCGGTTGATATTCTTGAGACAGACGCAGATGGTCTGGGGTTACTGAGGGCAATGCCAGCGCTCGGATCTGTTATTGTTGGGTTTACGTTAGCGAGAATAAGTCCGATACGCCGTGCCGGACGGAAACTGTTCCTTGCTCTGGTCGTATTTTCGTTCTCAATTTTTGCGTTCGCTTTTTCTGAGATGCTCTGGCTAAGTTGTCTCGCCTTGGTGGTCTATGGTGCGGTCGACATGGTGAGTGTAAATATTAGAGTGTCTATGGTGCAGCTTGGCACGCCCGATGATCTGCGAGGTCGTGTCAATGCAGTTAACTCTTTGTGTACATCGTCCTCGAATCACCTCGGTACGTTCCGGGCGGGCTGGCTGGCGTCTGTTATCGGTCCGGTACCAACAGCTGTGCTGGGTGGTTGTATTGGTCTGGCTGTGTCTGTCTGGGGATGGTTCACTTTTAAAGAGATTCGAGAGCTTGATGGTGTGGAAAATATTGAAGCGTTGCGGGGCATATGATGCCTGACTTTCGTTCGAAGCGAGAGATCGCCTGGACCGGTTATGTGACGATAGTCCGGACCGAGGTGAGGCGTTTCATGAGGATAAAGAGCCAGACCCTTGTGCCGCCGGTGATCACGATGGCGCTGTATCTGTATATTTTTGGTTCGATCATTGGCCGAAAGGTCGGGACGCTGCTCGATATGCCGTATGTTCAGTTTATTGGGCCAGGCATCATCGCGATGGCGCTGATTAATAACGCCTACTCAAACGTCAGTAGCTCATTTTTTAGCGCCAAGAATCATTGTGTTTACGAGGAAATGTTTGTGACGCCGATACCGACCATTTCGATCATCTTGGGTTACCTGTCTGGTGGAGTGTGCCGCGGGTTAATAGTGATGTGTCTCGTCTCTGTCGTCGTTTACTTGTTTAATCCGTTTACCATCCACAACATCTTCGTGGTTACCTGCGTCGCGTTCACTACCGCAGTCATTTTTTCTGCGCTAGGTATGATCAACGCGATCATTGCGGATAACCACGACGAGGCAAACTGGGTCAACAACTTCGTGATCACTCCGTTGACTTACATGGGGGGTGTATTTTTCCCAATGACATCACTGCCAGCGACGATACAGCCAATCGCGGAGTTGAATCCCATACTCATGGTAGTAAGTTCGTTTAGGTACGGTATTTTGGGTGTGGAGGCGGGATCAGTTTTTATCCATCTATTGGGCCTCCTTATCTGCACCATTGCATTAGTTATTCTTCTTGCTGTGATGATAGAGCGGCGGTATCGCCTGAGCGACTAGTCGATCAGAACCAGGCTTTTTTGAGAGGCGTATCTCGCTCTGGCTCCGGAAAAATCTGACTCTCCTGGCAGCCGAGTGCGGCCTCTGTTGTCGTAACTGAAGGATCCCATCGATCTGCCACAAACCTGCATCCATTGAATTCGTCGGAGTCGCTCGAGGCGAGCCAGACAGTCATTGGGCGAATTGTTTTAGGATCGATTCCGTGCCCGGTGATTGCGCCCGTCCCAAACTTTGTATTGACCGCCCCGCCGGGTGACAGGGTGTTCACGGTGATTCCGGTGTCAGCCAAAGATTCTGCCCACGCGATCGTTGCTGCTTCAAGTGCGGCCTTTGTAGGGCCGTAGGGGGTCCAAGCTTTGCGGTGCATCGACTCAGTCCGCTTGGAGACGTTTATTACACGGCCCCTCCTTAACCTTCTCATGTGTGGAAGCGCGTGGTGAAGCATGAAATATGGACCACTTAGGTTTGTCGCTATGATTGCACTGATACCCGCTAAATCATGACTCGAGATATCATTGTCGGCTTCGCCGAGATGGGCGTACCTGCCGGCTTTCCCAGCGTTATTAATCAGGATATCCAGAGAGGGAAAGGTATCCACATGGCTCGCGATAGCTCTCTTACAATCTTTTGCGACGCCTACGTCGGATAATATAGCGTTTACCTCTACACCAGCTTTGGTCAGGATCATTTTGGCTTGCTCGAGCTCTTCTTTCATCTCGGCCGTAGTCTCGTCAGATCCTGGCGCCGCTGTGATTGTTATCCCTGACAGTCCCGACTCGGTCAATGCGACTGCCATTTCCAATCCCAGACCCCTACTGGCACCGGTTATCAGTCCATATTTATTTTCGAGCATGCTGTTACCTACCATTGATTACTACCTGTCGGACCGAACTTAGGTTATTCGAAATCTGGGTCAATGTGTTAGGCCGCGAAAGAGTTCTGATTTCTTTGGGGCACACCGTTACGGTTCGTGTATTACTTTTTTGAGCATGAACCAAATTCGTTGAATTTTACGTTTTTTAAATGCATTTTTGATATTTAAAATAGAGGGATCCGTTCGCTTTTAAGCGGGTTTGGTGGAGTTAGATTGCCTTGGCATTGCTCTTGCTCAGAAGACTGCATAAAAAAGTGAGGTGTATGAAGGATCTGATAATTTTCACGGATCTCGATGGGTCGCTCTTGGACGAGGTGACTTATAGAGCCTCTCCTGCTGACTCACTATTTGAAACCTTGAGTAGTCACGGTATACCGGTTGTCTTTAATTCAAGTAAGACTTTTTTTGAGATGCTCAAGGTCAGGCACTCGATGGGTAATCGTCAACCGTTTGTTGTTGAGAACGGATCCGCGGTTTACGTGCCAATTGATCACGAGATTGCCGGCACCAAGGGGCTTGAACCGGTCCACGGCTACCTCCGTCATGTGCTTGGTGTATCGCATCAACGAATTAAAGACTTCCTGAGCTCGTCGGGAGAAGCTTTTAAATACAGTATGGTAACCCAGATGTCGGAAGCAGAATGTGCGTCGGTTACTGGTCTAAGCGGGTCCGACGTTCTAATGGCGCAGACGCGTGATTTCTCAGAGCCGCTTCTTTGGCGTGATAGCGAACCTTCCTTAAAGAAGTTATCAGATATAGCGGTGTCCGAGGGTTTGCGTCTGGTGAGGGGAGGCCGATTTGTTCATGTGATGGGAGATACAGATAAAAAACTGGCCCAACGTTGGTTAGTCAAGCGGATGGGGCTTGTTCATGGAAAAGACTTTGAGGTGATGGCCTTGGGAGACAGTGAGAATGATGTACAAATGTTAGCCGAGGCCGACTATCCCGTATTAATCAGATCGGAGAAGCATGGTTTTCCCGATATAGACACGGACGCACCGGTTTATCGAACCAAACGCACCGGACCAAGTGGTTGGCATGAGGCCGTGAAATTAATTGTTTTAAGAGAACTAATTTGAGGATTTAACGGATGGGTGACTTCTACCAAAATGGAATTGTGACCACACTTCACAACCTATCGCAGCGTGGCGCGGATGCGGTGGAGACGGAGCTTTTACGGTTTTCAAAGGAAAAGCGGCTAGGGTTAATACTCCCATGTCTCTACTCCGAGCTCGAAACGGAAGCGATGCCAAATATTGTTAAAGAGCTGAGCCACGTTCCCTATCTCAATCAATTAATTATTGGGCTCGATCGCGCGACCCCAGAAGAATACAAGAAGGCACTGCTTATTTTTAATAAACTCCCGCAAAACGTGAGAGTGCTTTGGAATGACGGACCAAGGTTGCGTGCGGTAGATCAGAGATTGAAGGATGCAAAGCTGTCAACGGATCAGATGGGGAAGGGACGTAATGTGTGGTTTTGCATGGGGTATGCCCTAGGATCGAGTCAGGCCGATGCGTTTGCAATCCACGACTGTGATATTACTACCTATGAACGCGCGTTGCTGGCTCGTCTTTTGTATCCGGTCGCCCACCCACAATTCAACTACGAGTTTTGCAAAGGTTACTACGCTCGTGTCGCCAGCGGTAAAATGAATGGTAGAGTTACTCGTCTGCTAGTGACTCCGCTTTTAAAGACTCTCAAGCGAATATTTGGGTCATCGGAATACTTGGATTATCTCGACAGCTTTAGGTACCCGCTCGCCGGAGAAATGTCTTTTAGTCGAGAGGTGATCAAGGATCTCCGGATCCCGTCAGATTGGGGCCTTGAGATCGGTATCTTGAGCGAAATGACCCGAAACTATTCCAATAACCGATTGTGTCAGGTTGATATTGCGGACAGATACGACCACAAGCATCAAGATTTATCACAAGACGATGAGAGTACCGGACTGTCGAGGATGTCGATAGATATAAGCAAGGCGATTTTCAGAAAACTGGCGACCAACGGTATAGTTTTCAATCAAGAGACTTTTAGGACGATAAAGGCGACGTATTATCGTGTCGCGCTTGATTTTGTTGACCACTACAAAAGCGACGCTGCCATAAACGGGCTCGACCTCGACTTGCACAGGGAAGAGAAGGCTGTGGAATTATTTGCCTTGAATCTCATGAAAGCTGGGACACATTTTCTCGAAAATCCGACCGAACGACCATTTATCCCGAGTTGGAATCGTGTAAACAGTGCTTTACCGGGTCTCATGGATGAGCTGTTGATTAGTGTCGATGCGGATATGAGAGAGTTCAGCTAAGTGAGGGATTCATCGTTGGTTCAGAATGTAACCGCACATTTGGCGGAACTTTACCCCGATTACGATACCCCGACGTTGACTGATCAATGCCTTAAAGCGATGGAGATCAACGAGCTTGTTCTACCATCCGATTCTGATTCAGCGCTTTGGAACAATGACGATATTGTGCTGATTACCTACGCTGATAGTATTACTTCGGAGTCCAAAACCCCACTAGAAACGCTCAAGCAGTTCCTTGATCGTCACCTAAAGGAAGTCTTTTCTGTTGTGCATATCTTACCATTCTTTCCGTACAGTTCCGACGACGGTTTCAGCGTGATTGACTACTCAAGTGTGAACCAGAGCCATGGTGATTGGAGACAAATCGAGGCCGTCGGAGAGCATTTCAAGATCATGGGAGACCTCGTCTTGAACCATTGCTCTACTCGTAGTTTGTGGTTTGAAAATTTTAAGAAGGGAAGGGATCCGGGGAAAGATTTCTTCATTACAGTGGAGCCCGATGCTGCGATTGATCAGGTCGTCAGGCCGCGTACATCAGGGCTTCTTAGACCCACCCGAACGGATCTTGGTGAGATTCTAGTTTGGTGTACGTTCAGCCATGACCAGGCTGACCTCAACTTTAAAAATCCAATGGTTTTATTGGAGTTCCTAAAAATTATTCACCGATACCTTGAGAAAGGGATTTCCTGGTTCAGACTGGACGCGGTTGGTTTTGTCTGGAAAGAGTTGGGGACCTCATGCATCAATCTTCCAAAAACTCATACAATTATTAAATTGATACGATTAATGATTGAAAAAAAAATGAAAAAATCTGTTTTGATCACGGAAACAAATCTTCCAAACGTTGAGAATTTAAGTTATTTCGGGGACGATGATGAGGCCCATTTGATCTACAATTTTTCATTGCCACCTCTTTTGCTGAATACCTTGATTACCGGTGACCATTCCCAGCTCAAGCGGTGGATTATGACCATGCCACCAGCACGGCCAGGGACTGCTTATTTAAATCTTTTGGCGTCTCACGACGGCATAGGTCTCAGGCCTATTGAAGGGCTCCTATCGGCCACCGAACTAAAGAAGCTGATTGATACGATGATCGAGTTTGGTGGCCAACTGAGCTACCGGACCACCAAGGCAAATGATGAGCAGCCATACGAGATCAACATTTCGCTTTGGGACGCGTTAGCGGGTACGGTTGAGCAGGGTAAAGATAATTGTCAGTTTAATCGGTTTATTTGTGCGCATGCCATATTACTGTCGCTAGAGGGTATCCCGGCGATTTATATTCATAGCATTGTGGCAACAGAGAATGATCTTGCACGCTTACGAAATACCGGTAATCTGCGGTCGATTAATAGACACGTATGGGATCAGGAAGAACTGGAATCGAATCTGGCCAATGCAGATTCTCGTCACAGTCGCGCACTCAATCGGCTCCTCACGCTTATCCGGGTGAGAAAGAAGCAAAAGGCCTTTCATCCAAACGCAAAAATGTTGACGCTTCATCTTGGCCCTGGTTTGTTGGGGTTCTGGAGACAAAGCTTGGACCGTGAGCAAAATATTTTTGCAATATTTAATGTCACTAACGAGACAAGAATGCTTGACACGGGTGCTTTGAATCTAACAATCGATAAGACGTGGACCGATCTATTGGATGGAGCCAGCGTCACCGATCGAAGCGGCCTTCTCGAACTGGAACCCTATCGTTTTCTCTGGATCGGCAATGATTTTTAGGGAGCGCTGGCGTAGACGTTGTGTATCAATCTTCGTGGTCATTGTTTATAAATTAGCAGCAGCGATCGGTTGCTGAGGATCGCCGGTAGTGAGGGGCTAAGAGCGTCAGGGATTAATTAATTTTCGGCCATCGGTTTGGTGGTTAAGTCGGAACAGGTAGACAATCTGGTAACGACAATCAAATCAGAATAAGATTGGTAGGTTTATGGTTGGCAAACTAATCTCAGCCGGTCTGGTTTTTACAATGAATGAGGTAGATTAATGAAACTCACAAGCATCCTATCCGTGGCGGGCCTTTTTTCAGTTGCCGTCCCAGTCATTGCTCATGGCGACCACGGCTCCATGACGATTGCCCAGCTGGCCGGACATGCGTTAACCGGCGAGCACTTAATTCTCGCGCTTGGTGTAGTTGCTGCCTCCTCTATGCTTTTCGGTCGTATCGCGAAGAAGAGTTGACACCTGATACCTGAAAAGGGCCGCATCTGCGGCCCTTTTTTTATGCGGGTTTCGGTGGAAGGTCTTCCAGTTCTTTCTCATAGGCCTCGATCATCTGGGTGGACAGACCATTCATGGCGAGCGCTTGTTCAAACAGATCACGCACCTCCTGTGTCTCGTCAGCGTAGTCGATCTGATGACCGCCTATCCGTTTACTGATCCACGCCTTGGGAACCCCTTGGGCGTTTCGGATCGCGACCCCCTCATATTTGAATGCCAGATAACGCGCGGGTGTGGTGCCCGTGTTGAAGTGTTGGTGGTACCACATA
>MDTA01068544.1_pt1 | contig 17156 bp, 13 predicted proteins | sample 811151 | NCBI WGS metagenome assembly MDTA01 (sample SAMN05326648, study PRJNA326480) | marine metagenome | isolation source: seawater | place: Indian Ocean: South | collected 2010
TCTTCCCTCAACACCTTCAGGCACAAACTTTTCACTAGATACTTCTTCTTGAAAATATCTGTCAGCTGAACCTCTTCCCATTGCCGCAAGTGAACCCATTCCTCTATAAGATTTGTAAGTTCGTCCACTAGATAAGAAAACTTCCCCAGGTGCTTCGTCTGTTCCTGCCAATAAGGAACCTACCATGACTACACTAGCGCCGAATGCTATTGCTTTTGCAATATCACCTGAAAACTTTATTCCTCCATCAGATATAATTGGTATTTTATTTTTTTTTGCAATTTTAAATGTTTCTGAAATAGCATGTAACTGAGGAACACCAACACCTGCTACAACTCTTGTTGTGCAAATTGAGCCTGGTCCTATCCCAACTTTAAGTGAGTCAGCACCAGCCTTTATCAAATCTTTTGCTGCTTCAGCTGTTGCAATATTACCAACAATAACTGGAATATTTGAAAATTTTTTTTTTATTTTTTTTAAAGTATCAATAACATTTTGAGAATGCCCGTGTGCTGTATCAATTACAAAAACATCAACACCTACCTTTTTAAGAAAGCTTGCTCTTTCTAAACCTTCATTTTCTCCTACTCCGATAGCACCACCGACAATTAATCTTCCTAGTTTATCCTTTGAGGCAGAAGGAAACTTTTCTGCCTTTTCTATATCCTTTACTGTAATTAAGCCTACGCACCTATAATTTTTATCTACTACTAGTAATTTTTCAATTCTATGTTTATGCAAAAGTTTCTGTGCATCTTTCATACTTATATTTTCAGTAACTGTTACTAAATTTTCTTTTGTCATTAAAGATTCTACAGGTTGAGAGAGGTTTTTGGCAAATCTAATGTCTCTGTTTGTTAAGATTCCAACAAGTTTTTTATTCTCACGTTTTACAACTGGAATACCAGAAATATTAAACTTATCTTTTATTATCAAAGCTTCATTTAAAGAATTTTCTGGATTAATTGTAACTGGATTTACCACCATACCAGATTCAAATCTTTTAACCCTCATGATTTCATTAGCCTGATTTTCATAACTCATATTTTTATGAACAATCCCCAACCCTCCCATTTGCGCAATTTTGATGGCTAATTTTGATTCAGTAACTGTGTCCATTGCTGCTGAAACTAATGGGATTTTGAGATTAATATTTTTTGTAATTTTTGTGGCAACATCAGCATCTGAAGGCTTAATAGACGACTTTGAAGGCACTATTAAAACATCATCAAAGGTTAATGCTTCTGTTAAATTCTTCATAAAATAATTTAATCTAATATTATTGAATTTAAAACTAATATTTAAAATTATTTTTTTTTTGCGATCAAATAGGTTTCAGGTGACCCACTTCTTGAAGCTTTTGGCTTAAAATATTTAATTAATGATAAAGTTTCTCTCATTTTTTGTACTAAGTCGCCTTGCGCACCACCTTGAAATATTTTTGCTATCAAAAAACCGTTTTTTGATAAAAAATAATCAGAAATATCTAAAACTTTTTCAATAATTGAAACTATTCTCAAATGATCAACATTTTTATTGCCTGATGCATTAGGAGACATATCACTTAAAATTAAATCAATTTTTTTACCTTCAAAAAAATTATTAATTTTTTCAAAAATTCCATCATCAAAAATATCATTCTTTAAAAATTTAACTTTTGGAATGGATTTAAGATCAATTTTATCAACACCTAAAATTTTTGAATTTTTTGGGGCTAATTTTTTTGATACCTGAAGCCAACCTCCTGGAGAACAACCAAGGTCTAAAATAAGATTACTATTTTTAAAAAATTTAAATTTATCATTTATTTGAATTAGTTTATATGAAGATCTTGATCGAAAACCGTCAATCTTTGACTTTATAACATATTCATCGTTTAGATGTCTATCAAGCCATCTATTACTATCTTTATTTTTTTGTTTCTTAAGAAGTTTTATTCTTTTCATAATTGAAAATTATTTCTTCCGTTAGAGCATCTCTTAAGCCCTTTTGAGTTACAATTATTTTTTCTATAGGAAATTTATTAATAATTATTTTTAAAATTTTTATTCCATTTTTTAATAATAAGAATCTATCTCCTACACACGGGTTTTTTTTAAGTTGGTTATCACTATGATTATCAAGATATAAAATTGTTTTTTTTACATCCTCAAGACTCATTTCAAAACCTTCAATCTTTTTTGGGTTGTAATATGATAATTTTAAAAAAACACAACAAAGTGAGGTTACTGTACTACATGAACCAATTGCAACAAACTTCTCATTGTTATCAAGCTTAAACTCTTGAAAATATTTTGAAAAGTGTCTGTTTAAATCATTTAAAACATAACTTTCCGTAAAAATTTCTGATTTTTCATTATAATTTATAACACCATACGAAATTGATTTTGTAAGTGTTTTATTGGGTTTTATGTTGAAACAACTAAGTTCAGTACTACCGCCTCCAATATCAAAAATTAAGCCTAATTGTTTAATTTTTGAAATATATAATCTACAACTCTTCATTGATAGTCTTGCTTCTTCTACCGAAGCTATTATTTCAACCTTGAGTCCAGTATGTTTTTTAACCTCTGAAACAAAAAATTCTGGATTGATTACAGTTCTACACGCCTCTGTAGCAATACATTTATATTTTTTTACATTCATACTTTTAATTTTTTGGGAAAAATAATTAAGGCAATTTATTGTTTTTTTTATATTTTGATAATTAAATTCATTATTATATGATAAATTTTTTATCAAATTAGTTGGAATAGAGGAGTTAAAAATAGATTTTATTGCACCCTGATTTTCTTCAGATATTGATAATCTGCAATTATGACTTCCAATATCAATAGCAGCGTATTTAACGTTTTTTTTCAATGCATCAAGACTTTATAGGTTTTACTTTATATTATTAACATTAAATAATTAAATCAATTAACAAACTTTTTAAAAAACTTTTATGAAAATATTTTTGGTTATTTCCTCATTATTTGTAATTTCATTTTTTTTTATTACAAAAGACAAAGGTGAAGAATTAAAAACAGTAGATGTTAAGTTAGACAAAAATGTAATTGTTGAAAAGTTAAAAAAAGAGAGTTTCACCAAAACATTGAAATTTAGCGGTTTTTCTGAAGCTTCTAGAATTGTAATAATTAAATCTCAAGTTGAGGGTAAAATCAGCAGTAAATCTTTTGAAAAAGGAAAGTTTTACAAAGCCGGCTCTCAATTAGTTTTAGTTGACCCTGAGGATAAAATTGCAAAATTAAAAGAAATGGAAGCACTGTTAAATCAAAGAAAAAAAGAATATGCAGTTGCTGAACAATTATTTAAAAAAGGCTTCAGATCTGAAGTTAAACTTAGTGAATCTAGAACGAACTTTGAAAATGCTCTGGCAAAATATGAAAAAAGTCAGGTTGAATTAAATAACACTAAAATATTAATTCCATTTGATAGTACAATTGAGGATAGTTTTGTTGAATTGGGTGATTATTTAAAAAAAGGTGATAATGTTGCAAAAATTGTAGATTTAGACCCAATTTTAATAAAAATAAATGTTACAGAAAATGATATTAAAAATTTAAAATTAAAACAAAAAACAGAAATAATTATTTCGGATAAATCTTATGAAGGTTCGGTTAGTTATATTTCGAAAACTTCAGATCCATTAACAAGAAATTTTAAAGTTGAAGTTCAAATTGATAATCAAAAAAAAAATATTATAAGTGGCTTGTCATCTGAAGTAAAAATAAAACTATCGAAAGAAGACGCTTATTTTATTCCTTCTTCATTGATCAGTTTAGACAATGAAGGCAAGATAGGAATTAAAGTAGTTAAAGAGACAAAAGTTAAGTTTTTAATTATAGAGATTATAAGTGATACAGGCAACGGATACTGGGTTAATTCAAGTGAGAATGAAATTTTAGAGGACTTCATGTTAATTACCCAAGGTCATGAATATGTTACAGAGGGTGAAAATGTAATTATTGAAAATTTAAATGATAGATAAAGTACTTAATTCCTCAAAATTGTTACTTACAATTTTATTTTTTTTGATAACTTTTGGTTTTTATCAATATAATACTCTCCCTAGAGAATCAGATCCTGATATAAGTCTTCCTGTAATTTATGTATCGTTGAAACATAAAGGAATCTCTCCAACTGATTCAGAAAGGCTCTTAATAAAACCTCTAGAAAAGGAGTTAAAAAATATCGAGGGTTTAAAAAAAATTTCATCAAATTCATTTCAAAGCGGTGGAAATATTATTTTAGAGTTTGATGCAGGCTTTAATTCTGAAAAAGCTTTATCTGACACTAGAGTTAAAATAGATCTTATTAAAAATAAATTACCCAAAGAAACCGAAGAGCCAAGAGTAATGGAAATTAATCTATCTAGATTTCCAGTTTTAGCAGTTGCCATTTCAGGAAAGGTGGATGATAGAATTCTTTTTAAAATAGCTAAATCATTAAAAAATGATATTGAATCAATTTCAGAAGTATTGGAGGTAAAAACTCTTGGAGAAAGGGAAAGGTTGATAGAGATAATTGTTAACCCACGAATTGTAGAAAATTATGGGTTGACCAATCGAGATGTACTTGAATCAATTGCAAAAAGTAATCTTATGGTTCCAGCAGGAACACTAAGTAATGACAAAGGAAGTTTTAATGTCAAAGTTCCAAGTTTAATTGAAAGTAGAGATGATTTATTAAATATTCCAATTAAGTCACAAAGTAATTCTTTTATTAAACTTGATGATGTAGCAGAAGTAAGAGACTCATTTAGAGAGAAAATTGGTTATGCAAGAAACAATGGTGAAAAAGCTATTATTCTTGAAGTTTCGAAAAGAACTGGTGAGAACATAATAGACGTGATAACAAAGATTAAAGCTACTGTGTATCAAAAAACAAAAAATATGCCTAGCTTTATAAACATTGATTTTTTTCAAGACGAATCAGAAAAAATTGTTTCACAAGTTAGTGATTTAGAAAATAATGTAATTTTAGCTACAATTATAGTTTTTATAATAACTTTGTTTTTCATGGGTTGGAAATCATCTATCTTAGTCAGTATGTCAATACCCTTTTCTTTTCTTTTATCAATGATAATTTTATCTTTTTTTGATGTAACGATTAATGTTGTAGTTCTTTTTTCTCTTATATTGTCTGTAGGAATTCTAATTGATGGAGCTATAATTGTAGTAGAATATGCAAATAGAAGAGCTAATGAGGGTATAACAAAAAATAAAGTTTTCATCTTATCAGCAAAAAAAATGTTTATACCTGTTGTTGCATCAACATCTACAACGCTTGCTGCTTTTTTTCCCTTAATCTTTTGGCCAGGAATTGCAGGAGAATTTATGTTTTTTCTTCCGGTAACTCTTCTTGCAATACTTTCCTCATCACTCTTTATGGCTCTTATTTTTATTCCCGTTTTGGGAAAAATATTTGGAACAGATAAAAGTGACAGTTCTAAAAACCAAACTAATCTTAAATTACTAGAAACAGGAAACTTGGAGGAAATAAAAGGAATACAAGGTAAATATATTACCATTTTAAGATTTTGTCTTGATAATCCAAAAAAGCTAATAGTTTTTACTTTTGCTTTTCTGATTTTTATACAAATTTTTTATGGAAAGTTTGGTAAAGGCTTTGAATTTTTCCCTCCTATTGAACCAGATTATGCTGAAGTAGTTATACATGCTAGAGGAAACTTTTCAGCAATAGAAAAAGATAAAATAGTAAATCAAGTTGAAAATGAAATCCTTAAAAACGAATATATTGAGAACATTTATTCTAGAAGTGGTTTAATAAAAGGAGATAATCGCAATGAATCAGAAGATGTAGTTGGATCAATAAAAATAGAATTCATTGATTGGAGGATCAGACCCAATGCCAATATTATAATTGACGAGCTAAAATTATTAACTAATAAATTTTCTGGTATTTACATTGAATTTATTAAGAAACAAGATGGTCCACCAAAAGATAAAGATATTGAAATTGAAATAATGAATAATAATGAAAAAGATTTAAACAATGATACGTCTTTTATTTATCAATTTTTAAAAGAACAAGTTTGGGTAAAAAATATTGATACAGATTTAAACATACCAGGCATTGAGTGGGAAATTTCGATAGATAGAATTAAAGCAGATCAGTATGGAGTAGACATTGAACTCATAGGAAACGCAATTCAAATGCTAACACATGGTTTAAAAGTTACTGAATATATGCCAAAAGATAATGATGAAGAAGTAGATATTGTTATAAAATATGACAGAGAATTCAGAACTTTAGATGAATTAGATAAAATTCTTATCGATGGGAAAAATGGCCCAGTCTCTTTAAGTCTATTTGTAAACAGAAAACCGATTAATAAAATAGGTAAAATAACAAGAAAGGATTCAACAAGATCTAAAACAATTAAATTTGACGTAACGGAAGGTACAATTGCAAATAGTAAAGTTTTAGATATTAAAGAATGGTTAAAAGAAACTAAACAATTGAAATCAAGAATTGTATTTACAGGACAAGAGGAGGATCAAAACGAAGCAAAAGAGTTTTTAATAAAGGCTTTTTTCATTGCAGTATTTTTGATTACAATTATTTTAATAGCCACATTTAATAGTTTTTACTTTTGCTTAATTATTTTATCAGCGATTATTTTTTCAACAATCGGTGTAATGATAGGTTTGTTAATATCAAGCAAACCATTTGGAATAATTATGAGTGGAATTGGGGTTATTGCTTTAGCAGGTATAGTTGTAAATAATAATATTGTGCTACTCGATACATATAAAAATTTAAGAATAAAAGGTGAAAAAATTAAAGAAGCAATTTTAAGAACTGGGGCTCAACGATTAAGGCCTGTAATGCTAACAACTCTAACAACTTTTTTTGGTCTAGTTCCAATGGCAATTGGATTAAACATAAATTTTCTAGATTTTGAAATAAATTTTGGAAGTCCTAGTTCTCAGTGGTGGCTTCAACTTTCAAATGCAATAGTTTTCGGGGTGATGTTTTCCTTCATTCTTACATTAATAATTACTCCATGTTTGATTCTTATAGGAGAAAAAAATAAAATTTTTAGGACTTTTTAAAGTCATAAAAAGCTAAAGGAATACTCAAAAAATATAAACTTATTAGAAGTATCATTGCCAACCAAAAGTCAGTTATTAACAATGACAAAAAGCTAGCTAATAAAAGAATCACAAGAGGAATTAATTTTTTTTCGAATTTTATTCCTTTTAGTGAAAACGTTGGAATATTAGAGATCATTAATATTGATGGAATTAACAAATAGAATTTTATAAAGTATTCATTGAGCATAAAGTCTACATTAAATCTAAAATTAAACATCATTGGTAAAAGAGTTAAACCGGCCGCAGCTGGGGTTGATATACCAGAAAAAAACTTAATACTTTTTTGAGATTTACTTTCATGAGTTGTAATATTAAATTTTGCAAGCCTTGAGGATGAACAAATCGCGTAAAAAATTACCATTGCCCAAACACCATCAATCATTAGTGATTTTGACCATAGATATATTATTATAGCTGGAGTTACTCCAAAGCTAATTAAATCAGAAAGAGAATCAAGTTCGACACCAAAGTTTGAATTTGATTTAAGTAATCTTGCAATTTTTCCATCAATATTATCCAAAAAAGAAGCAAAGACTACAAGAGCTACAGATATCTGCCATTTATTTTCGATTGCAAATTTAAGGGCAGTTAATCCCAAAGTGAGAGAGAAAAAGGTAAATAAATTTGGAATAAGACTTCTAAGTGATAATTTTTTCATTTATTTGTAGTGATATATTTATTTTACTTTAGATGGCTTGAAGTCTGCTAAAATAGTTTCACCGGAAATAGACATTTGTCCCTCTCTTACTTTCACGTCAAAATCTTTCGGTAAGTAAACATCAAGTCTACTCCCAAATCTAATAATACCAAATCTTTCACCAACTTTTACAGACTGATTCTCTGTCAAATCACATTTTATTCTTCGCGCAATAAGACCGGCAATTTGCACAACATAAATAAAAGAATTTTTATCAAGTTGAATTTTTGCAATCATCCTCTCATTATTTTCACTTGATTTATCAAGTGATGCATTGAGGAAAGTGCCAGGGATATATTTCAACCAAACTATTTTACCAGAAACTGGTATACGGTTTACATGAACATTAAAAACATTCATAAAGATTGAAATCTTCATCATTTGTATAGGTTGTTTGTCTACCAAATTCTCAGGTGTTTTAGCCAAGTCTACTTTTACTATTTTTCCGTCAGCTGGGGAAACAATTACATTGGAAATATTAGGCGTTACCCTATCAGGATCTCTAAAAAAATAAACACACCACAAAGACAGAATAAAACCGATCCAACCAAAAAAATCAGAAATTAATGACAGTAAAAGTGCTACAAAAAAAAACAATGCTATAAATGGGTAGCCAGCTGCATTGATTGCTGGAAATAATTTTTTTAATTGCTCAGTGTCGCTTAAAAACAATTTAAGCTTTGTAAAAATGTCACTATTTTTATTCATAAAGTGATGTACGTTTTAAATTTGGTATTTTAAAAACTTGACCAGGAAAAATTAGATCTGGATCATTAATTATTTTTTTATTATTTTTATATATTTCAGCATAAAGAATTCCTCCACCAAGTGTTCTCCTTGCTATTCTCCACAAACTATTACCATCTTCGACAAGAAACTTTTTTTCAAGAAAAAGCTTTTCGTTAATATTGCCATTTAAAATCTTAGTTTTTAGTGATAGTATATTATTCTGAAAAAAAGATTCTACTTTCAAATCGTAACTATTAAACTCAATATCACTAACAAAAAACTCCCAACTACCATCATCCTCAGAATTGACTTTTCCAAACAATTTCCCTGAAAGAAATAATTTAACTTTAGAATTTGGGTAAGAACGACCTTTTATCCTTAATTTGTTATTTTCAAAATGTTCAACGGAATCTAGAGCAATACCATCAATCTGCTTATTGTTTAAAATTTCTATACCAACATTTTGTCCATTTGTAATTTTAACAACTTTTTGATTTTCAGTCATATCTTTTTCAAAAAAAATAATTATATTTTCTTCAGAATTAATAATTTTTCCATTAGAATCTTCATGCTGTAAATAAAATCTTTTAATACCTTTTTCAATTTTCTTCTCACTAATCCACACCCAATCTCCATGGGAGTCTGAAATTACTGATGAGAGTTTTTCATTTCCATCAAATATGTCAATTTTAATCTCTGGTTCCGTTTTACCTGCAATAATAACATCGCCACTTGGGTCTAGTCTTACTAAGTCAAATTTTAAAAGTACATCTTCATTTAGTATTTCATCAACTAAAGAATTATTTAGCTCTGATAGATCCTCAATTTTTTCTATGGAATCATTAGTATTTTTCTTATTTGGAAGGCCAAAATAAAAAACCAAAGCAAAGCTTATAAGAGAGGAAAGTAATAATATTTCTTTTTTCATTTTGCTATTTTAATTTATATTAATAATATATCGAAATTAAAAATATCATCATATAAATTTTATGTCATTAAATATAGGAGTTTTTTTAGGGTCTAAATTAGGTAATGACAAAGAAATCTTAAAGTTAATTACAAAATTTTCTGAATGGTTAATAAATCAAAGTCATACTCTTATCATTGGAGGTACTGATTCTGGATTAATGCAACTACTTGCTAAACAAGTTTACAAAAAAAACTGTGTTAAGGCTATTTATACACGGATGGCTATGAATTCTGCAAAACAATATGATTTTTTTACTGAGCTAATTGTAGTAGATGATTCAGTTAAAAAAAAAAAAATTTTTGAAGAAAAATCTGACCTTTTTATTGCTTTTCCTGGGGGTGTAGGTACATTAGATGAAATTGTTGACATTATAAATAGAAATAATTTGCAAGAGATAAACAAAAAAATTTTCTTAATAAATGAAGGTTTTTACTGGAATAAATTTAATGAGTTACTTAATTTTTTTAAATCCAATAAATTTACACATGAAAATTTAATAAATTCAAATTTGATTGTTTGTAGCTTTGATCAATTTAAATTAGAGATAAAAAAAATAAATGCCAAAAATAAAAATTAAAAACCCAATTGTTGATATTAATGGCGACGAAATGGCCAGAGTAATTTGGGATAAAATTAAGGAGTCATTAATTAAACCATTTCTTGAGATTAATCTTTTAGAATTTGATCTAAGTATAATTAATAGAAATATTACTGATGATAAAATTACTGTTGCAGCTGCTAAAGCAATTAAAAAAAATAATGTAGGTGTGAAATGCGCTACAATCACACCTGACGACAAAAGAATAACTGAGTATAATTTAAAAAGGAAGTTTCCCTCACCTAACGGGACTATTAGGAATATATTAAATGGCACAATTTTCAGAGAGCCAATTATAATCAAAAATATCCCTAAAATTGTAAATCATTGGAACGAATCTGTAGTCATAGCAAGGCATGCATTCGGGGATATATACAAGTCAAAAGAAATAAGTGTAAAAAAAAAAGGAAAACTTACACTGAAGTTTGAAAGCAAAGATAAAAAAGAAGTAATTGAAGAAACAATATTTGAATTTGACTCACCTGGCGTAGGAATAAGTTATTTTAACATAGATTCATCAATAGTTGATTTTGCTTTGTCTTGTTTCAATTTTGCATTAAATAGAAAAATTCCACTTTTTTTATCCACTAAAAATACAATACTTCAAAAATATGATGAAAGATTCAAAAATATCTTTCAAGAAATTTATGAAGATAAATTCCAGAGTAAATTCAAACAAAATAACATTACATTTCAGCACAGACTGATAGATGATATGGTTGCTTGTATTATGAAATGGTCTGGAGGCTTTATTTGGGCTTGTAAAAACTATGATGGGGATGTTATGTCAGATTTAGTTGCTCAAGGTTATGGATCTCTTGGTTTAATGACCTCAGTGCTACAAAGCCCTGATGGAAATATTATTGAAACGGAAGCAGCACACGGAACTATAACAAGTCATTACAGGCAACATCAAAACGGTTTAGAAACCTCTACAAACCCTATAGCCTCAATATTTGCATGGACTAGAGCATTAAGTCATAGAGCCAAGTTAGACAAAAATGTCGATTTAAAGAAATTTTCGAAGAAGTTAGAAGATGTATGTATAAAAATTCTAGAAAATGGAACCATGACTAAAGATTTAGCACTAATGGTTGGACCAGAGCAAAAGTGGGTTAACACTAATCAACTATTTGAAATAATAAAAAATAAATTAGAAAACTAAAATTGATTTCTTTATAAAATCATTTAATGTTTGAATTTTTTTGGAGAGAGGAGCACCACCTTGAGCCATATCTTTTCTACCTCCGCCACCTTCACCACCTAAAAAAGAAACTATTTTTTTTAAAATTTTAATTGCATCAAAATCTTTATTTTTTTCTTCAGAAACAGAAACAACAACGGATATTTTATTATTATTTTTTGTTGCTAAAATAATAATATGAGTATCAAGTTTCTTTTTTATTAAGTCACATAGATTTCTAAGTTCTTTTTGATCGACATCTAATATATCAAAGTAACATTTAGACGTTCCTTCTAGAATGATATTTTCGTTAGAAAATTGCAATTCGTTGGTACCTTTATTTTTTTTAAGAGTTGCAACCTCCTTTTTTAAACTATCAATCTTTTCAACTAGATTATTCTGATTTGCCTTTAACTTTTCTTTAATTTGTTCTAGTAATGAGGTTTGTTTAAATAAAAAGGTTTCTGCAATCTCTCCTGTTATAGCTTCAATTCTTTTAACCCCTGATGAAACAGAATGATTAGATATTATTTTAAAAGTTCCGATCTCACCCGTAGCATTAACATGTGTACCTCCACATAGTTCAACTGAAAATAAGGAACTATTTGACTTCGCATTCCGAAATGAGATCACCCTTACATTTTCTGGATATCTCTCACCAAAAAGGGCAATAGCACCAGTTTTTATAGCAGTTTTTGTAGGCATGTATTCTGTAGTACTTTTTATGTTAGCTCTAATTGATTGATTAACTAAGCTTTCAATTTTGTGAACCTGTTCACTACTCAGATTTTCATGAAAAGTAAAATCAAACCTTAATTTTTCATTATTTACTAAAGATCCCTTTTGACTAATGTGATCCCCCAGTACTTTTCTCAAAGAAGCATGTAAAAGATGAGTTGCAGAATGATTATTCCTTATCTTTTTCCTTCTTTCTTCGTCAACTTTTAAAAAAAGCTTTTGTCCAACATTCAAACTTTCTAAGTTTTTTTCTGTATAGTGTAAAAAAATATCTCCATCAACTTTTTGTGTATCATCTATCACCGCTAAAAGATTATTCTCAGAAGAATAGATATTTCCTGAATCACCAACCTGTCCACCAGCCTCTGCATAAAATGGTGTTTTATCAAAAATGAGAATTATTTTGTTTTGATTTTTTTGAATACTATTTACTGTTTTGCCTTTATGTAAAATGTATTTAAGTTTACTTTCTCCTTTTATTTGATCATAACCTAAAAAAGTGGTTGGTTTTATCTTTTGCTTTAAGTTTAAAAAATTTTCATCTTTTGAATTTTCAATACCTCCAACCCATGTATTTTTTTGCTTTAATTTATTTTCAGAAACAATTTCTTCGTATTTTTTTAAATCCAATCCAATGTTTTTTTCAGACAAAATATTTTTTGTAACGTCAACAGGAAAACCATATGTATCATACAATTTAAAAGCAGTTTCTGGTGAGAAATCTTTAGAATTAAGATTTTTAATTTCCTTGTTTAGTAAAGTTAATCCTGTGTCGATTGTTTCCATAAATTTTTCTTCTTCGATTTTTAAGTTTTTTTCTATGAAAGAAATTCTTTCATCTAACTCAAAGTAAAATTTTGAATATTTCTCTACAGTAGCTTTAACAAGTTCATTTAAAATTACTCCTTCAGAATAAATCTTATTAACCTGCATTAAAGATCTTCTTATTAACCTTCTTAGAACATAGCCTCTACCCTCATTAGAGGGTATAATACCCTCTGCCATAAGCATACAAATTGACTTAAGATGGTCAGAAATTATTTTAAAAGAAACTAAATTATTTTTATTTCGTTTTATACTACATTTCTCCTCTATCTCTTTGAAAAGAAACTCAAATAAATCAGTTTCATAGTTATCTGCAGTTTTTGAGATCAAAGCGGTAATTCTTTCCAAACCCATACCTGTATCAACGCATTTTGTTTTTAGTTTTTTTAATTTTCCATTTGTTTTCTCATATTCCATGAATACTAAATTCCAAATTTCAACAAATCTTTGACCGTCTTGATCAATACTTCCTGGCAACCCCCCTTTGAATCTTTGACCATTATCAAAAAAAATTTCACTGCATGGTCCACATGGTCCAGTTTCACCCATAGACCAAAAATTATCACTAGAATTAATTTTTATTATTTTATTGTGATCAAAACCTGAAATTTTTTTCCAAAAAATTTCTGACTCATCATCCTCATCAAAAATAGTAATTATTAATTTATTTTTTTCTATACCTAACTCTTTTGTTAAATACTCCCATGCCATTAGAATTGCATTTTCTTTGAAGTACCCTCCAAAAGAAAAATTTCCTAACATCTCAAAAAAAGTATGATGTCTGGGTGTATATCCAACATTTTCAAGATCATTATGTTTACCCCCTGCTCTTAGACATTTTTGAATTGTGACGTAATTTTTTTCACTAGGTACATCCTTACCTGTAAAATAATTTTTAAATTGAACCATACCAGAATTTGTAAAAAGCAAAGAGGGATCGTTCTTTGGGATTAAAGTAGATGAAGGAAATTCAGTATGTGAATTTTTTTTAAAGAATTTTTTAAAACTCTCCCTTACATCATATGATATTTCTTTAGGCTTATTCATTATAAATTAATAATTTAGAATAATTATAATGAAGTTTATACTAATTAATCAATATAGTTTTATTCTGCTTTTTGAGTTTCTTTGCTAACGTCAACTTCGTTTTCTTCTTCAGGAACTAATTCTTTTTGACCTGAGGATCTAATTGATTCTTCAATTTCAGCTGCTACATCAGAGTTTTCTTTTAGAAAAGTTTTTGCATTTTCCCTTCCTTGTCCAATTCTGTCACCATTATAAGAATACCAAGCGCCAGATTTTTCAACCATTCCTAGTTTTGCTGCAAGGTCCAATATTTCTCCTGTCTTTGAAATACCTTCTCCATACATAATATCAAATTCTACTGTTTTAAATGGAGGAGCAAGTTTATTTTTTACAATTTTTACTCTAGTCTGATTTCCAATGACTTCATCTCTATCCTTAATTGCACCAATTCTCCTTATATCCATTCTTACAGAAGCATAAAATTTAAGTGCATTTCCTCCAGTGGTAGTTTCTGGATTTCCAAACATTATCCCAATTTTTTGTCTAATTTGATTTATAAAAATTACTAAGGACTGAGATCTTGAAATTGAACCAGTTAACTTTCTTAGAGCTTGGCTCATAAGTCTAGCATGTAATCCCATATGGGAGTCACCCATGTCTCCTTCGATCTCTGCTCTTGGAACTAAAGCTGCAACAGAATCTATAACTAAGACGTCAATAGCATTTGAATTTACAAGTGTATCAGCGATCTCTAGGGCTTGCTCACCATTGTCAGGTTGAGAAATTAGCATGTCGTCAGTATTTACTCCTAATTTTTTTGCGTAAACTGGGTCAAGCGCATGTTCAGCATCAATAAATGCACAAGTACCTTTTTTTTTTTGAGCTTCAGCAATAACGTGGAGCGCAAGTGTTGTTTTACCAGAACTTTCGGGTCCATATATTTCGACGATCCTACCTTTTGGTAGCCCACCTATTCCTAGTGCAACGTCTAGACTTAATGAGCCTGATGAGATTGCATCTATATCTATAACCTCTCGCTCCCCTAATCTCATTACGGAGCCTTTTCCAAAATTTCTTTCAATTTGGCTGATTGTTGATTCTAATGATTTTATCTTATCCATAAATGTTCTATAAATGTTCTCTACAATATATCACTGTAAATATACAAATCAACAAAAAATTTAATATTCTTTTTCTTTATATATTTTTTCAAATTTTTCATGCATCTCTTGAGCTTCAATAGATAAAGTAGCGATAGGTCTTGCCTTAAGTCTAGCGATAGAGATAGGTTTATTTGTTTCTTCACAATAACCATACGTACCCTCATCAATTTTTCTTAATGCTTTGTTAATTTTGTTTAAAAGTTTTCTTTCCCTGTCTCTAGTTCTTAATTCAAGACTTCTTTCAGACTCAATTGAAGCCCTGTCGGCATTGTCAGGTTTATTAGATGATTCTTCTTTTAAGTGATCAAGATTATTGGATGATTCCTTTAAAAGGTCATGTTTCCAATTAAGAAGCAGGTTTTTAAAATATTCTATTTGCTTAGGGTTCATGAACTCTTCTTTATCAGTAGGTTCATAATTATTTTTTTTAATTGTTTTCTTAACCATAAAGTTTCATTAAAGAATTATTTGCATTATATTTATATTTGAAAAAAAATGAATCAAGTAAAATTTGAAAAACATAAAAAAGCTGCCTTCTTAGATAGAGATGGTGTTATAAATGAAGACATAGGTTATCTCCATAAAATAAGGGACTTTAAGTGGATAAAAGGAGCAATTGAGGCTCTGAAAGTTTTAAAAAAGAATAATTTTTTAATTATTATAATCTCAAATCAATCAGGTGTTGGTAGAGGTTTTTACACTGAAAAAAATGTAAATCAGCTTCATAATTGGATAAACAAGCAACTTAAAGAACACGAAGTGGAAATAGATGATTTTTTTTTTTCTACAGAACTACCTAACAAAAAGCTTAAAAATTCAAGAAGAAAGCCGTCTCCAGCAATGATTAATGAAGCAATAAAAAAGTATAATTTGGATAAAACCAAATGTTTTATGATTGGGGACAAGGAAACTGATTTGATGACAGCAAAAAATGCCTCAATAAAAGGATTTTTATTTAAAGGTGGAGATTTGTCAGTTAAGATTAGTAAAATCTTAAAATATCATCTATAGTTCTAGTATTTTTAAAAAATCGTTATATATATATACTCTAATAGGTATAAAATGCTTGACGTAAGAAAAAAAAATTTTTATCCAAAAGGAAGAAATGCAGACGATTCCGACATTTCTGAAATAAAAAATCTAATTGGTGATCTTCCACTCAAAAGAGATATGCTTATTGAGTTTCTTCATCTGATTCAAGATAAATTTAACCAAATTAGGAAAAAACATTTAGTTGCCCTTTCCAGTCTTTTAAAAATACCAATGGCTGAAGCTTTTGAGGTTGCAACCTTTTATGCTCATTTTGATGTAATCGAAGACGACGATGATTCTTTACCACCTACCACAATCAGAGTTTGTGACAGCTTAACTTGTGAATTATTTGGTGCTAATGATCTTATTAAAAAGCTTAATTCAAGGTTAGACAAAAAAAAGGTTAGGGTTTTAAGAGCGCCATGTATGGGTTTGTGTGACAAAGCGCCTGCGTGTGAAGTAGGACACAATCACTTAGTAAATTTCTCTGTAGAAGATGTAGAAAAAGCTGTTTTAAAAAATGAAGTTCACCCTAAAGAAGTGGGCGGAATAGATTTTGAAAATTATTGTGCTGAAGGTGGTTATAAGATTTTACGTCAATGTTATGATGGAAAACTCAGTGTCCAAAATGTTATTGATGAGCTTGATAAATCAGGATTAAAAGGAATGGGAGGAGCAGGTTTCCCTTCAGGCCAAAAATGGAAATTTGTAAGAATGGAGAAAGGTCCAAGACTCATGACTATTAATGGGGACGAAGGTGAGCCCGGAACTTTTAAAGATAAACTTTATCTAGAAACAAATATTCATAAGTTTTTTGAAGGTATGCTAATTGCTGCCTGGGCCATTGAAGCCAAAAAAATATATATTTATATGAGAGATGAATACCCAGGTATAATAAAAAAAATGAAAAAAGAATTAATTAAATTAGAAGAAAGCAACATTATAGATAAAGAAACAAAAATCTTTATCAGAAGGGGTGCGGGAGCTTATATTTGTGGCGAAGAATCAGCAATGATTGAATCTATTGAAGGCAAAAGAGGTTTGCCCAGACATAAACCACCATTCGTTTCA
>MDTA01012818.1_pt1 | contig 17155 bp, 15 predicted proteins | sample 811151 | NCBI WGS metagenome assembly MDTA01 (sample SAMN05326648, study PRJNA326480) | marine metagenome | isolation source: seawater | place: Indian Ocean: South | collected 2010
GTCCCGTGTCTTTCTAAAGATCTTCCTTATGTGAAACTGTTTCACCAGAATGCTTCATCACGAACCCAATGAGGTGCATTTCGCTTCTGTCGCCGTCGTAGAGAATCACCTTGTTGGTCTTTGCCTGATAGAAATACAAAGTTGGATACGCCTTGACTATAAACCTTTTGTCCAAAACATCGTTGGCAGTTGCGTCCATCTTTGCAATCACAACGGCATCATTGGAGGCAAACTTATGACCCACTTTCTCCATCACAGGTGCGAATTTCTTACAATGACCACACCATGGTGCGTAAAATTCGATCAACACGTTAGCTTTTGACCCCGTGACCAATGCCTCAAACGTACTCGCGACGGTGACTTTGACTGCGCCGTCATTTGAGTTGGGCGGTTCCTCACTCTTGAAGGACGGGTCAAGAGAGCCGACATCGTACTTCGCGAGCCACGGGGCAATCCCTTTCGGCTCTGCTCGATGCAGGATGTATTTCTTGTCGGTCTCTGTTTCGTGCAACACAACAGCTGGAAGGAGATCAGGGGAAACCCCAAAGTATTTCATAGCTGCCTCATTCTCAGCGCTGTCCCCCAATACAAACCTGTATTTTGTTTCGTCCAATGCTGCGACGTCTCTCATCGCCGATTTAATCCCATCGCGCTCCGTTGCATTCTTAAAATTGATGAAGGCGATAACTTTCGGGGCGTGAAATTCAAAGACGCGTCGGAGAATGTTTCTGTTCTCAGGTGTCTTGTCGAGCTCAGCCACGAGGGGGAGACTTTTAGCGTCAACGAAACGCTTCAGGTTCTCAACCGTGAAGTCCATGTCAAACCGAACGATCCGCTCATCGAAACTCCGATACATCAGAACGATATCTTCTTCGCCGGGAAAGTCGATCTCTGGTAGAAGAGATGCATCGGTGACGAGTCCAAACCTGATATCCGCATGGCGGGCGGCTGTCTCGTAAACTTTGAGTCCCGCCGCACCAGGCTCAAAGGCTGCCAACATCACGACCGGATCCTGCCGCACGAACGCCCTCACTTCATGGACATTCTTCATCGGTTCGACTATGGGGGCGGCTAGAGTACGCAGAGCGTCGACGATGCCGTCGGCCACTCGGGGACCGTCGTAAACTTCGCCGTCGGTGGCTGCGTCCCTGAAAACAATGATGGTTGGGAAAGCCGTTATGTCCAGATCCTTGGTCAGCCCGGCGTTCTTGTCGGCAGTGCAGTCCACCTGAGCCAAAACAATAGGTGGATCGTTTTTGTGCGTCGCGAGGATCTCCGCCGCCTTCGCCCACTCAGGCTCAAGGCGCTTACAGTGCCCGCACCAACTCGCGGTGAAACTCACCGCGACGAAGGGATGCTCCTGCAGAGTGCTCGCGAAGCTGTCAGCGTCCATATCTAGCACGACGCCGGTGCCGTCGTTTACGGCATCGCAGCTGGCACTCCTAACCACCACGGTCGCGACGGCGACGAGCCACCTTAACATCGCCGCCTTCCGGTTATAACGTTGCGTTCCGCTCCCGCGGAGCGTCCAAAATTTACACTTCGTGCCTTCTCTGTTCGGCCGGGCCGTTCACCTCCTTCCGGTGAAAGTTATCATAGACCCAGGCGCCGGCATTCGCGCATATGACAAATAAGCCCGGAATGATGAGACTTGCAAATCGATTTGCTTTCAAAATCGAATTTGCCGATCAAGTGGGTTTGGGAAAATATAATAAAGACTATCAAGCCGTGTGTGCCGTGCAGCAAAATCTCAAAAATATCTTTGTCGATCCTCTCGAGAAGAAGCTCTGATTGGTTGAGGTACGAATCTCCTCGCGTGGTGCTACGTCCGCATTTGTTTTTCATTCCCAGAGACGGTCTCGACGCGCTTTCCTGGCGCTTCGACCCGAGAGAACATTAAACATCCACGCAGGCGATATTTTTCGGTGTCCACCCGTGCACACAGCCGAAGTTTTCGAACATTTCCTGCGAGCAACACGCTGGTTGTCGGTTTTCCGGGAATACCGGGAAAACCTTTCTCGCCGCTGAAGAATTAAACTAAGAAGTTGAGGGCGCGGCTGTGGCAATGACGACGCGTAACGACGATACATCTCCCGATGTTGCAAAAAAGACAAAAGGGAAGAGATCTAAGCTCAATCAGCGTCGCCCGAGCTCTCAGAAGGACGCCCCTAGGGCCGGAGTTTCCACTCACGGCCAACGGAACGTCAACGAGGAGGGAGGCGGCCCCGGACTTGCCGGAGCCCCGCAGAACGCACATCCGAGCAACAACATCTTTGGGTCGGGAGATATCGGCGACATGGGCAACGAATCCGACTTGGACGGCGGGCTGATGCAGCAGGGATCCCCCACGTTGTTGTCAGCTCTCAAGGGCTCGAGCCTACGCGCGAGCGCGTACGGGCAAGACTTCACCACGTCATTCAAAGAGGACGACATGAGCCTCTTGGGGGAGTTCAAGAACGCAGCTTCGCGCTTCTCACAGCTAAACCCGCTCGGTAGTTCAATCGATGGTTTGACCGCAGAGGGTGATATGGGTTCGGAGGCGCTGTGGAGCTCGTTTCCTGTTGACGTTGACTCCTTCCTGTCTAGCCGAAACTCTGCACCGTATGGAGAGTTGGGCGGGTCAGGTAGGTATAGTGACGTCGGTGGCATGGGGGGAGGTGCTGGCACTGGTGCGGGAACTACGAATGCGACGGTTGGAAACGTGAATGAACGCATCGGTGGGGGTGACGATGCCGACATGTTTCGATCAGGATCGAACCAGTACGTCTTCCAGTATGGCGAAGGAAATGGAGGCGGTGTAGTAGCTTCTGGTGGCAGATCAGGTGCGCCCCAGGCCTCGATGTCGACCGGCGGTATGTCGTTCGACTCGTCCTTCGAGAATTTCGGCAACGATATGCAGCAACAGCAACATCAAGGCGGAAACAGGGGGGGGATGCATATTCGAGGCGGAACCGTGCAAGGTCAGATGCCGATGCAACCCAACAACAGTAACACTCAGATAAACTTCAGCGGACAGCAGCAAGGAGCGCAGGTGCGTCAGATGAGGTATGTCATGCCCGGTGCCCAAGGACAATCTGTTGGGTACATCCCCATGTCGTATCAACAACAATCGCAGATCCAAGGCCAGCAGATGCAGCAAAATGGAATGATGGTGCAGCAGGCATACCAATACTCCCAGATGGTGCACGTCCCCTCCAACGGCTCGCTTCAACAGGCACATCAGCAGCATGGGCGAGGTGTGAGAAAATTTTCTGGTGCAGGTGTTGACGATGATGCTGGTAAGGAAAAACGTCCCAGCTCTTCCAAAAAGACTGACGAAAAACGCAAGGCGAGCAAAGGGAATGATCGTACTGGGGAGCAGCCTGTCAGTATGCCTGCACCGGGTTCTTCCATGCTGCCGAATCAGATGGTTTCAGTGGGTCTCGGCAACTATGGCATGCAGTCGATGCAACCCATTCAAGGGCAACAATTGTACAATCGTCAGGTGAATGCAGCCGATCTGATGATGCAGCAGCAGAATCCAGCGGTGTCGCAGATGTATTCTGGCTCGAGCTCAGTCTCCACAGTGATCTCTGGGGCTGGAATCGGCGGTGGCAGTCGCGTTGGAGGATCGCAGATACAAGTGCCTCAATACGTAGTGAATCAAATGACGACTGAGGAGGAGGTTGGGCTGGTGGAATTACAAGCGATCGTTGGTAAACTCGACAAACCAACATCAAAGAATATTAAGGAGAGTTTATATCGCCTTGCCCTTTCAGCTCGCCACCGCGGCGGCCGATTCAGTGATGGCAGTGGTCATGCGCAGGCGCCGCAACCCTCATTTGAAAAGACAAATAATGTCGTGGATCGATGCGTAGCGAATCTTCTGTATCACAAATACACTGATTCTCCCGGTGGTACCATCGGTACACCTGAAGCTGGGCAGCAACAGCAAAACTCGGAAGGCACCGCCACAGTGATGCAGCAGCAGAGCAGCGGTTTGGGGGGGCGAGGGGTGAAGCCTAGCGATATGGCTGGGCTGAACGTTCGTGGCCGCCACGGGTCCGCGTAATTTTTGTGAGTTCAAGGGACGTAACTTTCTTGTCGCAACACTTCCCTTAAGATGTAAAAAAGAAAAGAATTCCGCATTTCAATCGTGTCGGGCTATTGCAACGGTACACCATTTTCCCTTGCCCATATTGTAAGCGTGCGAATGATGTACTCAACCTGAGGATTCGACGTATTACGCAGCATGTTAATGATGTCTCCGAGGCTTTCTTTTGGTTCCTGACCTGCCACAATCATTTGGAAGGCCCCTATTGCTGCGCCTCTTTTTCCCTCCCAGTAATCTGGATTGGGGTCCAAACGCTCCAGCACGTCGAATGCCATCGTAGCGTAAACAAAAGCGCCAACTTTGTAGCAGTCATTGGCTATGAGCTGCAATAGAGCAAATGATTCATCGTTCGTATCCATCCGCAAGTATAGTTCCCATGCTAAGCGAGCTTTGCCGTTCATGATGTGGCACCGAGCGAGCCACGCTGTGAAGGCATACTCCAGGCGAAAGCTTTCACTCTGGATGGACATGAGGGCCTCCTCTCCAGTTTTATAATCGCCACTCGCCGCTGTAGCAATACCATAGTTCCAGTTAAAGTTATCGTCATCCTTTAAAAACTCCGCGATAGACTTAAGGTACACGAGTACGTCTTCAAATTGCCGAAGCAAGTAGAAGCAGCTCGCCATACACTGCCTCCCCGGAATTGTATCACACTCGCTGGCACTCGATCCAACTATCTGGAAGCACTGCTGCGCAAGCTTAAGATGCTCCTCAGCGTCCAATTGATCCATGTACTGCCCGATGGTAGCATGTGTCACACCTTTCAGTACATACTCCTGAGGTGTGGTGGGTTCGAGATCCTTGACTAGCTTCAACGCCTCAAGGGGCTCTCCACCGCGCAGGTGGTGAACCACAAGGTTGAGACGAGCTTCAGGAGGGACACCCACGAGACGCGGTAAAACCTGCAGTGCGTTTTGCCCACCACGAAAGACGACTAAGTTATGCCTGATGAGGTCGTTATCTGCGAACGCATCACTGCTACCTGCATTTTTGTGTAGCTTCCTGAGCTCAGCCTCCGCTGCCTTGCCGTTGAATAGCTTAAACTGGTTGCACGCCTTGAGGTTGACTGCAAGCGCACTATCGGGATATCGTTGCATGTACGCGCCGAGTATCTCCAGACTCACGTCGTAGTAGTCGAGTTTGTTGTAACATAGGGCTACGTAAACGTTCAGTGCCAGATTGTCGCGATTCTCCAGCAGTAGGCGCTTGTATATATCCGTGGCCTCCTGGTAGTGGCTCCGAAGGTAGTGGATTGATGCGAGCGACAGCTGGTCTTCGATGCTGTCGCTCAGCTGCTGATGATACGTCATGAGCTTGTTCTCATCACCTAATTTATGTGCGCAATGGAACAAAACGCGAGTCTGTAGTTTGGTATTCGGGCCGCGTAGCGCCTCCTCCTCCGCCTCTTGGTAGCGCCCGAGGTAAAAAAGGCATGCCGCGCAGAGAGTGTGGCACGTCGGGTCAGGGTCGCTTTCCAGGCGCAATAAGTCCCTATAAGTTTCGAGCGCCTTGCCAGGATCGCCGGCGTGAAAATAGCAGTATGCTAGCCATTCTAGGTTGCTGGCATCATGCGATGACCCCTGACGCTTGTACTCCAGGAGCGTGATGGCCCCAGACCAGTCGCGCTTTTCCAAAAACTCTGCAAGGTCGGGAGTCTTTGATTTAGACTCTGAACCCTCCTTGCCCTTATCAGGCACGCGAGGACCCGCGGCCGCACGGGACCGATGATTCATCATCATTCCCGCAGCGGAACCGCGCGCGACAGAGGTGGCCACCTTCAGTTCTTTTCAAAGTAAAGAAACGCGACCGTTTGTTTCTTCCATGTTTCTTCTTTGTGAAATCAACTCGGTGACAGTGACCTCCGCCCTGTCCACAAGTGTACTGCTGCAGGCTGCCACTGAGCTGCTGAGGGAGCACTCAGCCAAGGAAAGCAGCTGCGACACTCTCGCGGAGAAAAATCGCAATCAAAAGAGACTTCGATGGCACGTGCATGAGACAGTCGTCATCGACACGAAAACGTTCTTCGGGTACACCTTCGCTGTTGGGTGGTGGGAGCAGACGCTTGCGCTCATCAGATCCAGCACGCCGGAAGGATCGACTCAAGGCGGCGAACTTCGTTTGTGGTTCCCTCTTCGCGACGGGTTCGGCGCTGATCGTGCGCAGCCTCACTATGTTCGACGGCGATGATCAATACGCGTTATTTCTTTCCCTCCTGGCTGGTCTCGCCACCAGTGTGGGTGGCATCATAGCGGTGATGAAGAAACCTGACCAGAAAATGCTCGCTTTCTTGCTGGGAACTGCGATCGGCGTCATGGCCACGCTAAGCCTTGTTGAGTTGTATGTTAAAAATCTGATGCAGAACGGCTTTGTCGAGGTAACGGTAGCCATGTGCATCGGTGCAGTTGTTTACATGGTTCTAGAGCCCCTTCTGCCGAAGACAGAGGCACTGGAGGCAAAGGTCGAGAAGCAAGGCAGCGGTGGAGACGACGCCCCCACTAGAATGTCAAAGGCGAGACTCATCCGACTTGGCATCCTCATGGCCATAACAATGACACTTCATAATCTACCGGAAGGTTTCGCTGTCGCATTCTCTTCTTTCACCGGAATCGGTCCAGTCATGGCGGCTGCAATCGGCGTTCACAACGTTCCAGAGGCAAGTATTCGTAGTTCAAATTTCCGACCTTTACATAAAAAACTGTTTTGGTTATTTGTAGGGTATCATAGTCGCCGCCCCGGTTTATGCGGCGACAGGAAGCCGTCGATATGCACTGATGCTGGCCACTGCATCGGGTTTGTCGGAGCCTGTTGGGGCGTTCATCGCGCTTTTTTTCATCAAGCCTTACCTGACGCCGAAGCTGCTGCATTATCTGCTTGCGGGAACAGGCGGCATGATGACCGCCGTATGCATCATAGAGCTGTTTCCTGAGGGGAGGAAATGCAAACATGATGGGCATCTGCTGAATGGTATCGTGTTCGGCTCCCTCTTGATGTTGTCAACGTTGTACGTTGGCGTTTGAGTAGTCCACCAGGAAGTGGTGAAATCCTATTTAAAGATGCCTACTAGCTAAATTCTACCTTCGTACCAAGGTACGCGAAGGTACCTTCGTTCCTTCGCAGCAGGTATCCCTTATGTCTCTTCAAAAATATCGAATGTTTTATCCTCGGGTATCTTTTGCGCAAACTGAAATGTTCGCCTCGCGCGCTCTTCCTGCACCTCCGGAGGAGCCGCATCAATTTCATCTTGAGTGAAATACCCGAACGCTGGATTTGTCTCTGCATTATGTTTGTACTCCTCAATGGTTTGAACACTTTCACCTGATGACGCCATACTGGCCAGTTTATTTTGCAGCTTCAACTTCCTGGTGGCTAAACGCCTTTCACCGCCACCTGAATCATGATCTGCAAGCCTCGTGCTTGAGGTTGAACCAAGCTTACGTGTCATTATTGTCTCAATCTCGGATCTCGCAGTGGTCATCACAGTATTTGACCTATGGAACGAAGGCGCCAGCGTACTCTCCACAATACGTTTCCCGTCCAAGCCGACAAGTCTTTTCCGTCTATCAAGTGCACGCAGGCGCTGCAGCTGGCGGCGCTCGTGATCGTCAAGATCTTTCTCAGCTTCTGCCAGCTCTGCTTCTTCTATGTCTTCTCCTGGGATAATGACCGGAGACACATATTTTGCATGCTTTCGTTGCTCCTCGATGTAATTTCCCCATCCAGCCCCTTCATCTGGTCTGATGTCCTCTGAAAGCTTGTACTGCTCCCATCCCACAGATTCTGAAAACTCCCATGCCGCCTCATCAATCGCGCGACTGGGCACAGGTAGACAGGAAGACAAACCCTTCTGACGGACTAAATCTGCAGACTCACTTCCACGTTTGGTAACATTGCCTCCTTGCAGAGTTTCCGTCAAATGTTGTGCGCGCGTCGCCTCCTCCGCAGCACGTTCGCCAGGACTTTTCCAGCGCGACAAATTTGCAAAAAAAGTTGACTTCTTCTTTGCTTCTTCACTGTCGATAATGCCGACGCTGTGTTGACTGCCAGGAAAGCCCGCAGCTATATCCCTCATATCATCTTCCAACAGAATTCCATGGACTTCAAACAATTCTCGTACCAGACCCTGCATGGCTTTGCAATCATCGCGGAATCTTTTGAAGTCCATATAGCTGTCCCTGTCAGTTATCATGTCATAGTATGTGAGCTGTCCAGAGCCACCTGTGAATCCTGCGCCTTCCCTCTGCTCTTGCTGATACTTAGCCCAACCCATTTTGTGCAGCATCCGTTTGTTCAGAGTCTCACTTTGTGCATGCAGAAGTTTTACTCCTGCGTCCTCTATCGCAAGCAGGATGACCCTTCGGAATGCAAGAGCAGTGCAGCCCAGGCACGTTTTCCTACATTCCTCTAAGATGGAACCGTACAGTACAACAAAAGTAGGTTTCTGCAACACTTCCTCCATCATCACCTTCATTATATGGGCCAGGCACTTTTCATTGTATCGAGAGTAGAGCACCATCTGACGTACCAAATCATTGAAACCTTGTTCGTCAGGGCGAAGCATTCGCACAGTTGAAGCCATCACTAAAGCTTTTTTCTGCTCCTTGTCATCCAATGTAAGCCGTAGAATTTCAGCGAATCCAGTGGGGTTCCGATCTTGGGGATGTCCATAAGCCCCACTGCCACAAACGTAAACGTTTTCACCACCTGAAACAACGGCAAAGGTAGATGATCCTGCGGCAAATACCTGCTCGATGAGAACGCCAAATATCGGATGGTTCTGAAGGGATAGAATCTCATACTTAGATTTATCTCGCATGAGTTCTTTCGTAATAACAGGCTGCATAGGTTTGGGAACCAAGCTATCGTCCAAGGTGCCGTCGCCAAGCTGGGCAGTGTCATTCCTACCGCAAACGTAAGCGTGCCCTAAAGAGCTCAGCATGACGCTATGATCATCTCCGGCTGCAATCTGCACGCACGAAAGATTCACCATAGTTTGAACTAGCGTTGGTTGCCAAACGGAGTTGCGATTTCCGAGACCGAGCTGACCCCGATTCGACTGTCCACAAACATATACCTGACCAAGCTGCGTTAAGATCACAGTATGTGCTCGTCCACCACATGCTTGTGTTACTCTGGATGCGTTTGGCTTGGAAGCGGCAATGCCTAACTTTAACCTGAAATCTTCATCAGTTTGTTGCTGTTGGATTCCAAGTTTGGCTTCTCTTGCCTTGACCGCAGCTTCGAGCTGTTGTTCGGTGGGCTGAGCGAAAGGCCTCGCAGCCTCCAAGTTGGAGAGGAATTGGCCTTTGACACCAGGAAGTGGTCCAAGGATTCGTTCCTGTAGCTCAAGTGTCCGGAGCTCGGGCCCCTCCTCGTATCGATGTACTGGATCTCCGATGAAATCTGGGTGATAAATTCGCACGGGTAACATCCTGTCATCAAAATCTCCACTTCCGAGTTGACCATGGGAGTTTGCCCCGCAGCCGTACAGAAGTCCTGAGTCAGTTATGAACAGCGAGTGATTATGTCCGGCGGATATCGAAGAAATCTTGAGTCCAATGAGTGGTTCGACGCGTCGCGGTGTTGAGAATGAACGCGTATCTCCATGACCAAGCTTCCCGTACGCACCGTCACCTGTGGTGAACACGTGCCAGCTTGCAGACAGTAGCAACGTATGACTTTCTCCTGTAGCACACGCAAGAATACGAGTTGTGTCCGTAGAGATCCAGTACATCCAACGCGGGAGTCTGTGAGTTTTGTTCAGGCCATTTTCTCCTTGTCCCGTACAGCCGTTGGTGTCTGTCCCAAAAGCAGCAACTTCCCCATCTTCTGAGACTGCCACCGAATGTTTCGCCCCTGCCGCGATGTCAACTGCACGCCGCACCTTTGAACTGTGGCCACCAATCCTATCGCCTCCCATGCGCACACGGAGGCCACCCCCACCCCAGCCAATATGCTCCCCCAAAGTTGCGAGCACCACTGGAATCGTCTGCGGCTTCTGATCTCCAAGGCCCAACTGTCCATGCTCACCGGATCCCATCATCAATACTCGCCCTTGGTTTTCTTGATGCCGAGGTAAGATGCGTTCGAGATGATCACTTGTTTTCAGGAGCACCATGGCGTGTTCTCTTCCTCCGGATATCTTGACCACCTGAGAACCTTCTGGCAGTTCAAGAAGCTGAGGGTTGATAAAACGTCGGAGGTGGGCGGGGATAGTGTCGAGCTTTATTTGTGCTGCTATAGCCTCAGCGCTTTGCTTTTCGGCTGCAGTGGACGCAGCAGTCACCCGGTCTTGTCCGAGTACCATGTTCAGATAGTTGCCTGTAGAGGCTATGAGGTGGTGTCTGGCGTCCGATATATTGTCATCTAAGTTGCCCAACTTGTGAGCCGGAGTATCTCTACTGGGGCCTGCTACCGCCTGTGTTGCCGTCTTGCTTTCGCGATTTAGTTTTATCACGACATTCTCAACCCTTTCTGGGACCTTGTCAATATCCAGCACCAGCTCGTCGATCTCATCCGGGTTCCCAAAGAAGTTTGCTGCGTTTCTCTTGCGAAATTGTGTGCGATGCACTCTCTCATACATTCTCTGCTTCCTTCTGTCTGCCTCAGTGGGCTGTAGAGGTGGGACACCCCAGGCAGAGAGAAGACGTCCAGTGCCTTGAGCTTGAAAACGTTTCGTGTCCTCCTCCACGTTCACCCACTCGAATCTGCCGACGGGAGGAAGCATATCATCATCGTTGCTGTTATGCTCCGTCAGAATAGCACGAGCCTCATCAAGAACCCTCCGAGGACCAATATTGCCGACCTGGGCCACAGCGGCAGCCTCTTGCCCTTGCAATGTCGTTCTGCTCCCTTGGCGCTTTGCCTGCGAATCCGCGCCTTCATTCTTCGCCCCACCTTCAACCGGAACATCACCCCAGTTGAACATGCTAGCTAGAGCCCGAACCCGACACTATCACTTGATAGTATTCGTCATCGGTAACTCGGATTGCATTCCGCCACCTCCGCGCTCCTGGGAACAGTGACGTGCCTCTTTCAAAAATCCGTCGTTTCAACCGAGGAGACTGCGCAGTCAGGCTCTCATCGATCTCAGCGAGAGGGAGTTTCATCAGATTACCCAGCCATTTGACGACATCGGTCTCTCGGGAGAAACCAGACAACCACACAACGAAAGGCTGTGCGTGATCGTCCCGGTCGTCACGCATTCAAACGGGAGGTCTCTGCCGAGTAAATCTTGGGCGATACATTTCGCGCACTCGTGGGATGAGCTATGTCTTCCTCTGAGCAGGTTGAGTTGGAGCTCGGGCAAAAAGCGTTCGTTCTGGGCGGCGGCATCCGGAGCGACGGCTCGGACCCCGCTCATAGGCGCCGTGGCGTATACGAGCCCCTTACGCGTCGTCAAATATTGTTTCGTGTCGCGGTTGTAATTACTGCCGCGTGCTCTTGCCTAGCGGTCGGCGTCGGCATCGGCATCTCCATCGGGAAGAGCGGAGGAGGATCCTCGGCGGGCGAGGCGGAGGTTTCTGGAGTTTACGCTGACGCCGCACGTGAACCTGAAGACTATCTCTCGTTTTTGGTTGTCGGCGATTGGGGGCGCCGAGGAGAGCACAATCAAACTGTTGTAGCGGAAGCCATGGGAAGGTGTGCCGAGTTATCGAAGCCTGCATTCGTCGTCTCGGTTGGAGACAACTTTTACGAAGGCGGTCTCAACTCTCTTGATGACCCAGAGTTTAAGCAGTCGTTCACTGACGTCTACAATCACCCTAGTCTGCAAGTGCCCTGGCACGCGGTACTGGGAAATCATGATTACGGTGATTGTGGCTACAACGAAACGAGAGGCGAAAAGGAATGTCCAAATGAAGCAGACGTGAACCGGTCACCGAGCTTTCAGCTGCACCCAACGCTGCGTCGTCGCGACTGGAGGTGGTATGCCGGGCGAAGCTTTGAGCTCCGACCCGTGGCTGACGTCCACATGTGTTTCGTTGACACAAATCCGCACGTGACGAGCTACAGGAAATATGATTGGTTCAATAGACCAGGCGGCCTTGAGCAGCAGGTTCGGAGTGCTGAAAGCGACAAACTTAAACTCCTGTCGACACTCCAAGATTCAGATGCGCGGTGGAAGCTGGTTTTTGGACATCACCCGATGAGAAGCAACGGATTCTGGAGAGACGAAGTCGAGGATGTCCAAAATGCATTGGAAGTTACAATCATGCAAGGTGGCGCAGCGGCGTACTTCAACGGGCATGATCATGACTTGCAGCACACAAATGTGTCGAGAGTTGTGGATGTCAACTGCAGTGGAGTAACCACGCAGAAGCGAAGACTGCTGCACCATTTCACATCGGGCGCAGGATCCAAGACTGGTCGTGGCTTCGGGACGTCGGAGACCGAATTTGAGTATGACGGTGCTGGTTTCGCCTCCGTACGTGTTTCACACGACCGCATTAAGGTCCAGTTCTGGGGGCCAGCCCTCCAGGGAGCTGAAGGTTTGCTCCACACAGTTGTCATCAACCCGATTCTAGGCTGTTAAGCAAAGTTGTACTACGGGCTCGCCGGATGAACATGTTGGATTGGGTTGGGACGAAACTGGCGACGACGCGTGGAGGTGGGTCAATGAGGTTGACCAGATGAACACGACGAGGAATGGTTAGTGAGGGCCGAGGTTGACTGATGGTTTCTGTTTCCCCTTATTCAAAGCTCGCTTCGACCTCGTCGGAATTCGCGTGTGAACTATAAGAGTGGACGGATATTCCCCCGTCCATTTCTTGCCAGCCATCCCTGCGGAATGCGCTCTCCCCACTATCAGACAGGCTATCATCGCCGAGTTGCTCGAGGTTCACATCATCCTCGCCCCCGACCAAAACCGCCACGCACAACAGGTATAGCGTCATGAACAGCGCGCCGTCCCTTACCACCGCGAGTGCCGCCATTTGCCATGCGATGCCCGAGCCCACCGCGAATCTCGCCACCGCAGTTGGCAGCGCTGAGAGCACCGCACTATCCTCCACCATGAAAGCGGTCGTCTTGTCTTCACGATATGCCTGAGCCATCGTGCCAGGCAGAAGGATGAAAAACGCAGCGCACAGGGTGGCGGTCTCGACGAGGATGAAAACCGTCAACGGCGATGAAATCAGTGCGGTGGGCTGTGATGGACAGAAGGAAGGGAGCGGGTGTCGCGTCAGCGGAAGGCTCGCCCAAAGGTACGAAGGTGTACACGAAAACGCACCAGCAACTCTGAGTCTGACTCATGCAGGTGGTATGAGACGGCTGCGAGAAGGCTGGATGATGCGACCATGATGCCTGGTCGAATCCTACGACTCTTTTCGATGGCTATAGCGAAACATAAGGGCCATACTCTGACGTTTTCGATGTCCGTGCTCTTCCCCAATCGAAGCCGCGAGAGCCCCTGTTTTCGTTCATAATTGAAGTTCTGCGTCTCCTCGCTGTCGGCATCTGCGCTATCCGTCGCTGACACGGGTTCGGGCAAGACTTTACTCTTTCGAGTGGCTACCATCGTGCCCCGCGCCTTAGTTTGTTTCCTGTTCGCTCGTGTAGACGTGTCGGCCGGAAAGTCCTCCAGGAGTTTTTACTGTTGTTGTGCTTGCACCAACTTGACGCAGCGTGAATTTTGCCCGAAAGCCCGTCTTTTCTGTCGAAGGAAGCACAAGCCCTCGCGACAGGGGCTTGAGGGCCGACGTTTACTCGGTGGCCGAAAAATAGGGACAAGGGAGGCGTGGGTGAGATTTTGAGCAACGATGGGAGGCGGTCTCGGTAAGTACGACACAGGATTTGCGGGGGACTTTCTCGCGGTCCTCCCCATCTGCAGATCTTCCTTTCTTTAGGGTTGGTCGTGACCTTCCATCGATTCCCGAGACTGACGAGCTCCAATTCTTTTACCAATCTCCTTACCTTTGCAGCCTTCTTGAACAAGAAATCATGGCATACGGGTGGCATCCCGATGCAGGCAGAGGTGTGGAAGCGCGAGCAGGAGAAGGCTCACGAGGAACGCCGGTTGGAAGAAATGCGGAAGGAAATCGCCGAGGAGCGGAAGCTGCAGGAACTGCAGATGCAGGCTGCGGAGGCCGGTCACATCGACAAAGTTGAGCGGCTCGAGTTCATGTACAAGGGCGGACCTTTAATGAGCGCGGCGGAGAAATCTCGTGAGGAGGAAGCTTACTTGCTCGGGGAGAAAAAGTACGTGCCTCCGAAGGAGGAGGACCAGTTGAAGAAGGCTGCTGCCGCAGGCGGTGCCCTGCTAGCAGACGGACCAGCGGCGCGGAATGAGACATGGAATAAACTCAACGCAGACCCACTGCTCATGATGCGGATGCAAGAGCAGGACGCTCGCAAACACGTGACGGAGAACCCGGTAAAGATGGCCCAGATAAGGAGAGAAGTCGCGGAGCTCCGACAGCAGAAGAAGGAGAAAAAACGAGCCAAGAAGGAGGCCAAGAAGGAGGCCAAGAAGGCCAAGAAGGAAGCCATCAGGGACGAAATTCGAAGAAAAATTTTGGGCGAGGGAGGATACGCAACGACCAAACAAAAAGAGGGGAAAACATCGAGACGCTCGAAGAGTGATGACGACAACTCTTCATCATCTTCGTCTGGAAGCCCTGTCCGCAACAGCAGAGGACGCAGCCGGTCGAGGTCAAGGTCGAGGTCCAGGGAGCGCAGAACGCGCAATGAAGATAGTGATGGACGCGACACTCGTAACGAAGGAGCACCATTCCGTAAGCGTGGTCGCAGTCGCAGCCACAGCAGGGGCAGAGATCGTGACAATGATCGAGTCAGAGGCGTCAGGGATGATGCGAGTGCCCAGGATGGCTCGAAAGGGTATGGTCTCACCTATGCAAACCAGCGCGCAGAGCAAGCCGCCGCCGTCCGACGCGAACGCCGAAATGAATGGCGTGAATCCACTAAAGACGAGCGAGACGCTGCAGAGGAATCAGCGCGGAAAGCAAAGGAGGAAGCGTGGGCAAAGACAGGTGGAAAGAACTCTGTTGGGCACCGCACGGGAAGACTCACCGAGGAGGAGAAGGCTGCGCGGCTCCGTGCAATGATGGATGATGCCCAAGTACACGACGAGGCGAGATGGAAACGACTGAGGAAGAACTCGGCAGATGGAGAAAAGAGCCTCGGAGAGCTTGCAGTGGGGGCACCAGCTCAACACCACTCGAAAGCTGCTGCCTTCCTCGAGGATGCTCAGCGGAAAGTTTTTGCCAGTGGCGGGGGCATGGAGGACAGGATCCAAACGACGAAATACTTCACACAACGTGGCGGCGATGGGAAATCATTCAGGCGGTAGTTTTAGTCATCTACGTGAATCGTACTGTGTCAAAAATTTATATCAAAACAATGTGGGAAGTCCTTTCCCTTTCGCATCTTGTACACTTGAGCTCCTCGCGTGATGAGCTCGCAGCAAACCCCCCTGCGCGCGCTATTTTTGAAAAATCCCATCCCCTGATATCCTGCAGTATTTACATGACAGGTACGACACCGAAGTCGTTCCCGGCAGGGATGTCGTCGAAAAAGTTGTCGAGGAAGTCCGACATGTTCACATCCTTGCCCTCCTTTGTGTTTCCTAAGAAATCCTGCACAAACGAGTTGAACTCCTCCTCGCTCGCCATAGGGTCAGCAGCCGCCTCAGCACCGCCCATGCTGGGAACAAGACCGTCCTCAGAGTTTGCAGACGGTGCCTGAAACTGCTGCTCGATCTTGCGTTTGGTGCCCTTTGCCTTCTTCGCCATTGGGGGCTGAGTAACCACGGGAGTCTCTGCCACCTCACCTTCCTTTGCAGTAGCGCCAACAGCGTCAAGCTCAACGGTGATACCAGTCATGAGGAAGCGCTGGTGCTTGGCGACGTGGTCGTTGGCGGAGTGAATCGAAATGTCGCAGGAACGGCACAAGAATGCGCGGTCCTCGTGGCAGACGACGTATACAGGGTTCACCTGAAGCGTTCGAGAGCGAGGAATTGGGGGTCAGTGAACTTTTTTTTTCACGGTTGGGTGAATGTTTGCCGTTCCGTGAACCGACGAACGAGGTCCGGGGAAGACGACCGACGCGCGGGTTGAGGCGCGCAAGTCGAAGAGGTTCGCGCTTCGAGATATGGGTGTAGCTCAATGGTCATGCGCGCTGCTTGGATATCCGAGTTTCGGGCAACGTACCTGGCAGATATCGCAGTTGGGCTTCTCCGAGGTGGACTTGAAGGCAACGCGTTCGTGCTTCCGAACGACGGGGTTGGCCGAGTGAATGCTGCGAAGGGCTGGAGAGCAGCGAGGGAATATGCGTAAGTTTCAGCTGGATCAGAACATTTGGGAGACTGTGGTGCGTTTTGACGTGGCGGATACGGCACCGAAACGTCGTCTCGGCCCGACGGCGCCGTCTCCGGCGTACGGCACCCCTCAATTTTTCATTCGCTCTTCGACGGGTAAGTTTAGGGTTGGTTGTTTTTTCCCGCTCTCACCTCTCATCGCATGAGCCACACATGACCGCGTCGTCGGCGCAGCACACGAGCGCTGCGGGGTTAGTGGTGCACACTTCGCAGAAAGTCTTCATGTTCGCGAGATTAGAAGGGGTTTGTAGGTTGTCGCTGGTCGACTGCCGGCGGCAAAAAGTGAGCCATTTCGCGACAAAGGAACCAAACGTTGTAAAAAAGGGGTGTACTGTACTCTCGACGACCGGTGGCTCGGAATTGCCCGATGCCAGCGTGGCACTATTTTCTGTGTTTTTAGTGGTTGGGAGTCATCAACGGGCAATCCGATTCTGCGTTTAGAGTTTCTGATGGTTCATTGGTCTGAAATCAAGTTTGTCGAATCAACACGGGGAAAATGCACCTTCGAAGGTTGCTTGGTTCCTGGATATGTCCCTGGATAAAGTCACGATTTTTTGGAGCCCCCGTGTTTTTTTGGGTGCCTTCGTCCAGCAAACTGTCCTTTCAAAAAAGGCTCGCATCCTAAATTCGGGAATGTCTAACTCGTACTCTTAAAAATTCGGGAATGTCTAAAATCCCACCCACGAAGCTTTTAGTATTACGCTGGCAGGACATATCATACATGTCGATGA